>Ga0056110_100133_pt1 | contig 12437 bp, 11 predicted proteins | sample WorMetloBBELIZE1_FD_83873 | JGI IMG/M metagenome (GOLD analysis project Ga0056110, IMG submission 83873) | Marine gutless worms symbiont microbial communities from Max Planck institute for Marine Microbiology, Germany - Olavius longissimus B... ... | reverse complement strand
CCGGTCAGACCCAGCGGGCCAGACAGAGTGGCCACCAAATCAGCATGCCTCGCGCAGTCTTGCGAAGGATCGGTTGTCTCGGGAGTTCATAGCGTGTATATACATACATAAGTACGCATGGATATGCAAGAGGCCGAATTCGTTATGAGCATGAATCTTGAATCCGCTCAATCCGGTATCAGAGCCCCTCGCGCGGCCCGAGGCGGCGATCAGAGTTGAAGTAGTTCTTCCACGGATACCGCGGCCATTACCGCCATCTGGCCCTCCTCCGTGGCGACTACCCGCTGTTCGTTCAGCTTCGCCCGTCGAGTATTGATGCTACTGCCGCCGGGGATGTGGAATTTCCTCCGCGGGAGAGAGCCTCTACCGGAGGTCCATGCCTTAAGCCCTAGGATTGAAAATGATGAGAGTCGCCATTGTAATGACATTCTCACAAGCTGGGGGTACTCGTTCGTTCGCCGGAGAGTTTTCCATACTGGGATATCCGGCGCGACTGTAATGGGCCTGGCATGGGGTCAATCCAAAACATGGAGTTCCCGGCACTCAAGAGACAGTGGCTTCCGCGCAGCCGAAGCACGAGAAACAGTGGAATCGCTTACGGTATATCTGGTGCTTTCGCTGTGTGTCGAAGTCCCATCCAGTTGGGAGTAAGTCATAAGGAGAAATCATCGGTCAAATCCACTCTTGTGAAACTGGTGAGAAGTTCGGATTAGCATCGCGGAGGCCCCGCTGCGCGAATCGGCCCCGCGCCCTTCTTAGAACCGGCATGGCCGGACAACGTCTCCCTGTTCCAATCGCTTCGATACTTTCTGCTTCATCAACGCCGCATCTGTTCCCCGCATCAGGATTTCGCGATAAGGAGACGTTGACATAAAAAAGTGACCTGTATAGATTCTTAGCCCGCAGGGCCGCTAGCTCAGGTGGTAGAGCAACGCTCTTTTAAGGCGTGGGTCAAAGGTTCGAATCCTTTGCGGCTCAAATCCGATTTTGTCGGAGTGTTTGTCTCCATCGTCTAGTGGCTAGGACACCGGGTTTTCATCCCGGCAACGGGGGTTCAATTCCCCCTGGAGATATCTGAATTCCGAACACCAAGAACCATCCTGCTCTCTGTCCGCCTAATGCAAATCTAATGATCTTCGTGCATTCTTGCTAAATCCCCATGTGTAAATAAATTGCTCTCATGCTCAGTCCTTCTTTTATGAATTTCTCATAGTGGCCGACTGATTTGACACTGGGGATTCATTTGAATGTAATTCTTTATCTATAAAAGAATAAGCGCCATTGGCCCGAAATATGCTCCTGAAGTAACCATCCAGGGATTACGAGGAGTTAAGCGATGACTAAGAAATACTTGTTTGGATTATTAGTATTATTCATTTTGAATATGGCATTGACAGGCTGTAAGAACCTGTTAGAGCGACTGGAAAACCAATCGGGATATTCGGGCCCCATAAGCGCATCGCCCGTAGTTCCCGGATTAAGCGCGGGAGACCAATTGGGCAAGGCGGTTGCAATTTCCGGAAATCATTTCATCGCCGGAGTTCCCCGAGATGGAGGCAAAGGCTATAAGGCTGGCGCGGTCTATATTTTTAGCAGCGTCGGCCCCAATGTCTGGGATATCGGAGCCAAGATTGTTCCTCCGGATGTGGAAGAGGAGGATCATTTCGGGCATTCCGTCTCAATTTCCGGGGATTATGCAATTGCAGGCGCCTACTTGGACGACGATGACGCCATCAATTCCGGGGCGGCGTATATCTTCAAGAAGACGGCCAGCGGCTGGGACAGCATAACCAAACTGAAGCCGCATAATGCCGCAATAAACGATTTTTTTGGCTGGGCGGTCGCAATTTCCGGGGATTATGCGATCGTGAGCGCTCTTACAGACATTGATACGGGCACCAGTCCCGGCTCGGCCTACATCTTCCACAGAACAGGCGCCAATAGCTGGGATGAGGGCTTTGAAATCTCTGCTCCGGATGGGGCTGAGTTCGATTTCTTCGGCAATGCTGTTGCAATTTCCGGAGATTATGCAATCGTGGGTTCATTTTTCGACGACACGAATGGACCCAGATCTGGATCGGCCTATATCTTCCGAAGAACGGGTGAAAACATTTGGGACGCGGGTACCAAAATCCTCGCTCCCGATGGAGCCACGGGAGACAACTTCGGTCACTCTGTCTCGATTTCCGGGAATTACGCGATTGTGGGCGCTTTGGGATACGATGATGGTGGTATGCAAGATTCCGGAGCCGCCTATGTGTTTCGTCGCACAGGAATCAATACCTGGGATGGCGGTACCAAAATTCTCGCTCCCAATGGCGCCGCGCAAGACAATTTCGGTCACTCTGTTTCGATTTTTGGGGACTATGCAATCGTGGGCGCGAACGGGCATGACGATTTCGAACTGGGAGTTGATTCTGGTTCCGCCTATATTTTTATTAGAACAGACATCAATAGCTGGGATACCAGCTTCCAATATGTGCAGGAGCCTGGGTCCGCCGGCGATGGATTCGGCGTCGGGCTTGCGATGACGGATAATTACGCCATCATTGGCGCCGACCATGCGGATGACAGTGGCCCCGATTCTGGTTCGCTCAGGATACTCGCCTACGAGCAGCTTGGCTGCTGCGACTTGTATAGAATGGCCTATGCCGGACAGCCGCCTTTCCTGAGAGATCTCTGGCGCCAGTCTTCCCGCATCCTCGTGGTGGAAATGGAAGAATCCGAATCGTGGCAGATATGGAACTTGCCACGCCAGGGGGTCGACAAGGTGGCGGAAAGGCGGGGGTAAACGCGGTCGACAAATGTGCGAGGGGATGTATAATAACTTTCAAATATCTGATTTCAGGGATACTGCCATTTTGAGCGAGAGAATAGCTTTGAAAACTGAGGATTTGGATGGCTATCTAAGCGAGGCGGACCGTGAGAATATCGCGCGCCTCCACAGGCACTACAGCGAATTGATGCGCTGCTTCCGGGATCTTCACGCGGGTGGATCCAATCCATCGCTGGTGAAAAGCGAAACGGATAAGATTATAGGCCTTTATGAGAAGATGGGGGAGTTCATGCAGAAAGTTACCGCGGACGAACCCAATTTGCATGTATACAGCTTCGAAACACCTCCTATTCAACACGGCGAGGTGTCGCGTCTGATTGCGAAATTGAGGGACTCACGGACGGGTAACGAGGAGTTTGTTTACTACATTCAGCGAGCCTATGAATTGCTGTTCAATCTCGCCTGGGGCGGCACCGGAAAGAGGCGGAAGAATTATCTGGTGGTGAAGACACCGGTAACGACACCGGTTCAGAACTTCGCGGTACACAAGATTCCCGATGTCGATGAGCTGATCCGGGACACGGTAATGTGTGTGATGCTTCGGGGAGCCTTACTCCCGTCGATGATTTTGAGTAAGGAAATCCAGGAATATAGCTCCACTGGCATGGTTACGCCGTTCGCGCTTTTCAGGATTAAAAGGGACGATTCGAAATCGAAGGATGATATGGAATATGTTCTGGATTTGAATATGTCTTATTTCAACCTCCAGAACCTCGAGAATAAGAATCTGGTATTCGCCGATCCTATGAATGCGACGGGGGGATCGATGATCACAATAGTAAACTATCTTCTCGGCCAGGGAATTCGGCCCAGGTCTATAAAGGCCCTCAATGTGGTTGCCGCCCTCCAGGGTTCGTTGCAAGTTGTTAGATCCATCGACAACATGGATGTTTATATGCTGTGGATGGATCCAATGCTCAACGATTCGGCCTACATCCTCCCGGGACTTGGAGATGCCGGGGATAGGATAAATGGTCCGGACGATGGTTTTTCCCGGAGCATGATTCAACTGGTGGCGGATTACGGCGCGAATCTGGCCTCTCTTTATCGATCGCAGGTTAGAGAGATTGAGCGAACGGTTTTGGGAGGATGATGGTGCATTGCGCAGATAGTGCTGTCCGCACTGTCTCGATTGCGCCGGCCGGCACGCTCGTCATCTCTCAGCTTGTCCAGATTGATGAGGGTATTTCAGGCAGAAGGCGCGCAATGCGCCTGGGGTTCCTGGTTCTGTTGATTGTCTCACTCTCTGGCTGCCGCACTTGGAGCACCAAGAAAGAGCGGGCGATTGACTCCTACAATCAGGCAAACGCTCTTCGCGAGGCGGGCAGAACGGAGGACTCGATTTCTTACTATAGAGAGGCCCTGGAGTATGAGCCGGAAATGGCTGCCGCGGCCTACAATTTGGCGCTTGTCCTGGTGGCCGACATTGATGACAATGCGGATTCAGAGTTATCGAATGGGAGCGCTTCGCTCCCGAGAGAGAATCTCAGGGAATCCGTTGAATTACTTGAGGCGCTTCTTAGCCGCGATCCTCGAAATCTTACGGTATTGCGCGCCCTGGGATGGGTGAACTGGAAGGGCGGTCAGACATATGCGGCTCAGGAGTACTACCAGGCGGTATTGGCGATATTCCCCGCCGATGAAGTCGCCCTTGGGGCCATGTGTGAGATTTACGAGGCCATGGGTCAGCCGGAAAAAGCCCTCGAAAATCGTGAATACCTTGTGAAACTGGCGAATGATTCCGAGAGCAGAATCAACTTGGCGAAAACCACCGCCCTGCTGGGGAATAAGCGGGAGGCCTTGAGACTGTATGATGAAGCTCTTTTTGACGGCGCGAGTATTCAGGCGCTCAAAGGGGCGGCGGAAATCTCCGAGGAATTGGGCCTATATCGAGAGTCCACAGCGTATAGAGAGCGATTGTTGGATGCCGGCGGCGACACGGCTGACGCATGGTGGCACATAGCCCGCCTGAGACTGAGTAAGATTGGCGACTATGAAAAGGGATTTGAGGCATTGGAACATGCCTTGAACGCGGGTTTCTCCGACAAGGAACTCATAGAGGAACTGGTACGGGAAACCCCGGCGGCTGTGGAGAAAGCAATAAGAAAAACAGTCGAAACCAAGTTCTAAGGAGTGAGGCTGCAAACGCGTAAGCCGTGTGCTTGAGGCTAAATGCCCGCCGCTTCCCTTATCTCCCTTAAAACAGCATCAGCCTCCCCCGAGCCGTTTACGACGCGAAGCAGCCCCCTCTCTCCGTACCAGTCGCTTAGCGGCTGAGTCTCTTTCGCATAGAGAGCCAGTCGCCTGTTAACCGATTCCAGTTTATCATCTTCCCGGACTTGGAGGCGCGCGCCGTCGTCATCGCATATGTTCTCCACCCTTGGTGGCATCGAAACCAAATGGTAAATGCGCCGGCATACGGGGCAGGATCTGCGCCCGGTCAGACGTCTTATTAGAACCTCTTGAGTGCATCGGAGTTCGATTGCATGGTCGATGGCGCTGAATTTGGAGAGTGCCTCGGCCTGGAGAATGGTTCTTGGAAAGCCGTCGAGAATGAATCCATGGACAGCGTCATCCAATCCAAGCCGGGTTTCAAGCATCTCAATGGTCACCTCGTCCGATACCAAGGCGCCGGAATCCAGGGTTTTTTTCACTTTCACACCCAGCGGGGTTCGCTTGTTGATATTCTCCCGAAAAAGATCGCCCGTTGACACATGCGGAATGCTCAACAAAGCACTTATTCGAACTGCCATAGTGCCCTTGCCGGCCCCCGGGGGGCCAAGGAATAGCATTTTCATTTTTCACTCCCTTAATTCGAAATGATTGGAAACCGGACAAAATCCATTCTCGACCAGCAGGATATCGCTTGGCGCAAGTGAAAAGTTGTCGGGAACAGATCGTCGACTCTCATCCGGCTTCATTTCTAAGCCAGAATTGCATCGAAGTCAAATCACAAAATTATCGGTGCGAAAGCACCGCTTCCAAGCCGTCATTCCAAATTGAATCGTGGGAAGGCATTTCTATCGCTTCCACCCGCAGTGATCGCTGGTTTTCATCACGCACGCAAACCATGTTATACTGTTTTTGATCCTTCAGGAGAAATTTTAGGTAGATGAAAACGAATGGCGCAATTGTTTTTCAGAGTGACTTCGGCTTATTGGATGGCGCTGTTTCCTCAATGTATGGCGTCGCACACTCGGTATCGCCGCATCTGAAGCTCTATAGCCTTACCCACGAGATACCTCAGTTCAACACCTGGGAAGCTTCATATCGTTTGATACAGACAATAAAGTACTGGGCCTCCGGCACGGTGTTCGTATCTGTTGTCGATCCCGGAGTTGGCACCGACAGGCGCAGCGTGGTGGCCCTAACAAACAGCAAGCACTACATCGTTACTCCGGACAATGGAACGCTCACCCATGCTGTTCAAGTGTTGGGAATTGCCGAATGCTACGAAATCGAAGAAGAGGCGAACAGACTCAAGGGATCCCATTATTCTTATACCTTCCACGGGCGGGATTTATATGCCTATACAGGCGCGAGACTGGCGGCCGGGACTATCACTATCGACGAGGTGGGCCGGAAAATTTCCCCCGATGAACTTGTAATCCACCCTCACGCGCCGCCCCGCTACTCCAATTCCACAATCAACGCCAGCATCGACATTCTGGATGCCCGATATGGCAGCCTGTGGACCAGTTGTTCGCGCGAGTTGTTCTCGAGAATCGGAGTGGATTATGGTGGGTACGTGAGCGTTCAAATTTCTCACCACGACAGAGTTGTGTATGAAAACGATCTCAAATATGTGAAGTCCTTTAACAATGTGAACATTGGGGTTACCCTGGTGTATATCAATTCACTTCTCAATGTAGGCGTTGCAATCAACAGGGGAAATTTCGCCAAGGCCTATGATGTAGGCGCGGGACAGGACTGGTTGATAAGTTTCAAAAAAAGCATTGAACTTGGGACGGCCGCAGTTTAACAGAGTGCCGCGAGGCGGGCCGGTAGGTGACTTCCATGCTCGGTTGAGAGATATAGGGAAATCGTGGTGTCGGCGGATGTCGCATCTGACAGCTTATTTCCGTCACCCATCGAAAAACATCGCTCAGTCCCGTCATCCCCATTAGCTCCCGGCAGGACGCCTCTGTATGCACTTATCCCTTGAGTATGCCGTGTATTCGTGGTCCAAGGCTTGGTTGGGAGGTATCAAAATGGAGTCCACAAATGGAGTTCTAGTCTTTCAGAGTGACTTCGGCTTGCTGGAGGGCTCAGTTGCCCAGATGTATGGTGTCGCTCTGAAGATTGATTTGAATCTAAAAATATACGATCTGACTCACAACATTGAGGCATTCAATACCTGGGATGCCTCATATTCCCTTTTTCAAACCTGCCCGCGTTTTCCTGGTGGTTGTGTCTTTGTTTCGGTGGTTGATCCTGGAGTCGGGACTGGCAGAAGAAGTGTGGGGGCGTTGACAAAGCTGGGACACTACGTGATTACACCGGATAACGGGACGCTCACCCATGTACGTGAGCATATTGGAATTGTGGCGCTCAGGGAGATTGACGAAACAGTAAACCGTCTGCCGGGGAGCGAAAAATTTCATGTTTTTCACGGAAGGGATGTGTATGCCTACACTGGAGCGCGTTTGGCGGGCGGCATTATCGATTTTGAGGAAGTTGGGAGAGAATTGGATGTAGGGAGCGTCTATTGCCACCCTGTCCACAATGCGAAAATAGTCGGTGGCGGAATTGAAGGTATGATTGATATCAAGGATCCCCATTTCGGGATGGTATGGACAAATATTCCAATTTCAATGCTTGAGGATGTTGATTTTGGTTCGAGGCTCAAGATCGAGATTCGATACAGGAACAATATAAGATACCGGAGTGAGGTAATCTACGGGAAGACTTTCGGATCCGTTGAGGTAGGCGGGGACGTTCTATACAACAACGAGATTGGTTTTCTGGCGCTTGGCACCAATAGGGGTAGTTTCGCTGATAGGTATGATATATCATCGGGCCACGATTGGGTAATAAGCATTGCCATGGATTCGACAAATTGAGAAAAGGAGATGGTTTGTATGTTTAGATTTGGTACGAAGCGAATTGTCGCCACTGGGCTTGGAGCGGCTCTTTTCATGGTGCTTTTCATGTTTGTAAAGGTTCCCTCATGGGTTCCAGAAACGCAGTTTCAGTCCGCCTATGCGCTCGGTTCGCTTATGGCCGTTTTATTTGGCCCCATTGTAGGCACCCTGGTTCAATTCATAGGGCATGCTATCAGCGATGCGGTACAGTACGGAAGTCCATGGTGGAGTTGGGTAATAGCCAGCGGTGTCAGTGGGTTTATTTTTGGTTTGGCATATGGGAAGACCGGACTCGAAAGGGGTGTGTTTAAATCCAAAGGCATTCTTAGATGGAATCTCATCCAGATTATTGGCAATATTGTGGCTTGGATAGTTGTCGCGCCGGTGCTCGATATAGTTATTTATGCCGAACCGGTAAGGCTGGTGATTACGCAGGGCACAGTTGCCGCTCTCTTAAACATAATTGTCTGCGGAGTACTTGGAACTCTGCTGATGCTCGCATGGTCGAAAACTGTACCTCAGAAGGGAAGCCTCGAATAGTTTCCGGATGGAACCGGTAATAATATTCGATAATTACTCCTTCAAGTACTTTGCTCAGTCAAAGGCAACCCTGAAGGGCATAGATTTGGAAATCCGAGCGGGGGAAAAAGTACTGATAGTCGGATCCAGTGGAAGCGGGAAGAGTACACTGGGATACTGTCTTAACGGATTGATTCCCTCCGCTTATGGGGGCGAGATTGAAGGTTCGCTTGTAGTGGCGGGCCGAGATGCCGGAAACCTCGATATCTTTGAGCTATCGAAGTTCATTGGCACGGTTATGCAGGACAGCGACGCCCAGTTTGTTGGACTTTCCGTTGCCGAAGACATCGCATTTGCACTGGAGAATGACTGTGTATCGCAGGATCTGATGCTTGCGCGGGTAGCCGAAGTTGCCTCGAGAGTTGGTTTGGCCTCCTTTCTTAGGCATCCCCCACAGGAACTTTCGGGCGGTCAGAAGCAGAGGACTTCCCTGGCTGGAATCCTGGTGGACGATGTGGACATACTGCTCTTCGATGAACCCCTGGCTAATCTGGATCCTCAAACCGGGAAGTATGCGATTGAATTGATTGATCAGATACACGAGTCAGGGGCCGAGGCTGGATCGGGAAAGCCGAAAACGACAATAATAATCGAGCATCGTATCGAAGATGTACTGCATAGAGAAGTTGATAGAATCATCTTAATTGACAATGGCCGGATAATTGCCGATAAGGAACCCCACGAGATAATTGCATCCGGTCTCTTGTCGGATTACGGACTACGGGAACCCCTGTATGTAACCGCGCTGAAATATGCGGGGGTTGATGTTACAAGCGAAATGTCTCCTGCTTATATCTGGTCGATGGATTTCAAGTCGGCTAGAACGAAGTTTATCGATTGGTATGAGGGGATAAATAGAGAGGAATATGAGTTGGGAGAGGATGAGGTATTATCTCTTAGGGGGCTTAACTTCGCATATCATGAGGGCCGACCGGTACTCACTGACGTAAGTTTTTCGGTCAAAGCCGGAGAAATGCTGTCAATTGTCGGCAAAAACGGCGCCGGAAAATCCACCACCGCGAAGCTGATATGCGGATTCGAAGGGCACAAGGACTCCGAGATTTTCTTTGACGGAATTGATGCCTTCAATAAATCGATTAACGAACGAGCCTCCTTCGCGGGATATGTAATGCAAAATCCCAATCAAATGATAACATGCTCGTACGTATATGATGAAGTCGTTTCCGGCCTGAGACTGAGAAAAATACCCCAGAAGGAAATCAATGAGAGACTGGATCGTGTTTTGGAAATTTGTGGACTTGACAGATTCAAGAAGTGGCCGATTGCGGCGCTGAGCTATGGCCAGAAGAAAAGGGTTACGATAGCGGCGATTCTGATATTGGATCCAAAGATAATCATACTGGACGAGCCCACGGCGGGTCAGGATTTTCGTCATTACACGGATATAATGCAGTTCTTGAGCCGAATAAACAAACTAGGCATAACGATTATCCTGATTACACATGATATGCACCTGATGCTTGAATACACGAGACGGTCAATCGTTTTCTGCGAGGGCAGGATAATTCAGGATGCCGACCCGAGCGCAGTTCTCACAAATTCGGAAATAATCACCGCGGCTAGTCTAAAGGAAACCTCGCTCTATCACTTGGCGAACAAAATGGGCATTCAAGATCCGAAGTCCCTGGTTGACAAGTTCGTCAATTACGAAAGAACGCTATGACAATCTTTGATTATCGCTTCAAGGACACCGTTATTCACCGTCTCTCAGGGCTCTCGAAATTAATCTGCTTTCTGATACTGACCGCCGCTGTTATGTACTCCTACGATATCAGATTCTTCGCAGTGGTTCTTGTTTTCTCGTTCGTAGTTCTTAAACTGGCCAAAATCAGAATCAGAGAATTGAAGTTTATTTTCATGTATGTCGGAGTTTTTCTGCTTATAAACCAAGTTCTTTCATTTATCTTCGCGCCTGAATATGGTACGCAGATTTACGAATCCTACACGCTATGGTTTCGCATCCATGGGAATTACAATGTAACCTATCAGCAGGCCTTTTATCAGCTATCGAAGCTTTTCAAGTACAGTTCCGTTATCCCATTGGGGATAATCTTTCTGTATACAACCGATCCGGGTGAGTTTGCCTCAAGCCTGAATGCCATTTTTGTACCCTACAAAGTCGCTTATGCCGTATCACTGACACTGAGATATTTTCCAGACATCCAAAGAGTATATCATGACATCTCCAAGGCACAGCAGGCGCGGGGTTTGGATATCTCAAGAAAAACCTCGTTTTGGCATCGATTCAAATATGCGGTTGCCACAATGATGCCCCTGATTTTCTCATCGCTCGATCGAATAGATGTGATTACGAATGCGATGCAGCTTAGGGGCTTTGCCAAGCATCGAACCAGAACCTGGTATGGCCGCCGCAAGGCTCAAAAGGGTGATTTCATTGCCCTGGCAATATGCTTTGGCATGGCGGCGGCGGCATCCTATGTCGCGATTTTTGTGAATCACGGCAGGTTCTACAATCCGTTTATCGTACTACAGTGACGTCGACCGATCTATGGAAATCCCGTCATTGCTTTGTTCCGCGAGTCTCAGTATTCGGTTGATCGTTTTGAGCGCCATATATCCGTCTTCCAATGAGGATTCGCTTTTCTGTCTGGGATTCAGTCTTAGGGAAACCGCATGACTAATCATTCTGGAGAAATACCCGGTTGCACAGTTCCATCCGCTCTTTTTTCGTGCCAGCGAACGAAACCCGCTGTAGTATGGTGATTTCTCCGATTCCCAGATTTCATATGTTCCGTTTCCGATTCGAATTCTTCCCGATGTGAAACTCAAATCTAATTCGAACACTAAATGATCACGACTGCCCGAAATATCGATAGTTACGGCGGTTTCACCGATTCTTGCAATGATTAGAAGATTTCCGCCTGGTTTTTCTGGATTTCCCAAGGTCTGCTGTATGTCGATATCCGCGTCACAAAGGAAGCGCATAATATCGATCATATGGGTGCCGTCGTGGAGAATCGTTTCCCTGCCGGATTTATTTCTATCCATATATAATCGGGAGTTCAGAGATAGCAGCCTGCCCAGCGCACTGTTTCTAATAACTCTCTTGATAGACTGGTAGTCTCGTGAGAAGCGCCGTTCGTGATTTACAATTACTCGAGTCGATTTGGATTTCGCCAATTCCATTACTGGACTGATATCTGCCAGCGAATTGGCCAGTGGTTTTTCACAGACTATCACGGGAATTCGATGGTGAAATCCCATCTCGAGAAGTACCGGATGTGTATCAGTCCAAGAGGCTATGTGAAGTATGTCGGGCCTCTCGTTGCGAACCATTTCCTCCGCATCGTCGTATACTTGAACCGAACCCCAGTCTGCTTGAAATTCCCTTCGATGTTCTTCCGATGGATCTGCCCCCGCTGCTAGAATGGTATGTGGGTTCTCAGCGATTGCTCCGGCATGAGACGCTGGTTTCTCTCTCAAGGTGTCCTTCTGGAGTGTCGAGCCTATTCGACCAAGACCGGCAATTACACAGCTTAGTCGGCGATTGCTTTTTTGCGTCATTTACATTATAGAATATTGTAAATTGGGTGTTCCGGTACACCGACAGCTCGGAAGCCATGCCGCTGGAACCTATCTCCAGCGTTAGACGGTGTCTGGGTGGCGAAGTATGTATCCGGGCAGCGCCAGGCGTAACTTGAAAATTCCTGGTATTTTTCCAAGTTTTTTGGCCATGGACTTGACACTTTTTGGTTATGGGATGTAGATTGTTGTTTCAGACCCCATTTGTAGGGATGCAGAGCCGTGTGGAACTTCAAGATTGTGGAGTGGGGCTGGTTTGATCTTTTTGAGAAGCTAGGGAAGGGAAGGAAGAGACCACGTTTTGAGAATCATGCTCGGGTTCGAGCATGACTCTTGAGTTTAAGCTGGGAGCTATGGGCGAGTAGTTCATAGAT
>Ga0056110_100132_pt1 | contig 12458 bp, 12 predicted proteins | sample WorMetloBBELIZE1_FD_83873 | JGI IMG/M metagenome (GOLD analysis project Ga0056110, IMG submission 83873) | Marine gutless worms symbiont microbial communities from Max Planck institute for Marine Microbiology, Germany - Olavius longissimus B... ... | reverse complement strand
TATAAGCGAGCCGGAACCCATTCCCCACTTGGCAGGGCCATACCTCAGCAACCTTACTTCAAATATAACGGAAATTATTCACTTTTGCAACAGTAAGAAAGACCAAGAATTAGGCCTTTTGGGTCAAAAAACCGAAAATTCTCTCATTTCCTCTCATTTCGCCCGCGAAAAACCGCATTAACTTAATTGCCTATAATTTCTTTTTATACAAATAAATATGTTAAAATATTCTGATTTTTCCCATTCTCATTTTTCTTGCAAACCTACAGTGACGAAGTCAAGGTTCTCCGAAGAAGTTCTCCGCGAGGATGAGTATAGTTCAGGATCCAAGGGATTTTCCCGCCGCCGCAAGGGCGCTGGATAGTTTCCATGATATCGGCGAAGAGCGGATATGTCGAGGAAGCAAGGAGCGTCAAATACCTTCAAAACGTTGTAAGGAGACGGAGAGCGGAACGCTTAGAACAGCGGATGGACGCGGAGCCCAGGCCGGAGCAGTCAGCTTTCCGAAGATCCGAGAGCTCCCCGATTCACCGTGCCCCTTGGCTCGAAGACAGACGGCAACGAGGCGCCGCTTGCCATGGGAGTAGCAATTTGAAGGTTTTACACACATCGGACTGGCATCTGGGGCAATCGCTCCATGGACGGAAGAGATACGAGGAATTCAAGAGCTTTCTCGACTGGCTAAGCGCCGTGATGGAAGCTGAGGGTATTGATGTGCTCCTGATTGCGGGAGACGTGTTCGATAGCAGCACCCCGAGCAATCGAGCACAGGAACTCTATTATGATTTTCTGCTCAAGGCTTCGAGAACGTGCTGTCAGAACATAGTGGTTATCGCCGGAAATCATGATTCACCCTCTTTTCTGGATGCGCCAAAGGAAATACTGCGGTCTCTCAATGTGTACGTGATTGGGCAGAAGGCGGAGACTGCTGAGGGGGAAGTTCTTGTTCTCCACGGTGAGGGCTCCAGGCCGCAGGCAATCGTTTGCGCCGTCCCATACCTTCGGGACAGGGATATCCGCATTGTGGAACCTGGTGAAAGCGTCGAGGAGAAGGGCGCGAAATTGGTGGCTGGAATCAAGGAACACTATCGGGATGTCTGCGAGCTCGCTGAGCGAAAACAACTGGAACTGAGCAAAGAAGGTCACCCCAAAATCCCAATAGTTGTCATGGGGCACTTATTCATGGTAGGCGGAAAAACGGTCAGCGGCGGAGAAATCGGGGAGCTTGGTTCGCTGACTCAGGTGGGTGCTGATATCTTCCCCGCTTCCATCAACTATGTCGCCCTCGGGCATCTGCACATCCCTCAGCGCGTTGATGGAGCCGGGCATATTCGCTATTGTGGATCCCCAATCCCCTTGAGCTTTGGCGAGGCTAAGCAGGAAAAAACTGTAATTATCGCCGAGTTCGGCGATGCGCCGCCAAATATACATGTGATGCCCATTCCCTGCTTTCAGGCACTGGAAAGCATTGTCGGGTCTCTTGATGAGATTACCGCGGGTTTAAGCCGCCTATGTGAGGATGGAAGCGATGCGTGGCTGGAGATAGAGTACACAGGCGCTGAGCTTGTTGGAAATCTGTGGGAAATCTTCCATGAATCGATTGCAGACTCATCCATGGAAATCAGGCGGATAAAGAACAGAGTTTTTTCCGCCCGCGCTCTAGCTCCGATTCAGGATGAAGAAATGCTTGAGAATCTTGATTTCCACCAAGTGTTTGAAAGTTGTTTGGATGACTCTAAAATTCCGCCTGATGAAAGAAATGGCTTATTGGCTTCGTATAACGAGATTCTTCAACTGCTAAGCGAGAAGGATCCCCGCGCGGACTAGAGGTGGGAACTAATGAAGATACTCGAGCTTCGATTCAAAAATCTCAATTCGCTCCATGGTGAGTGGCTGATCGATTTCACAAATCCGGAATATCAATCGAGCGGCATTTTTGCCTTGACAGGGCCCACCGGCGCTGGAAAAACAACGATTCTGGACGCCATTTGCCTAGCTCTCTACGGCGCGACACCTCGCCTGGGTAAGCTGACTGGAAGCAGTAATGAGTTGATGTCCCGACAAACCGGCGATTGCTATGCGGAATTGCTCTTTGAATCCCAGGCCGGCAGATATCGCTGCAACTGGAGCCAGCATCGGGTCAGACACAGGGCGGACGGCAATCTTCTGGATGCAAAACACGAGATAAGCGATGCGAATTCCCGAGAGCTTATCGAAACAAAGAAATCCCGGGTTCAGCGTGTCGTTCAAGAAAAAACCGGAATGGATTTTGATCGTTTTACCAGGTCCATACTGCTTGCCCAGGGTGATTTCGACGCCTTTTTGAAGGCTGATGCGGAGCAGAAATCGAAGATGCTCGAGCAGATTACCGGCACGGAGATATATTCGGAGATTTCCCGCTGCGTACACGAAAAGCGAAAGGAAGAGGATGAGAAACTGAGCATCCTGCAAGCTGAAATCTCCGGCATTGTCGTTATGGATTCTCAGCAGGAGGAAGAAATCTCGCGAGGTTTGGAAGACGAGAAAAGGCTGGAAATTGAACTCTCCGCGAAGTCTGGCGGAGCCAACGCCGAACTTGCCCGCCTGGTAGACATAGACGGCCTTAAAAAAGAGCTATCCTCCCTCTCCGGTGAAATCGAGAAACTGGAACTTGAAATCCAGACCTTCGCTCCGGAGCGGAAACGTCTCGCCCTGGACATGAAGGCGGTTGAACTGATTGGCGACCACGCGAACCTGGAAGCCGTAAGAAGGCAGCAGGAAGCCGATGGAAAGGCTCTGGAAAACGCGCGAAACAGTCTCCCGAACTTTCAGCATGCTTACAATCAGAGCAGCGTCGAGTGGAATTCCATCGAAAAAAAGGTTCTGACTACCAAGAGGCAACTGCAAGAGGCCATCCCTTCGATGAAGAGAACACGCGCTCTCGATCAGAGAATCATGGAAATAAGAAGGCATATGGATATATGCGTAAGCAACTGCGGGGAGGATGAAAAACAGATAGAACTCGATGGAAAGTCGAAAACCCGAAAACTGCATGAGCGTGATAAGGCGAATGAATCTCTGGAAGCTCTCTCGGCATACCTGGTGAAAAATTCCGCCGACGAGTGGTTGGTCAGTAATCTCGCGGCTGTAAAATCGCGGTTTGACAGCTTACTTGCGCTACAGGAGGAGATTGGAGGCGAGAGAGAGGAGGAACAGAGGCTGAGAAGTGCGCTGGAGGAAGCGGATAAGAAACTGGAGCGAAACAGGAAACTGCTGAGGATGCGGAAACAAGAGCTGGACGAAGTTCATCATGCGCTCGATAAATCGCGCACAGAACTCGAAGAGGCGCTCGGAGAGAAGCCACTTCGCGAATATCGCTCAGAGAAGGAGGCCCTGCTCCGTGAGGCGGCCTATCTGGCGAGAATAGAGGAATTGGAGGAGCAGCGCGCACAGCTTGAAGACGGCAAGCCCTGCCCGCTCTGCGGCGCGAGGGAACACCCCTTCGCGGAGGGAGGGATTCCCAATCCCAGCGAACTCGAGAAGGAGATAAGTAGACTCACGAAAACTATAGAGAGGGCGGAGGAGCTGGAATCCAGAATCAAATCGTTTGAAACAAGCGAGGCGGAAAAGCGGAAAAATCTTACCGAGAACGAGAAACTCGAGATATCGATCAGCAAGGATGGAAACTCTCTCCGGGAAAACCTCGTGGGCCTGAGGGAGCGTTCGGAGAGAACAAAAGGGAACCTTTCCACCCTAAGCGGGAGAATATTGGAAGATCTCCGGTCGCTTGGAATTGCCGAAATCCCGGTTTTCGATGCCGGCCCCTTGCTCGTCTCGCTGCGAAAACGCCGGAAAAAATGGCTGGCCGCGCTCGAAAAAAGGGAAGTTCTGGAGGAAGAAATCACAAAAAAAGATGGTGAAATCAGAAGTCTGGACGCAGTATCCGAAGCCAGAGTCAGCGCGCTCAGTAAAAAGAGAAGCGAACTGGAGCAAGTTCAAGGCGAATACCAATCCACCCGCGATGAGCGCCTTAAACTATTCGGCGATAGGGATGTAGAGGCTGAGGAACTCCGACTGAACGAAGCGATCAGCAATGCCGAGCTGGAGGAAAAAGAACGTCGAATCGCGCACAATTCGGCCAGGGAAGAACTCGTCGCCGTCAACAACGACATCACCTCGTTAAATGAGGGCGTCAACAAGCGGGCTTCCGGGATAACGAGATTGGAATCCAACTTTGATAAGGCTTTGCTGCGCGCGGGATTCTCAAGTGAATCGGATTTTCAAAACGCGCGTCTGACAAGCGGTGAGCGCGATAAGCTGAGGTCGACAGAAAAAAAACTCGATAATCAACTCACGGAGCTGCAAGTCAGGAAAAAGGACCGCGAAGCTCGGTTGGAGCTTTTAATGTCGGAAACGACGAGTAAGGCCACTCTGAAGGAAATGCGGGAGCTGGTGGAAAACCTTGAGGACTCACTCAAACAGAAGCGCGACAAAATAGCCGAATTGAAATCCAGGCTGAGCGAAAATGCCGCCGCTAAAAAGCGCATTGAAGAGAAAAGTCTGATTATTGAAGCACAGAGGCTTGAGTGCGATCGCTGGGAGAAACTGCACGTCTTAATTGGCTCCGCGGACGGCAAGAAATACCGCAATTTTGCCCAAGGGCTCACCTTCAAATTGGTGGTGGCTCACGCCAACCGCCAACTTGCGAAGCTGAGCGACCGTTATCTACTGATTCGAGACGAGAAACGTCCCCTTGCCATGAACGTTATCGACAGTTATCAGGCGGATGAAATCAGACCAATCAATAACCTCTCCGGGGGGGAAAGATTCATTGCGAGCCTGGCCCTCGCACTCGGGCTTTCAAAAATGTCCAGCAGAAAAGTGCGTGTCGATTCCCTGTTTCTGGATGAGGGCTTTGGCACCCTGGACGAGGAAAGCCTCGAAACAGCTTTGAAAATCATCGCCGGCCTCAGGCAGGATGGGAAATTGATTGGTGTCATCTCCCACCTTCCTCGATTAAAAGAGCGCATCAGCACCCAGATAACGGTTACTCCGCTATGCGGCGGAAAAAGTACCCTGGACGGCCCCGGCTGCAGCTCAGGATAGTATGTCTGGCGGCCGGCTTTTCCCGCATCCAAACCCCCCGGCCCTTCCTCTTGATGGAGTCCCCGGATTGATAAGAACACCCAGTCCCGCCGGCCGAACCCGCCTTATGGCCGCTCAAGTCTCCTGGATGGGGAAGTTGCTCTATAGACTTAATGCCGGAAGACATGGAGGGTGTCCTGTGCTTGTTTTTGGAATCAAGCCAGACGTGGTTGAAGACTGGAAGGGAGAATTATGAGAAGTATACCAAATCCATCGGACGACTTATTGAACTTCGTCGGCAATCGAAAGTTCTCGACGATATTGGCCGATCCTCCATGGCAGTTCCAGAATAGAACCGGAAAAATGGCGCCTGAACACAGACGTCTTTCTCGTTATCCGACTTTGTCCCTACAAGAGATAAAGAACTTGCCTGTCGAAACCATAGTTGAAAAGAAAGCGCATTTATATCTTTGGGTGCCAAATGCTTTACTACAGGAAGGCCTTCAGGTACTCGATAATTGGGGTTTCATATACAAGACGAATCTCATTTGGTACAAAATCCGAAAAGACGGAGGCCCCGATAGACGAGGAGTTGGGTTCTATTTCCGAAACGTTACCGAAATGATTTTGTTTGGAACTCGAGGTGGAGACGTTCGAACTTCGCGGTCTGGCAGAAGTCGGGAAAACATCATCTCCTCTCGGAAACGGGAACATAGTCGAAAACCAGATGAACAATACAACCTCATTGAGGCATGCAGTTGGGGGCCGTATCTGGAACTTTTCGGTAGAGGAACTCGAAATAATTGGTCAACATGGGGAAACCAAGCTGATGACTATATGCCTGACTGGGCCACATATTCAAACCATTCTCAAGCAGTCTGAACCCATGCTCGCAGTGACTGACCTCTGAATGAAATTGAATCCCCCAGAACCGCCTGTTCCGGCTCCGGGTCGCGGCCACCGCTCCGTTCCCACTCAGCCCAATCGGCACATACTCATCGCCAAGTCCGGTGACACCGTCACCATGACTCAACCACGACATGAATTCCCTCGGCAGCCCATCGAAGAGAAGTTCATCGGATAGCACATTCACCGGCGCCCGCCCACATTCCCGATGCCCCAGATGTCGCACCTCTCCCCCATCGGCCAGCACAAGTCGATGAAAACCATGGCAAATCCCCAAAACCGGCAGACCACAATCAAAGTCGATCGCATCCGGCGCAGGAACTCCCGCGGCCCATGCCGAATCAGGCGATCCAGAGAGAATGATTCCACGAACACCCTCGTCGATAATCCCTCCGATATCAGAATCCTCAGGCACAATTTCCGAACACACCCCGAAATCACGAATCCTCCTGCCAACGAGCTGTGTAGTCTGCCCGCCGAAGTCCAGAATCAAGATACGGTCCATGCATCCGTCCTCATAAAAGTCTCATTCCTAAGAGGCCCCACGGAAAAACCGTGAACCGCCACTCCAGTGTACTCCTCAATGAATTCAACCAGCCTCTTCGCCCCATCGGGGAAACCCTCCCAGTCTCGAGCCTCCGAAACCCTGCCATCCCAGCCATCAAAATTCTCAATCAGCGGCGTAACCCGCTCAAGCTCTGATGTGGAAGAGGGAAAATAATCAATCCGCCGTCCGTCAAGTTCGTAGGCCGTACACATCCCCACCGATTCAAAGCCGTCATAGAGATTCAAATGCGACAAAATGAACCCGTCCAGACTGTTAATCCAAGCGGCATACCTGAGCGCCACCAAATCCAAGTGGCCAATTCTGCGGGGCCTACCCGTTGTCACCCCGTACTCGTGCCCGAGTTTCCTGAGCTTGTTCGCGAGAATCAACTCATCATCCTTCCTCATCTCCGTGGGAAAGGGTCCATTCCCAACCCTGGTTTGATATGCCTTGAACACCCCCAGACACTTGTCGATTTTCCTGGGGCCAATCGCCGCGCCGATAGCGGCGCCGGAACTCACGGAAATGCCCGATGAAACATATGGATAAGTTCCATGGTCCAAATCCAGCAGGGCACCCTGCGCACCCTCAAGCAAAATCCTTCTACCCTCATTCTCCATCATGAAGGCCGCCAGATTAACCTTCATCGGAGCAAGCCAATCCTTGAACGACCCCAGCCAGGCCCGTTCGGATCCGCTCATCGAATCCCAAACCACGGGATCCCAAAGATCGACGACTCTAATCCCATCGCGAGACGCCTTCTTCCCGTAAGCCACTCCAATGCCTCGGCCAGTGGTTCCAATGGAACGAGAACGCATATCATCCACAGTCTGATCCTCGGTTTTATACCCGGGTAAAACCAGATGAGCGCGATCGGAGACAAACACCCGGCCTTCCCACTCAATGCCCTGCCCACTTATCACGGCCAACTCCTCGAACATCGAAGCCGGATCGATAACCATTCCGTTGCCAAGCACGACACTCTTACCCGAAGAGATAATTCCAGCGGGAATCAAATGAAGCGCAAAGGTTTTACCGCCAATCTTGACTGTGTGGCCCGCGTTCGCCCCACCAGAAAAGCGAAGCACCAACTCCGCTTCGCCCGAGAGATAATCAACCATCTTCCCCTTGCCCTCATCGCCCCACTGGGCCCCAACCACAACTAAATTCATATCCTCAAATCCGCCTCCGGCAAAAAAAGTTCAATGCGCCTATGTCACTCCAACGGCAAGCGGTTCAAATCCGCCTCTTCCATTCAGCCGCTCAACCGCGATTACAGCCTTGAATAATTTGGCGCATCCCGCGTGACACTCACATCGTGAACATGGCTCTCGCGCAGACCGGCCACGCTAATCCTTATGAAACGTCCATACTTCCGCAACTGCTCAACAGAGGCGCATCCCGCATATCCCATCGCTTTGCGCACCCCGGTTGCAAGTTGGCGCAAATAAGGAAGCATCTCACCGCGATAGGGAACCCGCCCCTCCACACCCTCCGGCACGGCTCCCTCCCCCTCCTCAGTCCGATATCCATCGCCTCCATCCAACTCCATGGCACCGATACTACCCATACCACGATATGACTTGAAAATTCGTCCCTCAAAAATCACCTCCTGTCCCGGCGCCTCCCTGAGCCCAGCGAAAAGATTCCCAATCATTACAGCGGAAGCTCCAGCTCCTATAGCCTTCGCGATAACTCCCGAATACCTGATTCCACCATCCGCGATAGGAGGCCTCCCAATGCATCGCAGACTTCACACCGCGTCGGCCACCGCCGTGAACTGCGGAACGCCAACTCCAGATACAATGCGAGTCGTACAAATCGAACCCGGCCCAATCCCCACCTTAACCGCATCCGCGCCAGCCTCAATCATGCGTCTCGCGCCATCCCCATCCGCGACATTTCCGCCAATAACGCGCAGATCACCAAACTTTCTCCCAATCTCCTCCAGCGATTTCAATACATCCAAGGATGCCCCGTGGGCCGTATCAAGTACAGCAAAATCCACTCCCGAAATGACAAGTCCCGGTAGTCTCACATCCCAGTCCCGGAGCCCAACGGCAGCTCCGACAATCAGCGAACCCGTGCTGCCTAGGGCGGCCAGAGGATAGTCGCGATGCTTCTCCATATAACCCACGGTAATCAAACCCGTGAGACAATCTCCATATCGTCCACCACCGGAAGCTTCTCAATGCGATGTCTGTCAAAATTCACAGGGGCCTCTTCTCCCGTAGGAACACCGGTTTCGACAATCAAATCTCGAGTCATCACATCATCAATCAGCATTCCCGGACTGTTGTTGAATCTCAAATCCCCAATCGTTATAATCCCCCCAACCTGCCCGCGTCCAACAGCGGCAAACCCGTAACCCCAGTCTCATCCATAATCCGGCGAGCCTCGGCAAGGGTGAAGTCGACATCCATCGTAACCGGATTATCAATAATCCAATTGAGAAATCTCTTAACCCTCAAAACCTGCCGGGCCTGTTCCTCCGGCGGCGGATTCCGATGAATAACGCCCTCCCCGCCCGAGAGGGCCAGCGCAATCGCCATTCCATCCTCGGTTACGGTGTCCATGGCCGAAAATAGAATAGGCACATTGAGTTTGATATCCCTCACCAACACCGTACGTAAATCCACGTCGCCGGGAAGAATCTCGGAATAAGAAGGAACAGGCAAAACATCATCATAACCAAGCGCATCACGCAATTCCATTCAGCATTCCTCTTATTTTCACCGAAACATCGGCGTAACGCCTCGCAATCATCCTGGCTCTAGAGGGGGCCAGTCCCCTGTACTCCGCCGGATTATCAAAAAAATCCTTCGCGCTCCTGCCCAGCCTCACCTCCAGTACCGAGGAAAGGGTCTCCCATAAATCCACCTCATCCTCCTTGAGTACATCCCTTATCGACCTCTTGGACGAATCGGCGACCAGGGTAGCCTCTCTGATTCTTTCATGGGCATCGCCCACACCCGAGAGTGCCAAGAGAATATAGCAGGGTTCCGCGAGAATTCCATCGCCCAAGCTTCGAAGATTCTCCGCCATCCTATCGCGCCGTATAACCAACCCTCCCAGTATCCCCTTCATCCGCGCCGTCGCCGCCGCAAAACCAGCGATATAATCCGCAATGAACCTTCCGGATGCCGAATTAGTCAAATCGCGCTGATGCTCGGAAATCTGATCCATATAAAACGTAAGAACCCGGGGTGAAAAAGCCTTCCAGAGACTCTTCACATGTTCACTGTTCCATGGATTCCTTTTCTGCGGCATGGTGGAAGAACCCACCTGTCCCGCTTCAAAACCCTCGCCAAGCTCCCCTATCTCCGAACGCTGTAGGTGCCTCAAATCGTCCGCAAGATTCGCCATGATTCCAAAGGCCGCGTTTAATTCAAGCAGCAAGCGGAGAAGATGTTCGGGTTCAACCAATTGATTCGAATAGTCGGGACTGCTCAAGCCCAACTCGCGCAAATAGGCGGCCTCCAGTTCCTCCGGATCGCGCGAGATTAGGCTGGTGGCATTGTAGGCGCCAACCGCGCCGCTCAGTTTGCCGCATAAACCCCTGCTTCGTCTTTCAATCTCAACAAGCGATTGTCCAAGCCGCGAAACATATTCGGCGATCGCAAAGCCGAATGTGATGGGAACCGCCAACTGACCATGAGTACGACCCACCTGGGGAGTGTCCGCCTCCTCCTCCGCAATCTTTATACAGGCATCAAGCACATCCAGAAGCAGCGGTATCACCACCTTTCTCATCGCATCACGAATCCTCATGGCGATGGATGCCTCAGTCACATCGGCGGAGGTGGCGCCCAAATGCACCCAGGGTTTAAGTTCATCCGGAAGCCTGCGCTGAATGACATTCACAAGCGCCCTGACGTTGTGATTGGTCAGCCCCTCTTCAACCTCCACCTCTTCAGCTTCAATTGAGCCCGCGAGCCTGTCCACAGCGCCAAGAAGATCCGCCCGCCCATCCAAATACTCATTGATATAAACCCGCAGCAGCGCCGACTCGGCTTCAACCATGTAACGCAGCGCGGCACTCTCGCTCAGATATCCTGCAAGCGAACTGAACAATGCGCTATTCGCCGTCCAATAACGCTGATCCAGCGGCGATATATTGAGGTATACGTCTCTATGCTCCATGTGGAATTATTGCCGAAGCGCATCCCAAATTCAAGTTCGAACCACTACTTACCAGCCCTCCCGGCGCCGTTTTTTTGAAACCACTTATTCTCTCATGTTTCATAACTTCTTCCAAATCAAGGAAATATATTCAACAGGCTGAAAACACCCGTAACTTAAAATGCTTCAATTTCACTTATTTTGATAACACTGGTTCATTGTAGGGGTATGGCCAATGAGCTGCCGCATCCTACACCACAATATCGTTTCCGCCACCAGCCAGGGGAAATATCCAGGTTTGTCATCGTGAAGAGGGCCGGTGGGTTTCCATAGGGACGCAGGGATCGCGGCAGGCTGCCGCGTTCACGGAGCGCAATCCGGCCTCTTATCAGGCCCCGTTATGGGCGGCTCACATTGTGAGAGATATGCCTGCGACTTCTTCACAGATTCCGGACGGTGCCCGTGGATGGCGCGCGAAGCGCCCACAGGGCACAGCTACAAGCTGGCACGATCCGCAGACACAGGCTCAACCTCTACACAGTACATTTTATCCGCATTCGGACAAAAAAAACTCTCTTCCATCCACAGGATGAGATATAGATCTCTGGCTCAGGGTTCTACTGGGTGTCAGAAGCTGCCATCTTCATCGAAAAACAGGATCATCGGAACCTTCCGCCCCGGGTCAGGCCGTGTGGGATGGACTGATCAGCCAGAATGAGGCCGCATATGCGCGGAGGATGTCGACCGGGGGGTGACTCCGACGTTTACCTAGGACGAATACGCTGATTCTTTCCGCCAGACCGGGAAGATATGATCAAAATCCGGGGTAGTCCCCTCTGGTCGACGTGTTTTCTGATCCTGGCCTCGACAGGGGTTAGACCCGGGCAAGCGGCGGCATTCCGCTGGAGAGACTGGTTCAAAGACCCGCGCGGATCATGCTCATATGCGTCTGTGGACCGCCTGGAGAAATCAAGGGGCTCAAGTCCGAAGAACATGGCGTTGAGGACTATCCCCCCGCTCCTTGCGGGACGTGTCAATCGCGAGTTGTCCACTTGGAGGTCAGGCACAAGATATCCTGATGATGACTTGATATTCCGGTGGGAGGGGAATAATCGTGATACGCTCTGGCTCGGAACAGTCCGCATCTTTAGGATTGCAGCCGAGAGGGCCGGTGTGGCGATTGGGGACCGCGGCGCCTTCAGTTGGCGGCACAGCTTAGCCACGGATATGCTGGGGCGCCCAGACAGGGCGAGGGCTCAGGGAGATGCTCGGCCATCGGATAAGAATCAATGGTGAGTGATGTATATGAGCACCGCGGCGCGGAGGCGAGGAGTTGAACAATCCGAGAGCGCGCGCAATTCGCCGTCGAGAGGCGAAGAATATATCTTGGGTGGAATAGTATCCGGGGCGGTGAACCCATATCAGCGGAGTAAGGCATATCCGCGCCGCTTCGGTTATGGCAGTTACCGCGCTGGAACTTCGCGCGGGCGGACGGGCACCCGGTTTTGAAGGGGGAAGGTTGAACAGGCCGCGCCAGTGGCCTGAGCCGAATTGAGTCGATGCCCGGAATCGCCCCGTGCCGAGTGCCATCTGCAAGCGCGCATGGCACATCCATCGGAGCCATGGGCGCGTGTCAGGCTCGGGGCTTTGAGGAAATCCAAAGGGAGTCCGCGAAAAATCACGGAAATTGCTCACTAATGGCCTGACGTTGCCCCCGGAAAGGTGTATAATATGAACCAGGATGCTTGTGTGCCGCTCAGAGGAGCGCCATTTAGCATGCCAAGGGATATTCATGGAGGTTATAATGAAGAAATTCGCG
>Ga0056110_100130_pt1 | contig 12490 bp, 13 predicted proteins | sample WorMetloBBELIZE1_FD_83873 | JGI IMG/M metagenome (GOLD analysis project Ga0056110, IMG submission 83873) | Marine gutless worms symbiont microbial communities from Max Planck institute for Marine Microbiology, Germany - Olavius longissimus B... ... | reverse complement strand
TTTTTCGGGCATGACATCAACTTCCTCTTGGAACTCAAGATCTCCTTAGCCTGAATCGGACGCCTGGCGCCCAGGTTCCCTGGCTTGGAGCTTTCGGCGCGAGAGCCGGCATGGGGGGTGGAGTGAAGCTCGTTACACGCCGCGAGCAACTTCCGGCTTCCAGCCAATAGCTCCGCTGTCCAGTCCGCGCCGCGAGCATGCCAGGTAGTTCACAACAGCTTACTTCACTATCACCGAACCCAAATTGAAATCGCCAACTATTTTCAGCAAGTTACCATCCCGCTCCAATGTCAAATTTCGTCCCGGAAACACCCGTGGCAGCCTCTCCCGCACCAGGCATTCGACATCGTTTTCAATCTGTCGCCTAATCTTCCTGGGTATATGCTCCAGGGTGGACATCTCTATCTGTACAACATAGCCCCTGCCCAGCCTGCTCCCATATCCCAAACTGAAATCGGCACCGATGTTGAAAAGCCCATCGCTTTCCTTATTCGAGGTTCCACCACGCCGGGGACGGTTTGGATGCAATCGAAAAGTCGCGCCGTATTTGTCCTCAAGCAAGTCGTCAATATCATCGAATATTGACTTCATCCGGCTCTCCCACTCAATCAGCTTGGGATGCTTCAAAGCGAGTTACCTACCAACTTACTTCCCAGGTTCTGGGAGCCTCGTTATAGAGTAATTCCCGGAGAGACACTTCGAGAACCGCCCTCCTTCCATCGATTTCTCCTGGAAACACCGATACGGGTTTCGATGGCGGTTCGAAATTGAACTTGAATGCGGATTCTCCAGCAATCGTATCAAAAATCTCACGCCTCTCCTCATCGGCTTTTTCGTAGCCATCGACAAGCGGAAGCGTGAAAATCAAACTGCCTCCCCCATCCTGGCTATCAGCAATGTCAAAATCCAAAGCAAGATAGTTCGCGATACTCCCAAATGAGTCCGCGACAAGCTTAACGTCTATTCTCTCGCTTCCATCGGCTAACTTACGCACCCTGTAACGTACAACATCAACGCCGCCCACCCGCAGGGCCTGCTGCTCGAAATCCTTTTCGGTGAGGGGCAGCGGCCAAGGTTCGTCCGATCCGAAGCTTCTGCCGAAATCCACCATTTCAGGTGCGATTGTGTATATCAGCCTTGCCATGACAGTGCCGTCCCTCCTCAGCCGAATAATCGTATCCAGCCTCAGACACGATGACATAATCAATGCCGAAACGCATGCCAGGGACATGATTGACTTTTTCCTCATGGGCCTATCCTAATTGACAATACAAGCGGAGTAAACCGGAAGCGGCGATGCCTTCCACATTCCCGCCCTTCGTAGACTGCCGGTTCCTTACTATCAGGAAAGCTCCCCAATCCAAGCCAGGCCTCGAGCCCGCGCAAAGCGCCGGTAGCGGTCATCACGAATACCCCCCCGGCTAACCATGAATCCACCGCCGCAAGCGTCCCGGGGAGCGTCCGAATTCAGCCTGTTTCGCACATTCGAGCCGGTCTCCTGAAAAGCTCCGCGCTTCCCAGCCTGAGGCGGCGGGTTCTCCACGTCCAGAAGAAAAAGTATCCGCCTACCCACTCCATCAAGTGAATCGACTATTGGAATCCCCGCGCCCATGAGTGTCCTTATCAATCGCATGACATGGAAGAAATGAGTACAGCCGATAACCACCGATCCGACGCGAGATTTTTTGAGCTTCTCAATCGCAGGCCTTATCACGGCGAGCGCTCCATCCTCCTCCTCAGCGAACCAATTCTCCTCCACATAGTTGACAATATCCCCCGCCGCAACCTTCACAACCTCGCGACCCGGGGCAAAGGTGGACGCCAGTCTGTCAAGATACGGCGACTGCACTGTTCGGGCGCTTGCAAGCACGCCAATCGGACCCCGCCAGGCAATCGCCGGCTTAAGCGCCGGCACTGTGCCGACAACGGGACATTTCGCGACTTCCCTTATGTCATCGAGAGCGAGCACGGAAGCGGTGTTACAAGCTATCACTATCAACCTTGGGGTTCCCAAATCCTGCAGGAGCCGCACCACTTCGACAACGACGTTTCGAACCACCCGCACTTTCAAATCACCGTAAGGAAAATTCGCAGTGTCCGCGAAATAATAGAGGGGCAGCTCCGGCCTTCGAACCTTGAGCCAATCCAGATACGGCAGCCCTCCGATTCCCGAATCAATGAACACAACGGACGATTCAATCTTCGTCAGTTTCATCACCGAACAACTTATCAAAAGACTGGCGTAGTCTGTCGTTTCTCCCGGCGTTCTTCTTGCCCGAACCTGCGGCGGGGGCCGGTTTGAACCAATCGCAGAAATTCGCCCTATCCTTATCCAAAACCGGCTCGCTCACCGGCTCTCTACAGTCATTTGCGAAACCTGGCATGAAATGCATGCAATTGCGACAGGTTCTAAGCTCCTTCCCGCAGGAGGAGCACAGAGTGTTTCTGTAAACAGGCGTCTCATACGGAGCGCCGCAAACGGCACAACTCGACATCGGTAAATAATAATCCGATATGAGAAAGCATTGCAATTGAACCAGCCCGTGAATACTCTTACAGGTACCGTGTTTGATTTCATCACCTGCTCAGAGGGCGGCTGCTTCGAAAGAGTATGGGCGGGTTCCCAATTCTGCAAGAAACACCACCCTGACGCCATCAATCATCAGGCAAGACTGATCGGTGGAATTGTTGAGGGCAAAAAGACACTGGATAACCGTGATTTGTCTGGAATCGTCCTTTCCAATATGAGTTTCGAAGGCTTCGATTTCAAGTTCTGTCGATTTACCGGCGCGCTCTTCACCCATGTGTCCTTTCGAAACGCCCAATTCTTTATGTGCCTTCTAGATGATATCAACGCGGCAAATTGCAGTTTCAACGGCAGCAAAATGATGAGCGTGATAGCAGTCGGAAGCGACTTCACCAGCAGCGATTTCACGGGTTCCAACCTGATAAACGTGAATTTCAATGGCATCAAGGGCGACTGCGCGATTTTCGATGAATCCGATCTCTTCTCCAGTCGCTTCATCACTGCATCGCTGAACAACGCCAGATTTCAAGACTGCAACCTGAGACTGGTTGACTTCACGGAGGCCAGTCTCCTGAACACGGATTTCCGTGATTCCAATCCCGACGAATCCATTTCGAGGCAATTCCCAGCCAATGAAACTGTTAAGTCATTTCTCAGGCATAAGTAATTCCTACATACTTGGGCCGAAGGAGGGTGGTGAGGCGATTCTGGTAGACCCCGGCAGGTTTGATGTGTTTCTTCTGAATCTGATAGAGTCGAACAGCTTCAATATCACCACCGTCCTTATTACCCATATCAACAGGCGTCATATCAGGGGTTTGAAAACCCTCAAGAAAGTTTACGATGCGAGGTTAATCTCCGGTAATGAAGAGGTTGGTGGCTTTGAATCTGAATTCGCGGAGCCTGGAAGCAAAATCGAAGCATCTGGAATCAGCATCAAAACTCTAGACTTGGAAGAGCGGATGACGGATAGCAGGGTTTTCCGGATCGGAAACCTGCTGTTCACCGGCAATACACTCTCGGCGGGACGCATGGAAGACTTCTTTTCGCCCAAGAAACGAGCACGATTGATAGCCGGCATTCAGAAAAAAATCCTGACAATCGCTGAAGAACTCCTGATACTGCCGAGCTACGGACCACCCTCCACCATAAGCGCCGAGCTGCGCTGGAATCCGGATTTTCATCCGCGGCGTCCATACCTACGGCGCTAAATCAAATTCGCTTTTATGGAAGTCAAAATATTCAGCCTATCCAGCATTTTCACAAATTCCCGCGGGGGGGCGGCCTGGAATTTCCGAAGCCCGAGGCCAGGTAAATCCATGCCCAGCTTCCAGGAATGAAGCATCAAACCGCAATCGCCGACAATCGAATCCCTCCTTGCATAAACCCGATCGCCCAGTATTGGGCAGGCTATCGAACCAAGATGAACACGAATCTGATGTGTGCGCCCGGTAAGCATTTCAACCCGCACCAAGCTGTAGCCATTCGATTCTCCGAGCAGGCGATATAGGGTGAGGGCGGGCTTCGAATTTCTTACTCCAACCGCGAATTTCTTTCGATTCCGAGGATCGCGTCCAATAGAATCATCTATCTCCCCCCAGGCGCTTGGAGGCTGGCCGCGGCATATGGCCAGGTAGGTTTTCTCCACCGCTCTGGCTCGAAACTGCGCGGAAAGATACTCCAGAGCAGGCGTGTTTTTCGCAACTATCATTACACCCGAAGTATCCTTGTCAAGACGATGGACAATGCCGGGACGCACCTCGTCGCCATCGAAGCGAAGATCGATTTCCGAATACCTGTGAAGCAGCCCCTGCACCAGGGTTCCATGCATGGCTCCAGGCGCCGGATGCACAACGACACCCCGCTGCTTGTTTATCACAACACAGTTCTCATCCTCGAAAACGATATTCAGGTGGAGAGCTTCGGGTTTGATTTCTGACGCGGGGGGCGAAAGCCATTCAACCACCACTACATCGCCATTCTTCAGACGCTTTGAATATTTGAGACTGGCCCCATAACCATCCTTAACTCTGACACAGCGTTTGGTGATTTGGCTTCTATTGAACATACCCAAGGAGGCGACAAAGCGATCAACGCGGATGGATTCATCACCAGTCAGACGAACCAGAAATTTTTCGCTAGTCAACACCGGCAAGCTCCCGACTGCTTCTCCTGTTCAGGTTGATAAACAAATCGATGGTGGCCAGAATGAACGAAACAGCGCCGGCGCTGCCGACAATGATGCCGATGTCTCGTGAACTCCGCTGCGAACCCAGTGAATATTGGGTATTGAAGTTGTTGGCAGCGTAAATCGAGAAGTCATAGATCAGCGAAACAAAGAGATACGTGATTGGGAACGTGCCCACCGTGACAACTTCGAAGCGCCTGAGATCCCGCATCCAAAGCGGAAATTCGCTTGGGTCGTACTCTTCGGGCATTATGGACTCCCTGGGCGGGAGTTCCTGCGCCGAGACCGCCACCCCAATTGCCACAAGGCAAAGTAGAAAGAAAAGGCGGCGTTTCAACACAGCTCTCCGCCATGGCATTGTCGAACCGAAAGCATTTCGCAACCCTGAATTATCATCGCCCGCCAAATATTGCACTCCCAATTCGAAGGAGATTACTGCTCTCCGCAACCGCCCACTGAAAATCGGCACTCATCCCCATCGACAGTACTACTTCACCCTCAATCATACCAGTGATATCTTCCGACCAGCGACGGCATTTCGAAAAACAGCCGCGAACCACGGACTCGCTGTTCGTAAAGGGAGCCATGGTCATCAAGCCCCTCAGATTGAGAAAGGGCAGCCGGGATATCTCCGCCGCCGTATCCACAAAGCTCGAATAATCATCGAAGCCAAACTTCGTTTCCTCTCCTGAAGTATTGACTTGCAAGAGGATTTCAAGGGTTTTTCCATTTTCCCCCGCACGCCGAGAGAGTTTCCTGGCAAGCCTTAGCGAATCAACGGAATGCACGCCGGCAAAGCGTGAATCGATTTTTCTTACCTTCCTGCTCTGCAGATGCCCGATCAGATATAAGCTGAACTTCTCTGACGTGAAGAACTTATCGCATGCTTCCTCAATGCGATTCTCTCCAAAGAGAGAGAGGCCGCATGAGCTTGCCTCGAGTATTTCCTCAGTGCCCCGTGTTTTCGAGACGGCCATCACTGCGATTTTCGAAGGATCGCGGCCATATGTATTTGCCGCCTCTGCAAGTCTATCTCTGAATGCCAGCCAGTTGTCTCTAATCGACACGGTGACATTATACACGAGCGAAGTTGTGTGAACAGTGTGTCGCGTGTCTCGGGATTCCGTCTCATATGGAATCAGACTCCCGGATGGAACGCTTTTTGATTTTTCTCTCGCGGACATATCGCATCCTGGCGGACCTGGAAATCTCACGATATCAACGTGTGAACCGGACTTGCCTCTTGACTCAGTCTAAAAAACCATATAGCCTCCCCGCGAGAGCTTCCGGGGTGGCTTGTACAGCCTGAGATCACACCCGTGAACCTGATCCGGATTATACCGGCGTAGGAACGGGGCTCAAAAACCCCTGAACCATCCTTAACCCAAGGAGCGGTTCCATGAAACGAACCCATGTTTTCATTCTGTTCCTAATCGCGCTCTGCCAACCTCTCTTCTCCAGGGGTGATAGAGACGTCGAGGATGGACTGCTGGTGTATACCTACGATTCGTTCAGTTCCGAATGGGGGCCGGGGCCGACGATCGCGGCGGCATTCCTCAAGGAAACCGGAGTGGCCATGGAATTCAACGCGCCGGGCGATGCCATCACCACTCTGAATCAGCTCATACTCGAAAGAGACAGATCGCGGGCAGACTTGGTGATTGGGCTGGATAACAGTTTACTCAGTCGGGCGCTGGATGCCGATATACTGGAACCGTACGAATCCCCATTGCTGGAGTTCCTGCCGCCTGAATATGTGTTCGACAAATCAAAGCACCTAATCCCATACGATCATGGCCATTTTGCCATTTGCTACGATTCACAGTTACTTGAGACTCCGCCGGCGTCGCTTGAGGATCTAACATCCAAAGACTACGCGAAATCGCTCGTTTTGATGGATCCGAGAACCTCAACCCCGGGTCTCGGATTTCTGCTTTGGACCATGGCCGTCTATGGGAATCAGTGGCTGGATTACTGGGAGAGACTGAAACCATCAATACTGACGATTGCAAGTGGATGGAGTCAGGGTTATACACTTCTGGTTACAGGAGAGGCACCAATGGCGCTCAGCTATGGAACGAGCCCCGTATACCATGTGGAAAACGAGGGTAGCACACGCTACAAGGCGGCTGAATTCAGCGATGGGCATTTGATGCAAATCGAGGGTATGGGGATTGTCAAGGGCAGCAAGATGCGCCGTGAGGCGGAGCTCTTCATCGACTTCATGTTGGGCGAATTTTCTCAAAAAACCCTTGCGATGCATAACATAATGCTGCCTGTTATGAAGAACGTTCCGCTTCCAGCTTCTTTTGAGGCCGCCTTGCGGCCAAGGAAAATCATTCCCGGCTCTGATTTAAGCGCCGAGGAGCTGCAGAGCATAATAGATGGCTGGACCGAAGTTTTCATCCGGTGAATTCGATATCTAGGTGGAGGAGCGCCTGGATACTCATCTGGCCGATCTTGCTTTGGGGACTGGCCTTTGCGCTTCCTCTTTCGACCGTACTGGCGAAAACCGGCGGGGTTCCCAGGACTATGACGCAGTTGATATCGTCTCCGTATTATCGGGGAATACTCTGGCTGACCTTCAAACAGGCCGGATTGAGCACGCTGTTTGCGGTTCTCCTCGGGTTGCCGGGCGCATACATGATCGGACGTTTCAAGTTTCCCGGCAGGAGGCTGCTCAAGTCGATCGGCACAATTCCCTTCGTGCTGCCGTCCATTCTCGTGGTTCTTGGATTCATTCTCGTATTCGGAAATTCCGGTTTAATCAATTCATTGCGGCGCCTGCTCGTCGCCGACGCCGAGGGATGGAAAATTCTGTACTCCTTAAGGGCCATAGTTATGGCACACGTTTTCTATAACTTCCCAATCACACTGCGAGTAGTCGGGGATGCCTGGTTGACTCTCCCGCGAAATACGTATCTTGCCTCACGATCGCTTGGCGCCTCGCCGGTCCGCGCTTTCTTCACGGTTGACTTCCCACGTCTTGCCCCGGCGATTCTCAACTCCGCGGTAATAACTTTCCTTTACTGCTTTCTCAGTTTCGCGATAGTCATCGTGCTCGGCGGCGGCCCTCGACTGAGCACCCTTGAAGTGGAGATATTCCGCCTGGTGAAGTATCGATTCGATCTTGGCAGCGGCGCCGCGCTGGCCATAATCGAAACATCCTTCACGATGACTCTGATACTCGCGCTGGGCTGGACGAATTCTCGGCTGCGGCGCCGAAACGCGGACGACTCCCTGGCCGTTCAAAGGGAGCCCGGAACTCTGAGAACCGGAAAGCTTATCGCGGCTTCCATTTATCTGCTGCCCATCTTCATACTGATATTGACTCCGCTGCTTTCGATTGTTTTTTACAGTTTTCTCGTAAGGCCCACCAGAGCCGGGGCCCTCACTCCTTCCTTCGATCATTGGTTGGATTTACTACGTTCCAATGACGGAGTTCTGTCGCTTACAACGCTTGCGATTATTCGCACAATCCTGTTGGGCGGCATCGTCGCAATTAACTCCACTGTCAGCGCGGCTCTGGTGGGCTGGTATGCAATGCGCAGAAAGGGGGCCTGGATTGTGGAGGGACTCATGGTGCTTCCGCTGGGGGTTAGCAGCGTGATTCTGGGACTGGGCTACCTCGCTGTTGTAGAAAGAATTCCACACACGGCGATGATACGCTTGGCGGCTCTGATTGGCGCGCACACCGTAATAGCTCTGCCCTTTGCCTATCGAATTGTGAACGGCGGACTGAAAACGATATCGCCCAGAGTGCTGCAGGCCGCCCGCTCATCCGGCGCGAGCGCTGCCAAATCGTTTCTCACGGTGGAACTGCCGATGGTGAAACGATCCCTCGTCACCGCGGCCGTGTTTTCTCTCGCGCTCTCCGCGGGCGAACTCGGCGCGGCGCTTATTCTCGCCCCGGATAACTTCACCACAATCCCCATGGCCATTTACAGAATGATAGGCACCTACAATATCTTTGCCGCCTCCGCGCTTGGAGCCATTCTCATCTGTATTTTCCTCATCGGGTTTCTCGCCCTTGACAAAATCGGGGATGGGCATATTTGAGCAGTCAGTCACTGGTATTCAAGGATATCCGGTACAGGCGGGACGGCTTTGATTTATATGTGAATCTTCACTTCCCAAAAGCCCAATTGACAGTTGTCCTGGGCCCCTCGGGCTGCGGCAAAACCACTATGCTCGACCTGGCTTCCGGATTCCTCCGTCCAAACTCCGGAGCGATCTTGGAGGGCGACAGGGATGTTACGGCATTACCGCCGGATAGGAGAAAAATAGGTGTGGTGTTTCAAGACCATGCCCTCTTCCCCCATCTTAGCGTGCTGGATAACGTTGCATACGGCCCCCTGATGCGAGGTTCCAGGCGTGGAAAGGCGCGTTCAATCGCAGATCATTATCTGGGCATAGTAGGCATGAGGAGCGTTGCCCCCAGACAACCATCCTCGCTCTCCGGAGGAGAAAAACAACGTGTTGCCTTGGCCAGGGCATTGGCAACCGAACCTGATTATCTGCTGATGGACGAGCCGTTCAATTCGCTCGACGTCGCCCTGAGGAAGGAACTGCGTCGCGAGTTCGCAGGAATCCAGAGAAATATGGACATCACCGCCATTCTGGTAACGCATGATCAGGATGAAGCGCTGGCCCTGGCCGATAATCTGGCTCTTATGAGGGCCGGCAGGATAGTTCAAGCGGGAGTGAGCAGGAATCTGTGGGATAACCCGGTAGACCTTTTTACGGCCTCCTTCATCGGTAGAACCACACGGCTCCGCGTGAAAAAAATCATCCGAAAACCATTCGGCGTCAGCCGAGTGGAGACGGACGCGGGCGTGATTCCATTGGAGGACAGATTTTGCAATGTCGAGCTGCCGGCAACACTCGTCGTCAGGCCGGAGAATCTACAGGTATCCGAAAACAATCGCGCCGGAGTCAAGATCGAGGGTTGGGTGGAAGAAGCCGAGTACGCTGGAGGATACTGGAAGATACGACTCACGGCCGGGGACAAAATGAATCTAATCGACTGCAATATGTCTGGCGCGGCCCCCCCTAAGATCGGCGAGAAGCTCAGAGTGTCGATTAGATCAGGGTCCGCTCGCCTGCTATCCGGACTCATGGAGGACTAGCGGGGATCAAAGGGCCTACCTGTTCAACAGAATATCGGCTTGGGCCGTGCGAGCCTGGGCGGATGAGTCATAAATATCGATATTCTTGTCCAGCGTCCATCCGGTTTTTTCCGATTCGGGAATCTGAACCTCAAGCCAGTAGGAACGATTCTTTCCAGATGCCACTTTCGATATGATTTTCACAATATCGCCATGGCGCAGCACCTCTTTGGGAGCCGCGTTCGAATCGGGCGATTCGAGAATTTTCAGGTAGGGACGATTGGCCACCCCCCATAGGGATTCGGATGTCAGCATTGGGGTCGCGGGCAGTTCCAGGGAAGGGTATTCTTTTTCAGCGCGGCAGGAAGTCAACAAAAAAAAAAGCCAGGGAGAATATGTGACGCCTTTTCATGCATCGCCTTCCTTAAGCTTCCTGATTTCGTCGCGCAGCACCGCGGCCTCTTCGTATTCCATGTTCTTCGCCCGTTCAAGCATCTCGTTTTCCAGTGCCTTGATTAGACGTTTCTTCTGCCTGGAATCCAGTAGATTGGTAGATGTTTTCATCACCTCAATGCTCATCTTCTCGGCGGCGCGCTTTTCCTCGCCTCGGCGGACTAAGATATCCTGAACTTCCTTTCTGATAGACTCAGGCTCAATGCCATGCTCTTTGTTGTACTCAATCTGAATGCCGCGCCGTCTTTCAGTTTCCAGGATGGCCGCGTTCATCGCGTCACTCATGTCATCGGCGTACATTATCACCTGGCCGTTTATGTTACGCGCCGTCCGTCCAATGGTCTGGACGAGACTGGTCTCACTCCTTAGGAAACCGATTTTGTCAGCATCCATTATCACCGTCAGCGATACCTCCGGGATATCAAGGCCCTCCCTGAGCAGATTTATTCCAACAAGCACATCGAAAACGCCCTTTCTTAAATCGCGTATCAGCTCCACTCTTTCAATTGTTTTAACCTCGCTGTGAAGATAACGCGCTTCCACGCCTAAACCGACAAGATATTCGCTTAGGTTCTCAGCCATTTTTTTTGTCAGAGTGGTAATCAGCACCCTCTCATCCGCCCGAATTCTCTTGATGACTTCGGCATAGAGATTTTCTATCTGACCCTCGGTGGGTCTGACTTCGACAGATGGATCAAGGAGACCGGTGGGGCGAATCAACTGCTCTACTATCGCCTTGGACTTCCTCCGCTCCTCCTCGCCGGGAGTCGCTGAAACGTAAATCACCCTATCCAATTGGCTCTCGAACTCATCATAAACCAGGGGCCTGTTATCAAGGGCGGAGGGCAGGCGAAAGCCATAGTTCACCAGGTTGATTTTTCTGGATCTGTCGCCATTATACATCGCACGGATCTGGGAAAGTGTGACGTGTGATTCATCCACAAAGGTGATGAACTCTGATGGGTAGTAGTCCAATAGCACCTCCGGCCGCTCTCCCGACTTACGGCCTGTGAGATGTCGGCTGTAATTCTCGATTCCAGGACAGTAGCTCATCTCCAGGAGCATTTCAATGTCATATTCGGCTCGAGCCCTGAGGCGCTGCGCTTCGATTATTTTGCCGGCCTTGTTCAGAAACTCCAGTTGATCCTCAAGTTCCACCCGGATCGCGTCGCAAGCCATGCGGATGCGGTCTTCCGGCATTACGAAATGCTTCGCGGCATATATGGTGGTGCTTTGCAGGTTTTCCAAAACCTCACCTGTCAGCGAGTGAATGCGACTGATGCTCTCTATGGTGTCGAAATCGAGACTGATTCTATAGGCGATATCACTGAGATAGGCGGGGAATATCTCCATCACATCGCCCCGCGTTCGGAACTTGCCACGTTCCAGGATGTCATCGTTTCGTTGATACTGCATTCCAATCAGTTCCATTCTCAGTCGATGAAAATCGATTTTTTCACCAACTTCGACTTGCAATTTCATGTCGCGATAGGTTTCCACACTGCCAAGTCCATAGATGCAGGAAACCGTGGCTACGATAATCACATCCCGGCGTTCCATTAGGCTCATAGTCGCCGATAAGCGCATTCGCTCGATTTCCTCATTTATGCTGGAATCCTTCTCGATGTATAAGTCTCGGGAAGGTAGATAGGCCTCAGGCTGGTAGTAATCGAAATAGGAAACAAAATACTCAACCGCATTATCAGGGAAGAAGTCCGTGAATTCACGAAAGAGTTGGGCGGCGAGGGTTTTGTTGTGGCTTATAACCAGGGCGGGCAGCTGTGTCCTCTCTATGGTTTTCGCCATGGCGTATGTTTTGCCCGAACCGGTTACGCCTAACAGAGTTTGATACTTATATCTCGCTTCCAGCCCACGGACAAGCGCATCAATGGCGTTCGGCTGATCGCCCGCGGGGCTGTATGGCGCGTGAACCTTGAATTTTCCTATCAACCAGTTCCCCCGGTTCGAACGCCCAGGGTTATATTCAAGGTGTGCTCGCGCCGGTTGCGAATCACCTTCACGCGTATCACATCACCCGGACGGCTTTGTTCCAAGGCCGCGTGAAAATCTCCGATGGAAGCGACAGATTCGTCATTGATGCCAACAATGATGTCCCCCCCCAGGTAGATCACACTGTCTCCACTGCGGACAACCTGATTTGGAGATCCGCCTCTCAAATCCGCCGCGGCGGCGTTGCCGCCCGGTTTCACCCGT
>Ga0056110_100128_pt1 | contig 13103 bp, 11 predicted proteins | sample WorMetloBBELIZE1_FD_83873 | JGI IMG/M metagenome (GOLD analysis project Ga0056110, IMG submission 83873) | Marine gutless worms symbiont microbial communities from Max Planck institute for Marine Microbiology, Germany - Olavius longissimus B... ... | reverse complement strand
TCTGTGACATACCCTTTTTCGATTTCACAACCCAGTTGCCGATAGTCCCCTTCGGGATGCCTAGAAGATCTGCAACCTCCTGTTGGCTCATTCCTTGTTCGATAACCATTTTCAGAGCTTCCGTTTTGAGCTCTTCGGTATACTTACGCCTCTCTCCATACTGACATTGTCCGGCTAACAAGAGGACGAGTCCACAAAAGTCAGTGTAGGCCACAAGAGTGGATCGGGCCGATGATTTCCACTCAATGCCTTACTCCCAACTGGATGGGACTTCGACACACAGCAACAACACTATCGTAAGCGATTCCACTGTTTCTCGTGCTTCGGCTGCGCGGAAGCCACCGTCTCTTGAGTACCGAGATCTCCATGTTTTGGATTGACCCCATGCCAAGCTCATCACCAGTCGGCGCCGGATATCCCAGTGGTAGTGTCAAGAATCTTATCGCAAATTCATATTTCTCAATCTTGAGAATCCTAAATCATGATGCCTTATCCTCCTTTTCCATTCTCTTACATAGATGCATATTCAAATACTTACGCTCACTCCATGTCGAATCGGCAATATGTCGCAACCTGGCGGCAACCAACATCAGAGCTGACTCCCCATCCGGAAAAGAGCCGATGACACCTGTCCTTCCACGGATCTCTTTCATGATTCTTATCAAAGACCGTTATTAGTCCGGATTCGTTTCCAATGCTCAAAGCGGGAAAACCATAGTAGGAGAGAGTCTCCTCAGAACCGGAGCGAACAAGTTCAGCAGCCTTGCCGAATTTCATATTGCTCGGTTTTCCGGCTATCTGATCCTTACTTACTTTGCCGCCTCTTCCATGTTTTCCTTGAGCATGGTGGCCACCTCTTTTTTTCGCCCCTGGGGTACCAGGGCAAGGACATTTCGATAATAATGACATTGAGTCCGGGGGTGGATGTCAGCAATGGATTCCATCAATCCCAGTGATTTGTCAGAAATAACCAAATCGATCTTCTCAAGTCCACGTTTTTTCAGGTATCTAAGGAAGCCAGCCCAGCTCTCTTTGTCTTCCTTCGCCCCTTCAGAAACGCCGAGAATCTCCCTGAAACCCTCTCCATTGACTCAACAGTGGCCACCAAAACTGACACATTCTTAACCTGCATCCAGATTCCATCAAGATACACATAGCCATAGTGATTTTTGAGAGGAAGGTTTCTTTATATCGTTCCATGATGGCCGATTCGAATGTGATTCTTCCCGAGTTTCGGAACCTTGAGTTTGACATCTCCAGCTCTGGTATGGAGACTCCTCTGATAATGGCCGGATCGATAGCCCTGGCGTTCGGCGCTTCGCTGATGCTTTTGTGCCTGACATAACTGATCCGCCTCGGCTTCCAGCATGGCGTTTAAGGTTTCCTGGAAGCTGTTTCTCATGACAAAATTTCCCAGATGAACTTTTACTTTTTCCTCGTTTATTTCGATAATCTTACCATTCATATAGTCCTCCTTCTGGCTGGTTTTTTGTATTGGATAAACAATCGTCAGCATGCTTTTTTAGAATTCGCGATAAGATTTTATACGTTATCTCCCAGTATGGAAAAATCTCGGGCGGACGAACGAGTATCCTCCGCTTGTGAGAATGTCATAACAGTGGCGACTCTCATCACTTTCAACCTCAGGGGCTTAAGGCATGGCCCCCGGTGGAAGCTCTCTCCTGCGGAGGCAACTCCTTGAGCGGTGGATGGTAAAATACGATCGGAAGCGGAAAACAAAGATCGCATCTGATTCGAACTCATCAACTGGCGGAAGTACGAGTCGCGAAAAGAGCAAGTCGCCGGTCCTTGGATCCGGCTCTCCATATCGCCCCAGGCACAATGGCACTGCTCATGGAGGGCGGGCCGTATTCGGGCATCTTGGTGACGATGAAACGGTGATTCGATCCCCGCTCATATGCCCGGCCTTGGCGAAGACTTCTTAGAGCTGTCCCAGGAACGGTAAGCCACCGTCACTGGAGTCCACCGCAGGGGGGGTTACGTATTTCTTTGGACAGTAATACCAATAACACAGAGAGAACCCTTGTTTTCACTTCACTGGTGAGATTTCCAGGTTAGGTTTCAGCCAGGCTTAAAAGGCCAAAGACGGTTCTGAAAACTCGACGATGAAGAACTTTCGTTTGGTGGAATGGTGATCTATGGCTATGATATGACAGGAGGGTGAATTACCCAGGTGAAGAGCCACAGAAATCATCATGATGGTAAAGTAGTTATATATATATGAGGATGTTGTCGTTCTTTTGTCAAAATAGTTTTTTGACGATTGATGGCTAAAAAGGAAAAAATCCGCTATTCTGGATAAGTAGGAGAATGAAAATGATTAAAGGCTTGACTCCACGCGCTCAGCGGATTCTGACAGTGCTTGCCAAGGAAGAGGCAAGGCGTTTCAACGCGAGTAGACTATCAAGCGAACATATTGTACTTGCCATACTTCGCGAAAAAAACGGAGTGGCGTTCAAATGCCTCCAACGTCTGGGAATCAACACTGCCGAGATGTCGTTGGGGATTGAAAAGGGGCTTCCAACAAATGACAAAGGCGAAAACACCAAGGATGAGATTCCACCTTCGAATCGAGTGAAGATTCTGCTTGAAAACGCGGCTAACGAGGCAATCACTCTGAATCATGAATACATCGGCACCGAACATTTTCTCCTTGCGGCGGCCGGCGAACCCGGTGGAGTAACCGGCGCCTATCTCTCCCTGTACAAGATTACGGTGGATATCCTTCGCGGCGTTGTCTATGAGGTTATCGGCGACGAGCGAGACAGCCCGAGAGGATTTCGGCGAAAGGTTGGTCCCTCGGAGTTTTCTAAAAAAGATTTAATAAACGAGGCTAAGTCATCCACCAGCATGTTGGATGATTTTTCGAGGGACTTAACCGCGATGGCGCGGAACGGACATCTTGATCCCGTGATAGGACGCGAACGAGAAATTGCGCGAGTAATGAGAATCCTCGCCCGTCGAACAAAGAACAATCCGGTACTAATTGGCGAACCAGGTGTGGGCAAGACGGCTGTAGTGGAGGGATTGGCACAGGAAATAGTTAACGGTGTCGCCCCGGATATATTCGCGGGAAAGCGACTTGTGGGGCTTGATTTGGCAGCGCTGGTTGCGGGAACGAAGTACAGGGGGGAATTTGAGGAACGGCTCAAAAAGGTGATAAAGGAAATTGATAAGGCTGGCAATATCATCCTGTTCATTGATGAACTGCATACCATTATCGGAGCCGGTGGCGCCGAGGGGGCTATCGACGCATCGAATATGCTTAAACCAGCCCTTAGCAGGGGGGAACTTCAATGTATCGGGGCGACAACTATGAACGAGTACAAGAAGTATATTGAAAAGGATGCAGCCCTTGAGCGTCGATTTCAATCTGTGATTATAGATGAGCCAAGTATAGAAGAAACCTATCAAATTCTTCTTGGAATAAAAAGTCGCTACGAAGATCATCACAATGTCACTTATATTGATGAGGCCTTGAAATCCGCCGTCGAGCTTGCCGATCGTTACGTAAGCGACCGCCATCTTCCAGATAAGGCCATTGATCTAATCGACGAGGCCGGTTCCAGCAAGCGAATGCAAAACACCAGTCGACCTGAGACGATCAATGAACTTGAAAACAGAGCTAGAGAGCTGACCGAGGAGAAGATTTCTTTCGTTAACACTCAGGATTACGAGAACGCGGCCAAGGTTCGCGATAAGGTCCGTGAGATGCGCGATAGAATAGACGAGCTCAGAACACAGTGGGAGAAAACGCTCAAGGAAGAAAAGAACCTGATAAGCTCTGAAGACATTCAGTCCATAGTTTCAGAAAATACGGGCATACCCATGGTACGAATCATCAAGAGCGATTCGGATAAGTTATTACAAATCGAGGATGAATTGCACTCCAAGGTGATAGGACAGGATGAAGCCATAGCCTCAGTCGCGGCTGCGGTGCGCCGTTCGAGAACCGGATTGAATTCCCCCTCCCGACCCCTTGGTTCGTTTGTCTTTCTTGGTCCGACAGGAGTGGGCAAAACCCTCCTCGCGAAAAGTCTTGCAGAGTACCTTTTTGGCGATGGCGAAGCACTTATTCGTATGGACATGTCCGACTTCATGGAAAAACACAACGCCTCGAGATTGATCGGCGCTCCCCCCGGCTATGTTGGATATGAGGAGGGTGGACTCCTGACCGAAAAAATCCGAAAGAGACCCTATTCGGTGGTGCTGTTCGATGAGATTGAAAAAGCGCACTCGGATGTTTTCAACCTGTTGTTGCAGGTGTTGGAGGAAGGCGAGTTATACGATAATTTCGGCCACAAGGTTTCCTTCAGAAATTCAGTACTGATATTGACGTCTAACGCGGGTGCGAGAGAAATCAATCGCGGGAATTTCGGTTTTCGTATTGGCAAGGGTGCTATGATACATGCTGACATCAAAACGACGGCTCTCGCGGAGCTAAAAAGGAATTTCCGTCCTGAATTTCTGAACCGAATTGATGAGATTGTTGTTTTCCACAATCTTGAACACGAGCATATTATGAAAATCGTGGATATTATGCTCAAGGAAGTCGAGAATCGATTATCTGGTTTATCGTTGGGATTGGAAGTGAACGACAAGGCTCGGAACCTACTGGTGCAAATAGGCTATGATGTGATTTATGGCGCCAGGCCCCTAAGACGAACTATTCAAAAAGAAATAGAAGATCCCCTATCTATTGCTATTCTGCAAGGTCGCTTCGAGGCTGGAGATACGGTTCGCGTTGAAGTGCGTTCAGATAAAATAAGCTTCAGACGCAAGAGTAAGAAAGGCTTGGCTACCATGAAGCCGCTCGACTCTCCCGCGAGAGATGAACTTCAACCTAGCGGGCCTTTGCTCCCCGAGATATACCCGGAAAAACGGGGAAGCCAAGAAAAGCAATCAGATGGATAGCGTGTACCTGTGCCGGCAATGAGAAAGTTTGGAAAATTTAGTTTGATGTTCTTGTTAGTATGTGGCACGGCTTCCGGACTTTCGTCCGATCAACTCTATACTCAAGGTTACAAGGCATTCACGGCAGGTCTGTGGCGGACTGCTTCTTCGCAGTTCGCGCAGTTCATTCGTGAATATCCGGAAGATCCGCGCGCTGATTCCGCTAACTATTTTGGTGCTGTCGCCTACTATAAAGCAAAGGATTTCCGGCGCTGCCTTGATGCATTGAATGGCTTCGACAGGAGATATCCGAAATCGCGGTGGCTCAAGCGAGTTGCATACTGGGAAGGCCTGTCCCGTTATGCGTTGGCCGATTGGGCCGGGGCACTTGCATCTTTCGAACGCCAAGTCGAATTCGGCGACGAGAGCGCTTATTTTGAACAGTCTTTGTTTTATATGGGAGCCTCCCTGGAAAACCTGGAAGACTGGAGGGGAGCGGAAGCGGCATATCTGGAGCTGTTGGAGAAAAGTGAGTCTAGGGATTTGGGGGCGAGATCTATTTTTCGTCTGGGGCAGGTTCGGCTTCTGGACGGCAGACCCGCGGAGGCCGTCGGCGCGTTTAGTAGATTGACTTCCGAGTATCCGGAATCCCCCCTGATACCACAGAGCATTTACTGGCTTGCCGAAGCGCGAAAGGAAATGGGAGAGGGACGAGAGGCATTGGAGGCCTATCGCGGTTATATAATGCTCAATGAAAAGTCGCCCTACATGTCCTTTGCATTATTGGAGGCGGCCCGCCTGGCTTCCAACGCGGGACTGAACGAAGAGGCCTTGTACTATCTTGATATATGGGAGAGGGAGTTCAAAACGGATATCGATGAGGAGGCCGAGGCGGCTCTCAAAATCAGGGCGGCCATATATCTACGCATGGGACGCATCGAATCCGCGAAAACCGCGTACTCATCCATACTCAAGTTTCCTAAAAACGAGGGAGAGGAGCAGATTGCCGCCTTCAATCTGGCTCAAACTTGGTTGGGCACCGATGATGCAATTCTGGCCGTTCCGTATCTTGAAAAGGCGATTGACGGGCCCGATAAAAGGATAGCAGCCGATGCGGAATTTCTTGCCGGAAGCATTCTCATTTCCAATCAAGATGAACGTGGTGCCGGGCTGCTGGAGAATTTCGCAAACCGGCATCCGGAAGATGAAAGGCGCGAGGAAGCCCTCCGCTTAGCCTTTGCCGCCTACCGTAAAGGAGATATGTCAAGCCGTGCCGAAATCATAATTGAAATGCTAATCCGTGATTATCCCAGTAGCAGCGAGATCGCTTCCTATCTTTTTTTGCGAGGCGAACTCGCCCTGAATATGGGAGATTCCAGTGCGGCTCTGCGCAGCTATGGAATCATAGTGAAGAATCATAGTAAGTCGCCCGTGGCCGTGGAGGCAAATTCCCGTATCGGATTCATTTATTCGGAACGTAAGGAGTATATTCGCGCCGCAGGCTATTACCTCCGGGGGACTGAGGCGGGTGGCGGAGTGATGGGAGGGGAGGCAGGACGCAGAGCCGCTTATTTCGCGGCTATCGCGTATCTAAACGGTGGCATGAATGCGGAGGCAATAGAGCTATTGGATTCGATTGTGCAGTCGGATCCCCAAGGGGCCTGGAGTGTTGAATCGGCCTATTATCTTGGAGAAGCTTATTACGATGAGGGAAGATATGCAGAAGCGAGAGAGGCATACCAAGGCGTGGTTCACCATGCCGACGGTGAGCTTCTATTCAACGCACTCTACGGAATTGGGTGGACTTGGTTCCGCCAGTTTGAATGGGACAGTGCCGCGAGCGCATTTGAAGATGCGGCCCAGGCAGCGCTTGATGTTAAGCAGAGGGCTAAGGCGCATTTCCGAGTTGGCATGAGTCTGGCCTCGGAAGGAAATTGGGAAGGAGCGCTGGTTCCATATGATAGAGCCTTGGTTATCAAAGGCGAGGAGTGGCGGGAGGAAGCCCTTTATCAGAAGGCCTGGGCTCTGCTGAATCTGAATCGAATTGAAGAGGCCAATAGAACCGCCAAAAAGATGAGCGAGGAATTCCCTAATAGCAGTTTGCCTGCGGATTTGCCGTTCAGGATGGGCGAGAATGCCATGAGAGAAGGGCGATTTGTCGAGGCAATTCGCTGGTACGATCGCACTCGAGTACAATATCCAGGCACAAACATGGCCATTCGAGCGGAGCTTAGGGCTGCCCTGGCGGCCAAGGAAAATGGTGATGTGCCAGATGCGTCCAAACGCTATGGTGAGTGGGTGATAAACCATCCCGAAGATCCCAGCGCGGCCACGGCCATTCGTTCTTGGGCTCAAATGCTGAGAAGCAGCGGCAATTCGAACCTTGCCGTGGATGCGAAGAGTAAGATTGTGGACAGTCTGGGAAACAATCTAAGACTGAGCGCTCCGATTATTCTTGCCTGGGCTAGGCTGGTTTCACCCGATTCTTATGTACTTCTGGAAGCTATTGCCGAAGAAGAATCGCTACCACCGGCAGACCGTTCAGAGGCCCTTCTGCTGGTGGCCCATGCGTATCTAAGGGAGGGGCAGGTACTTCGTTCCAGGGAAATATACGAGGTGTTGGTTCGGAATATTCCGGGCAGAATTGGAGCAGAGGCACAAGAGGGCCTGGCTCGAAGTTATTACGCTGAAGGGAAGCTGAATGAGGCTGCCGAGGCTTATATGGTGATACCCTATCTCTTCTCTGACCAGCAGGATTTGGCGAACAATGCATTGAGGGAGGCGGAAAGGCTATTTCGCAGGGTGGGAAGATTTGAAGAGGCAAATAAGATTCACGAGAATATTGCACAGCAGTGAAAACCGCTACGGCTGATGAATTCACGCATAATCATTAATTTGGGAACTTTCTCATATCCACCCGGGCTTCATTGAATTCTTTCAGAAGTAATCTGACGGATTGGAGTTTCTGAAAGCATTCAGGAGAAGCTTCTCCCAAGATGAGTTCGTCCGGAGTAGGTTGATTCGATATTGCAGCTTCTCTCATTTTTTTGATTACAATAGCGTCTTTTCCACTGGACTTGGAGCCTTATCGCGAAATGGCTTGAAGAAATCGCATTCAAGTAGGATGCCGATTACCATTTTGCGATTTGAATGGAGCAAGTTAAGAGAGTTGCGGCAGATTTTCATTTTGCTTGTTGCTTCGGAGTAACGTACAATATCTTTCGCAAATTCTGAAAAAGTCCTTAGGTCTGACGATTGTTTATCCAATACAAAAAACCAGTCAGAAGGAGGACTATATGAATGGTAAGATTATCGAAATAAACAAGGAAAAAGTAAAAGATCATCTGGGAAATTTTGTCATGAGAAATAGCTCCCAGGAAACCTTAAACGCCATGCTGGAAGCCGAGGCGGATCAGTTATGTCAGGCACAGAAGCATCAGAGAAGTGTCGAACGTCAGGGCTATCGATCCGGCCATTAAGCAGAGGAGTCTCCATACCAGAACTGGAGATGTCAAACTCAAGGTTTCTAAACTCGGGAAGATCACATTCGAATCGGCCATCATGGAACGATATAAGCGACGTGAGATTTCAGTCGAAGTAGCAATGGTAGAGATGTACCTAGCCGGTGTATCTGTCAGAAGGAGATCCGCGGAAGGACAGGTCTCATCGGTTCCTTCCCCGATGGAGAGTCAGCTCTGATGTTGGTTGCCGCCAGGTTGCGACATATTGCCGCTTCGACCTGGAGTGAAAGAAAGTATTTGACATATGGATCTATGTAAGAGAATGGGAAAGGGAGGATCAGGCATCATGATTTAAGATTCTGAAGATTGAGGAAAATGAATTTGCGATAAGATTCTTGACACTACCGCTTCCCGCTCATTCCCCTGAGCATCAGTGGCCCGGCGATTTCTGACTGGTTTTTTGCCGCATGCGCAATAGTCAGATTGAGGACCATCGCTCAGATGAATTCGCGTGAAATATTGTATGTTACCATCAATGTTTTTGAGAATTTGAATTCTCGAAAGCGATGCATGGATTTTCCCCATCGGATAAAGCGAGGCTATTCCTTAACCCCACCCTCAGATAGTCCGCCTGTCAGGTTTTTCTGTATGGCCATGAACAGAATAATCACGGGGGTGGCGGTGAGCATCGATCCAGCCATAATGCGATCCCAGATTGCATTCTTCGAAAAGAATAGACTGCGAAGTCCCATGGGAAGTGTATGGAGCTGTTCGTAGCTCTTCAGAAACACAGATGCGAAGAGGTATTCGTTCCACGCTATCATAAAGGCGTAGATAAACACCGTAACGATGGCCGACCAGGAAAGAGGAATTATTATGCGCCAGATTATTCGGAACCTGGCCAGCCCGTCAATGAGGGCCGCCTCCTCAATCGAATATGGTACGGTTCGGAAGTAATTTCCCAGCAAGTAAAGAGAAACCGGGAGAGTTTGAACTAGGTAGATTATCATAAGGGCGAAGAAGGTTCCTATCGGTGTGGCTAGGAAACCCAGCGCCACAGCGACTCGATATAGAGGAATCAACAGCAGAATTCCTCCAATCATGTATACGAAAAGCACTCCCCTCTGGATAATTCCGCGGCCCCGATATCGAAGTCTGCTAAAGGAATAGGCGCCCATAATGGCCAAAAAAACCGACAGCGCGGCGGCCGATATGGAAAGCGCGATGGAGTTCCTGAAATATTTCAGAAAGGGAAAAACTTCGCTTGTATCCTTATAACTTGCTATAATCTCATTACGCTGCGCCTTTGTAAGCCCCGACTCGTCAAGCAGGTTTTTTATGGATTCGGGAACATTCTTTTCCGCCTGTCCGATATTGAGCAGCTCCTTGTATGCCTCGAGATTGATCTGCGTTGGTATCAGGGAGGGGTTGCCCCAATCCCATTGGTATTTCAAGGAAGTCGACAACATCTGAATAAACGGGAAAACGCTGAAAAGCACGATAAGCAATATGAGAAATGCAAACCCGACTTTTCGAAAAACTCCGCCGGACCTTACCATTTGAGTACCTTCTTCAGGTAAATCAGGATGAAAACCATCAGCAGGGCGAACTGGAGGATAACGAGCGCCGAACCCTGGCCCAGGTCGATTATTCCCACAAAGGCCTTGAAGTAAGTGTATATCGACAACACCTTCAGATTGTCAGTTAGCAAATAGATGTCTTCGAATTTGTTGAAGTTCCAAATTACCCGAAGCAGCACGATAGAGCCGAGAATGAAATATAATTCTGGCAGGGTGATATATCGAAACTGCTGCCAGCGATTCGCGCCATCAACTTCCGCGGCCTCGTAGAGATTGTTGTCTATCGCCTGGAGTCTGGAAAGTATCATCAGATAGGTGAACGGGAAGTACTTCCAAATGCTGAAAACAATGGCCACCCATATCGCGGTATCAGGATTTCCGATAAGGTTGAATCGTTGGCTGAAAATTCCAAGTTTTTCAACTGTCAAATCCATGAAAATGCCATTTACCGGATCGAAGATAAACTTCCAGGCATATACCACGGAAAAAACAGGGGCCACGTACGGAAGGAGTATCAAGCTGCGTATAAGACCCCGAAGCGGGAATCGCTTGTTCATCACCAAGGCGACTCCCAATCCAACCAGGGCCGTTCCCAACGTTGTTGCAACGACATAAACGACGGTGACGAGAATCGCCTTCCAGAAATTGATGTCGCTAACAACGTCTCGATAGTTTTCCAGGCCGATGAAAGTATCCTTCTCTACAAGCGACACTTTGAACAGGCTCGAGATTACATTGGAAACTATGGGATATAGGATCAGACTGAGAATTATCAGCGCGGAAGGAAGAATCAACGTCCATCCCAAAGCCGATTCGCGCTGTTGAAGACTTCTATTCATCAGAGTCCCTAAGTGTGGGGGGCCAATTGCGGCCCCCCTTCTTTCTCTACATCAGTTTGCGTATTTCTTCTTCCGCCCAAGAAATTGCGGAATCAATACTCTCACCTTCCTGAGTGATTCGATAAATCATCTGAGGGATAATCTGCTTGGAATAGACCATGCTTGCCGCGTCAATTCTCTTGCCGTCGACTATGCTAAAGGTTTCAATGCTGTCCAGTCCCATGATGATTTCCGCCATCTTGTCAGGGCCGTATCTTTCAAAGATGTTATTGGGATCCTGCTGGAACCCCGGATCTGTCGCCACTTCCCTCAGCACGGGATTCTTGCCCCCTGGCGCCATATGTAAAAAGGTAATATAGGCGCCGGGAGTAAACAAATACTCGGCAAAGTTCACGGCGGCGATAGTTTTTTCTTCATCCCCAGTGTTCGGGAATGCCAAGGATACTATCGTTCCGTATCCCGCATCCCTCGTCTTGGTAATAGCCGGTACCATCTTTGTGTTATCAACGAGGTTCGGATCGAAGCTTGCTCCCGCCAACTCCTCGAAATTCTCATCGGTAAGAGAACCCGCGGCGGTTTCCGCCAGGGCCAAGTCATCCATGATATAGGTTGAATAGAAGAACATCGCCAACTTGTTCTGGAAATAGTAATCCCTGGCGCGCCAATTATGAGGTCCGGGAGGAGTGTATTTGGCCAGCTCGGCATAGAACTCAAGCGTCTCTCTCATCTCCGGGGTATCCAGCGTGAGATTTCCATCCCCGTCGAAAAGCCAGGCATCGTTGGATAGGGCGAACTGCGTGAACACTTGTTCGGCATATGAATCAGCAATGGTGCCCACTAAAATGCCGTATTGGTTCTCATCGGGTTTGTAGAAATATTTGGCCGCTTTTAGGATGTCGTCCCATGTTTTAGGTGGATTCAGACCGGCCTCTTCGAACCAATCGGCGCGGTACCAGATACCTTGAACCCAGCCATGAAAGGGTATGGCGTAATAGGCATCACCCGATGGCATTTGATTCAGTCGAAGAACTCCGCCGTAGAATTCATTCCTGCCGATATTCTTTACCACCTCGGTGGCCGCATCGGCATTCAGCAGTCCTTCCGTACCGAAGGCCACCGCATTCTCTGTCGCAACCTGTATCAGGCCCGGGAGAGTGCCGGCCGCCGCAGCCGAATTGATCTGTGTAGCCATATCATTTTCGTCGACAGCCACTACCTTGATCGTGATGTTCGGGTTAGCCGTTTCGAACGTTCTGGCAAGAACGTTTATGGTGGCCATACGATCCGATTGAGTCTCCGTTGTCCAGAATTCCAGCGTAACCGGACCTCGTAATTCGGGCTTTCCTCCATTGGCGAAGGCGGTTCCCATAACCGCAATCGTCATCAAAACCAAAATCAGAAATCGTTTCATTAAGAGTACCTCCTCAATTTACGGTGAATATAGCATCGGAAGCCTCATCTGTCCAGCTATAAAAAGCTAAATAGCCACTTCAGAGAATTTATGTTCTGGATGAACAAAGGGCGCAAGTGTGGGTGGCCGAAAACCATAGAGCAAACAGGAGTGTTCTCTCGACGCCAATGGGGAAGGTATAACTCAACGATGTAGATCCGGATATAATGCATAATGAATATGAGGAGCGCTACATGACAGTTATCACTACAAGGGCAATAAAAACCCCATTTGGAGAACTGAAGACAGGCAGTCTTGATGAGAAAATTTGCCTCTGTGACTGGAAATATCGCAAAATGCGACAAGGCATCGACGAAAGGATACAACGGGGGCTTTCAGCCACTTACGAAGAAGGCGATTCACCCATTCTTGACGAATTGGAAAAGCAATTAATCGAGTACTTCAATAAGCGGAGAGCTGTGTTTGAACTCTCTCTGATCACTGTCGGAACAGATTTTCAGGAGAGGGTATGGCATGCCCTGATGGATATTCCCTATGGCGAGAGAGAAACATACCAGGGACTCGCGAGCAGAATTGGCCGGAAATCCGCTGTCCGCGCCGTTGCCGCGGCAAACGGGGCGAACGCCATCGCCATAATAATTCCCTGCCATCGAATCATCGGAAGCAACGACAGTCTTGGCGGATACGCGGGAGGTTCAAGCGTGAAAAAGCGCCTCCTGCGGCTGGAATCGGATTGAATCAGGTTGAAATTCATCTTAGGTGGCGATTAGGGAGTTGGCCTACACTGACTTTTGTGGACTCGTCCTCTTGTTAGCCGGACAATGTCAGTATGGGAGAGAGGCGTAAGTATACCGAAGAGCTCAAAGCGGAAGCTCTGAAAATGGTTATCGAACAAGGA
>Ga0056110_100127_pt1 | contig 13515 bp, 21 predicted proteins | sample WorMetloBBELIZE1_FD_83873 | JGI IMG/M metagenome (GOLD analysis project Ga0056110, IMG submission 83873) | Marine gutless worms symbiont microbial communities from Max Planck institute for Marine Microbiology, Germany - Olavius longissimus B... ... | reverse complement strand
TACGGCCTGCTCGGACTTGAGTTGTTTGTACGCACCATCGGACTGGGAAGAAGTCTGTTGGCGGGTGCATGCACCATGGCCCTCCTCATTCTTCCCATTGTAATCATGGCCTCGCGCGAGGCCCTGCGGACTGTGCCGCTTTCGATTCGAGAGGGCGCCTATGCGCTGGGAGCGACACGCTGGCAGATAGTGCGCCAAGTGGTGTTACCCATGGCTTTCCCAGGAATCCTGACTGGCGCCATTCTGTCTGTTTCACGGGCAATTGGAGAAGCCGCTCCCTTGCTGGTAGTGGGAGCCTTGGCCTACATAGCCTTCTTACCCGATGGAGTCGCTTCGCCCTTCACAGTGCTGCCCATTCAAATATTCAATTGGGTTTCTCGTCCGCAACGAGAATTCCTGGACAATGCGGCCGCGGGAATCGTGGTATTGCTGCTGACAATGGTGGCGCTCAATGGCTTGGCCATCTACCTGCGCAACCGACTCCAGAAAAGGAGAAATTGATGATGCCGCCGGCTATCGAAGCGAGCTCGCCACCGGCCGCGACACCGAAGGGAATCAAAAACTCGACTGGAATCTCGACGCCGCCGGATCATCCCACAGCGAGGGAAAATACTCCTGCCGTCAAATTGTCCATCGAGAACTTATCCGCCTGGTTCGCTAGTCAGCAGGCTATACGTGGAATCAGCATGGATGTCTCCGAGCGGCAGGTAACCGCGATTATCGGACCCTCAGGCTGCGGGAAGTCCACTTTCATACGCTGTCTCAACAGGATGCACGAGCTGGTTCCCGGCGCGCGAGTGGATGGTCTTGTCAAACTTGATGGAGACAACATATATGATGGAAGGGTGGATCCCGTGTTTCTTCGCCGGCGGGTTGGTATGGTGTTCCAGAAGCCGAATCCGTTTCCGACGATGTCTGTGCGGGAAAATGTGCTGGCTGGGCTCAAGCTGACGAAATCCGAACGGATGAAACAGGCTCCCGAGATTGTTGAACACGCCCTGCGACAGGCGGCTCTCTGGAGGGAAGTCAAGGATCGCCTTGACAAGCCGGGCGCGGGCCTCTCGGGAGGACAGCAGCAGCGGCTCTGCATCGCGCGCGCCCTGGCCGTCGAGCCGGATGTGTTGCTGATGGACGAACCCTGTTCGGCGTTGGATCCTATCGCCACCGCGCGGATCGAAGACTTGATCCACGGCTTGGTAGAGCGCTACACCATCATCATAGTTACCCACAACATGCAGCAGGCGGCGCGAGTTTCCAATTACACAGCATTCTTTCTTCTAGGCGAACTCGTCGAGTTTGGAGAGACCGACCAGCTCTTTACCACTCCAAAAGACAGGCGTACAGAGGATTATATCACCGGAAAGTTTGGGTAGTGTGTTTTGATCGAAGGCAGGATAGGATATTTTAGCGGATGAAGAAAAAATCACACACGGATCGGATGTATGAGACTGAGCTGCGCCAACTCCGCGAACGAATCTTGCTGATGGCCGGAAAGGTGGAAAAAATGATCGCGCAGTCAGTCCAGGCACTTGTGGACCGTGACATAGGGCTGGCCGAAGAAACCATTGAGGCGGATCATCAGGTTAATCATGACGAAATCGAATCCGACGAGCTTTGCCTGATTATACTGGCAAAACGTCAACCCATGGCTTTGGACCTTCGCTTTATCACACTGGCTTTGAAGATGGTTACCGATCTTGAACGCATCGGAGATCTGGCGGTGAACATCGCCGAGCGAGTCGTAAATCTGGGATCTGAGCTATCGCCTGGGCCCCACGTCGATATTCCGCAGATGGCTGTAATTGTTCAGTCAATGATTCGGGATGCGATCGACGCCTTTGTCGCGAGCGACGTTGAGAAAGCGCAGGATGTCGTTGACCGGGACGACGAGGTGGATGAGCTCTACACGCGGGTTTTTCGTGGACTGCTGGAGATGATGAGGGACGAAACTGAGGAGGTGGAACACGGAATGCATATCCAATCGGTGGCCAAGGTGCTTGAGCGTATGGCCGATCATTGCACCAATCTTGCGGAACAAGTCATCTTCATGGTGAAGGGCAAGGATATCAGGCATGTCGGAAAGCTCGGCGAAGTCTGATTGAGCCTTGGGATGTCGGCCGCGCTTGCGAGCACGATGATTCCCCTCTCTTCCTCACGGTGGCGGTTCGCCGGAATGGGGTCTTCAATCGATGGCCGCTCGGATTTCCGCCCCAGACTCAAGTCTTCACAATTCCCGTGATGTAGGCGGATGACGCTCTTTTCCCTCGCGCGTCCTTTTCGTGCAGGCGAGACACGGATTCAGCCGTTGTTTAACAGCAGATACGAAAGCACGTCGTCCATCAAATGATTTATTGCGGCGTAGCCCTCCGGATTATATGACAGAATATCCTCTTCGCACTGCACATACCGGGATGGAACCAGCTCATCCTGGCAATTGGAAACCAGTTCTCGCGCCGATTCCGGAGTCGTTTCCAAGTGAAACTGAAGGCCGATAACGGATTTACCAATTTGGAAAGCCTGGTTTCGGCATCCACTGCTTTCCGCGATTCGTATTGCGCCCGGTGGCAGACTGAAGGTTTCACCATGCCAGTGGAAAACCTCGATTGATTCCGGAAAAACGAAGGTGGTATTCGGGTTTGTCGCAACGGATCGTACCGGGAACCATCCAATTTCCTTCACAGAGTTTGGGAAGACCTTTCCACCCATGGCGCTCGCTATGAGCTGCGCACCCAGGCAGATACCCAACACGGACTTGCCGGATTCAATTACCCTGCGAACAAATTCCTTTTCCAAGGGGAACCAGGGGAATTCTTCTTCGTCATTGACGCTCATGGGGCCGCCCATAATCAACAATAGGTCGATTACATCTGGGGAAGGCAGTTCCACCGATTCATGGAATCTGGTGATGCCTATTTCATGACCGGCGTTTTGAAGCCAGGTTTCGATACTGCCTGGTCCTTCAAACGGCACATGCTGTAGGTAGTGTGCGCGCATCTATTCCCCTTGATTCTATCATAACCCTCTCTGATTCGTCTTGTAGGGATACAGACATCGTTTCATCGATTAGCCTGGCAATCGAAAAGGGCTGATGATATTGTCATCGGGCTCGGGCACCCCAAGTCGCCTCGCTGTTGCCGGAGGAGTAACGGGGGTCTCCCCGGATTGGAACCATGATGTCCGATTGGAGGAGCATATTCCCGCTCCTTGGATATCCATGCCGCCCACAGCGAGGCGCGGAAGCCGAGGGCGAAGGAGCTCTCTTGGAGAAGACAGTTCCCCCTCTTCGCCAAGTCGAACTTCCACCCCGGCAAACGCTCTGCCGTCGGATTCGAGAAGCTCCAGCGACTTCCCGCGAACACCGATGCCGTGCTCAATTAGCGGATCGATAAGCTTCTCGCCGTCGATGAGCCTTATCGGAACCGCCCCTGATTCAAAGGCGGCCACGCGAGTGCTCTTCGAATACCTCGAAGTGATTGTTCCCCGCGCCGCTCCCAACGATGTTGAGGAACCCTCCATGGAGGGTAGCCGGGACTTGGCGCTCAGTCGTTCGCTTGTGATTTCCCGCTTGGACCACCCTCGCGCGGCGAGGCGATGCCGAGTTCGATGTTCGCCACGACAGCGCCGTTGAAAGGCCGCGTTACCCCGACGGATTCATTTACTACCGTGTCAGCTCTCTAATCAGGTTCTCAAAATCGGGATAGAGATCAACAAGCTGGTCACGCCTGCCGGCCTCGTAATCACGGAAACTGAAACCTGGGGCCACGGTTACTCCCAGAAGAGCGAAACTACCCCCGGAGGCCAGTCTCGAGCCTTGCCATGTCCCGCTTTTCACGACATGCTGCAGCTTCATGTCTCCGAATAGATCCTGGCCCAGTCGCACTACTCCGCCCCGGCCATCCGTGCTGAGCTCAAGAAGCTCGATTGGGTCTCCCAGATAAAAATGGAAGATTTCATCACTGGGAAGACGGTGCAGAGCGGAGAAGGTGTCGGGAGTGAGCAAGTAGTATATCGCTGTGCCGGCCGGTCTGGTTCCATCGTAGGGGGGTGATGTTATATCAGGCGGAAGCTCGATTGGCGATTTGTAGGTTTCAACGTAGAACCCTCCCTCCTCAGGCAATGGCCGTAGTTTCAGTGTTTTGATTATTTCTTCCACTTTTGTCATTACTTCACCTGCCTGTCGCGTCCGAATACCAGATGCCGCGGCGTGTTTCGAACAGCGATGAAATCTTCCCTTCGTTCACGGCGAATAGTCTCATAACTCTTGATTCGGCTCCAAGCGGCGGGAAGTGACTGTAAAAAACCACGGCGGCTTGAATGAGCCTAAGCGCTTCTCTTATCAAAAATCAAGTCCGAATACTCTGATTCCTCCCATTTTCGAACTCATGTTACTCTCATCTATCTACGCGACGAGCGCTGGGCTCTGGATGCCGCGAAAAGATGCCACGCGAGCCCCAGGATCGTGAGGCCGAGCCCAACAATCCAGACCGCCGGTTCAACCCAGAAGGCCAGCCCCAAGCAGCTTAGGAGTCCAAAAACCGGGATGATTCGTGGAAAGAGTCGCCGTGTGGAGGGAAGCCTGAGCGCCGACAGGTTCGTCAGCGCATAATAAACCAGCACGGTGTAGGCGCTAAACGACCAGGTTGTCTGGATGCTGCCGGTGAGAACGAGCCCGGTGATCAGCGCCCCCGTGACGAGGACCGCTCGGCGAGGCGATTTCCGGCGATCATCCACGCGCGCGAGCCAACTCGGCAGATCCCCCCGGCGTCCCATGGCGAGCATAACCCGCGATAGGCCGAGCAGGAGATTGAGCAGCACGCTGGCCATGGCCGTGATTGCCGCCACGACTATCAACCAAGTGATTCCGGGAACAGCGAATTGTTCCGCCACGGCCTCAAGCGGAGCGGCCGCGCCGCGAGTCGCTTCGGAAAGACCGTCCGCGCCGATGATGCCTACGGAAACCGCCACGACGGAGACGTAGAGAATCATGGTTATAATCAGAGTGACGAGGATTGCCCGTGGGATACTCCGCCCCGGACTGCGAATCTCCTCGCCCAGGGTGGCGATACGAGCGTACCCGGTGTAGGCCACGAACATGAGTGCGGTTCCATGCAGTAGCGCGCCGACTCCGTCCGCATCAGAGGCAAGGAAGGGAAGAAACCGCGGTCCGCCATTCGCAATGGCGGTCGGAGCACCGATAAGAACGAACGCGACGAGAACAAGCAGGGTGAATGACACTATGACCGCATTGATCCAGTTGCTTCGCCGAATTCCTCCCGCGACGATGGCGGTGAGTGTGGTCACAATCGCCACCCCCAGCAGAATGCGGGGAATCTCACCCTCTACGCCGAAGGCGGCGAGCAGGTATCCCGCGAAGCCCAGCGCGGCCGTCGCGGCCGAGGCCGACTTGGCGCAGAGGAACATCCATCCGGCAGTGAAACCGAGGGCCGGATTCAGGTGGCGGTATCCATATTCGTATGTTCCGCCGCTCACCGGATGACTGGCGGCAAGCTGGATGCTCGAGAGGCCGTTGAAGGCAGCGACGATTGCCGCCAGCGCCACGGCCAGGACGACAGAGGGACCGGCCACTCCGGCGGCGATGCCGACGCTGAGGAAGATACCGGCGCCAAGGATGGAGCCGAGTCCCATGAACACGGCACCTGGCACCCCGACGACCCGGGCCAGTGAAGCACCTTGATTATGGCGGGAGGCGCCTCCCCCGGCGGAACTGTGAGTGCTCAACATGCCGGGCTCCAGCCTGTCGTGGGCCAGTGTTCGGACGGCTGGCGCTCGTCTTGAGAGGGTGAGGAGTTTCGATTTCCTGGAGGTCGCGCGGCGGCGGCAATGCTGACTGAGATACCGCTGTCTTGGATGAAGCCGAGTCCTGTGCCTGGCATCTCCACTGCCCGGGCCGCCAAGGCGCCATGACTGCTGTTCGCGGCGAGGTCTTCGAAGAGCCTGGAAGTAGAGACACGACTAATTTCTTCCCCAAACAGCGCTTGCATGATTTCAATGAAGCCTCTCCCGCATTGGAGCCGGCGAATTTCGGGTGGATGAGTTCGAGAAGTCACGACAAGGCCTCAATCTCGATATCGTTTACAATAGCGCGGCGCTTGACGCCCCTGGATGGCAGTGAATTCATCCGGGCAATGCCCCTTGATCACTAGCGGAACCCCAATCTTGTATTCCCCGCCGAATTCACATATCACGCTCTTCGCCTCCATTCGTTTTATGAAACCGCTTCTGAACCCGATGCTTACCCCATCCTCGCCCCGATACACCGGCTTCGCCCGGGACACGCCAGGCATCAGGTCAGGCATCCCTGGATAATGCTCTCCTGGGTTTTTAGGGGAGTTCTTTGCGCGCTCTCAAGGCCGCATTCGATTTCGTTGGAGCCTTCAAAGCAGACTTCCATATTTTCCTCCCAAATTTTCATTCGTGTGTCTGGCTTCTGTGTAAACCAAAGTTCCATGTGGCCGGATTTCATCCTAAAGGAACATAGGCAGCGGCGGCGATGAGCCGCTTGATATCGCGCAGTCCCACTTTGCCTTTGTAGAAACGGGCATTGTCATTAGCCTCTATGATGGCCTCGTGGAGTGCTTCGGGATTCGCAGTTGCCACCATTGCCGCGCTGGTGAAGCCCGCGGCCACCAGCACCCTGGCAAAGGTAGGGCTGACCCACTGGATTCGTGAGAGATCGGAGAGCGCCAGAAATTCCGACAGGTTCTTTTCTTCGAGCCCCGCGTTCCCGGCAAGCTTGTCGACGCCGGATAAGGCGGCCTCATGGAGCTGTTGGGTATTCCTGACACCGGCCCTATCCAGCTTGGCCATCGTGTCCCTGTTCAACCAGTCAAAAGCCTTAAGTGGCTGCGGTTTGGGGAAAAAACCTTCGATCGCGCGGCGAAGCAGAACCAGGTAGTTGAAATCCATGGCGGAATCATCGGCAAGAGATGCGAGTGACTTCTTGCTCTTCAGTCGGGTTCTCAAATCGGCGACGGATCGCACTCCGATTTTTTTGAGCGCGCCCAGTTTTTCCGTCAGTCCGTCGAGCAGGATCTGGAGGCTTGGAATCAGATCTGTCGCCTCAAGTCGCGCTTGGAGGTTGTCGAGATTCATTGAATCATCGTTGATGAAGTAACCCTTGCTCACTCCCAGAACTCCGATGTTATCTCGATCAGCTTACCCTCGGGATCGGCTGTCATGGCGGATCTTACAGGACTCGTCACGGGGAACGTGAACCCTAAAAAAGGCATCGACGTTTTCTTTCGGCCCCAAATTGACGGCCGACTCGAAGTTGTCGTTCAAGCCCTTTGGATATCCGGGTTCCCGCCCAAGCAGTTTGGGCAGCTTCGAACGCTCGTACATGGCGAATCCAATCCCTTCGTATTTGAATTCCGCGTGGAACCCCTCTCCGTTCCAGTCAGTTTCCACACCGAGGACATCCCGATAGGAAGTCATCATCGCTGCCAGGTTTTCAACGGAGAGTCCGAACGTGACGAACCTAGTCTCATTTAGTTGGCTCCGCAGTGTTATTTGACTTACGCCTCCGAAGATCTTGTCCGCATGTTAAGCTCCCGGGTTTCCTCACCTTGTACTGATGCCTGCCGGGTGGAAATCCATCGACCCGCCCAACCAGGGGTAACACGCCGGGCCGGGCGCCCATGCCATTGCCGGTAAACTCGAGACAGGCGGAACCATCTGTCTTCGTTTCCCTTCGCGTAGTCTGGATGGCGGGAGGCGTTGCAGCCCCCAATTCAGCCCTCTCAAGATAGTTTCCAGAGTGGCGGTTTCACCAAGCGTTTGTCAACATGAGAATTGATTTCCGAGAGAACTGGTATTCCGAAAATTCATCTGTTTGCCGATTTTCATGGAAGACGATCATTCCCGGGAGAGCAAGTTGAAATCATCATTGAATTGAAACCACTTCTTGCATGTAACCATTTATGCGGTTATAAGAAAATGATGAGGACTGTTCCAATTGAGAATCCAAGCGGATATCAGCTCTGGCAGACGAAACCCGCCCAAGCATCATGGCGCTCTTGCTTGGGGCATGGAGAGCTTCGTGTTTGTGATGACGGTTCTCCAGATATCTGAAATCCAGGATATCTCGCCATTTGTGCCGCTTCAAAAACGCGGGACCCCTGGATGATTGGCGCGGGGGTATCTGGGTTTGACCGTGGCGTCTCCCGGTGACAGGCCAGGCCGAGTTCCGCTTCATGCGAAGCCGTGCGTCGCGAATAAATCAGGGGGAAATCTAATGGCCACTACCGAAGCGTGTATTGCCAAAGAACCGAAAGGACTTGGATTTTTCGAACGTCATCTAACCGTTTGGGTCTTCTTGTGCATACTGATCGGAATCGGTTTGAGCAGGCTGGCTCCCTCGGTGGCCCAGTATCTTGACGGACTTTCTGTCAATGTCAATGGCGCTCCGGTAATCTCCATACCCATCGCCATCTGCCTCTTCTTCATGATGTATCCCATTATGGTGAAAATCGATTTCACCGAAGTCCTTGGAGCCGGTGGAAATGTGAAACCTGTGGGACTGACCCTTCTCATCAACTGGGCTGTCAAGCCATTCACGATGTACGCCATCTCGACTCTTTTCCTGGGTACATTGTTCCTCAGTTTCGTCGGCGCCGACGCAGTGGACCTGCTCAAGATGCCCCTGGGTCTTGAGCTGAATGTCGGGGACAGCCACGGAGTGGGAACGGTTGTTCTGCACAATGGCGTCAAAATGCTTCAAGTGCCACTGTGGCGTTCCTATTTGGCAGGCTGCATCCTTCTGGGAATTGCACCCTGCACAGCGATGGTTCTAGTCTGGGGATTTCTCGCCCGTGGAAATGACGGACATACCTTGGTGATGGTTGCCATAAACTCGTTGGCCATGCTGTTTCTCTACGGTCCGCTCGGCGGATTCCTTCTCGGTGTGGGTAGATTACCCGTGCCGTGGCAGGCGCTTTTAATTTCAATTGCTGTCTATGTCGCTTTGCCGCTTGTAGCCGGTTATTTCTCACGGAGGCTGATCATCAAAATCAAGGGTGAGAAGTGGTTCAAAGAGAAAGTCCCGCACATCTTGAGCCCGGTCACAATCAGCGCCCTATTGGTCACATTGGTTCTCCTGTTCTCATTCAAGGGAGATGTCATTCTTGACAAGCCTCTCACCATTCTTTGGATTGCCATGCCGCTATTCATCCAAACCGTGCTCGTTTTCGGCCTGGGATACGGTCTGGCCAGATTGCTGAAGTTGAGCTACGAAGACGCGGCACCCTCGGCAATGATCGGCGCGTCGAACCATTTTGAAGTGGCCATCGCAACGGCCACTATGCTCTTTGGTTTTTCTTCCGGAGCATCATTGGCCACCGTTGTCGGGGTGCTGATTGAGGTGCCGGTAATGCTGATGCTGGTACGCATTTGCCTTGGAACCACCGGTTGGTTCGGCTCCAAAAACGCAGCGCAGCCCGGGAACTGATGAAGAGGCGGGTTCATGAATATACAACTCCTGTATTTTGAGGGATGTCCCAACAGCAAAACCGCCTACAGCAGATTGGAAGAAGCTGTGTCGGAACTGGTTTCGGACAGCGTCATGGAAGAGGAGGCGAAGAAGTATAACTTCCATGGATAGCCCTTGATTCATATCGACGGTGTGGATTTGGAAACAGTTCCGCACGCCATCCATCCATGTCCAGCCGGCTCCATGGCGGTGAGGGTGCGCCGCCAAAATGGCTCATTTAAGGTGAAGTTCCCTGGAGCGCTTCAGCCGAGAGGATTTCTTTTTCTTTGTGCGGCCAATTCCGCCCGCAGTCAAATCGGCGAGGGCCTTGCGCGGAAGCTCGCTCCCACTACTGTCAAGGTTCAATTCGCCGGTTCCAGACCCACAAGCGTTCGTCCGGAGGCGGTCGCGGTTCTGTCCGAGCTGGGGATTGACGCGTCATAGCAAGGCTCCAAAAACGTTTCCGAAATCAATCCGCCCACTGCCGACACTGTAATCAAGCTCTGTAATGAAGAAGTGTGCCCGTTATTCCGGGGAAGGCGTATCAATTGCATTGGAGACTGCCCGATCCGGTCTCGGTCGATGGGGAACAGGAATCCAGAATGGATGTCTTTCGCGAGGTTCGGGATGAACTGAAAAAACGCCTTTCAGTAGTGTTCGATTCCGAAAAGGTGCTTGAGTCGTGATAAGAGCGCGGCGAATTGTTTCTTGTGATGGCCGTTTTCGCCGCGGTCTGGTTTCCATCGCTGCGAAGCGGGCGCCTTATGAATGCGATCCACGAGAGCCTTGAGTCTGTCAGGTTTCAGGTGACTGGTGTTGCGTTTAACAGAAATACCAGGCACGGTCTTTTAGTATTCCATTTGGCGCGGCGATGTGAGGTATCGTTGTGAGTTCCAATGCCGCAAAAATGATGGATGCGGATTCTGGAATCGTTATTTTCAAAAGTTAGACCCCGGGGCAACTGGCATGAGCCTTCTTCAGCTTCGCAGTTTCAACCTCGGACTCCTGTGCGAAAACCTGCCCGTGTGGCCCTCATGTCAGCCTTCGCTCACAGTCTATGGGAAGTCATTGATAATGGCGAATACGTCGACCCGGACGATGCCGCCGGGAAACTCGGCCTGACCCGCGCCCGTAACCTCCGGCTCCTAGACCTTTCCATGCTAGTGCCAGACATCCAGGAGGCAATTTTGTTCATGGAGCGGGTGGATGAGATCAAACCCGTTTTGCTTGTAGGGAGCGGATAGCCTGACGCCGCGTTTTTCGAGAAATTCGCTGTGGAAGCCGAGTGAGACCACGGGGCGATTTCGGTCGATGGATCTGATTGCCTCCGGATTGGAGAACCTTCGGAGATTGTAAGAAACCATTGCACTCCTCCTTTTCGTCTGGAACTCTGAAGCTGGGGCCTACACTCAGGCAGCTGGATTCACCGCCGCCACCTTGCCGCAAACGCGCAAGTTGTCTTCGGGAGCGATTTGAACAGGCCGGAACTCGTGACTTCCCGGTCTTGATTCAGTAGTGGCCTCGCGTATGAACAATCGCTTCGCTATCGTCTCATCTTCTAAAAAGCGCGGTGACAAAATCTCCACTTTTCGCCTCAAGGTATCGACCATGCTCCAGCCGACGATATTCTCGATTGCCAGGATCGGCGCGCCCGCAACGAACCTGTCGAAAATGGGGATCTCCACAGGACTCTCTAGTGGTTCTTCAAAAACCTCTTCTGGAGGCGGCACAGGTGTCAGCGGTTCATGATGAGCATGAATAGCTTCTTCCTGATCCAAGAGGCTTCAGGTGTCGGCACCAGAGAAATCATTCATCTAGCATCTATCAGAAAGCAAAGTCCTACTGGAAACTTCGCAGATAAGCTATCTCCGAATCCTCCAATCCAGTTTCTGGCCCCTTCCGAGTCCGACACCTTACATGGTGAGCGTCACCGAGTATTTTTCATGAACCCCGCGCTTAGGCAACTTATGCCGTGGCGGGAGCATACGCGTCGCGGCGCTAGGACGGGAACTTGAACTTGTAAGGCCTTCTTCTCTCCAGTCGAGAAGATGCCGAGGGCCCCGTCAAGCAGCTACTCTGGATGACATTTGGCCGGGTAGTCGAACTTCTCCCTGAGTTACTTCCACCTCACCGAAGCCGCTTGATGTTGTAATAGGCGGGTTGCTCGTGATTCAACGCGCGGGCGACTAGATAGAGCCCGTCCTTGTGGTGAAGAAGCGTAAGAGACTGGACGGTGTAGTCGCATAGGCCGGTTCTGTAATGGATGTTGATAGCATTCTGGTGTACGATGGCCGCCTTGATAAACTCCGAAGAGCATCTCGTCGTGCCCGGAGTAATCCCTTGAAGCCCAGGGAGATGGGAGGAATTCTCAGGGCAGGTTCTTGATGAGGCCCCGGTTGCCCCGGCCAGCTTTCGCTCGGCTTTCCTGAACACGTCGTTAAGCAGGTCCACAAACAGATTGTTGACCCCCGGGTAACTTAAAAATCTCAAGCGACAGGTAAACAATGGATAGGTGGCCGTATACCTTCTTCTCGTTCGCTCCCGTTATTAATGCGCGTCATACAGATGCCCAAGTCGACAACTGATATGGATATGGTGTAAGCTCGACTTAAAGGCAAGGAAAAGGCCGAGCAGCCTTTCCCCACCAGAGGAGATGAGGAGAACCATGAAAAAGTTCGTAATTGCTGTCATTGCTATCATCTTGGCCGCCGTGGGCGGGTACCTTGGGTACCGCTACTGGCAAGGCACACCGGAGTATGCCCTATCCCGGGTCAGGGCCTCCATGAAGAGCAACGACATCATGTTGTTCCGGGAGTACGTGGACCTTGACACAGTACTCAACCGGGGAATTGACAATCTGCTTTCAACCACGCCCCAGGACGACGAGGATTGGGCCGATGCCCTAGCCCAGAGCCTAGGGCAACTTCTGAAGCCTACACTCGTCTCTGAGGCAAAAGGAGGCATAGAAACTTGGATCGAGACCGGTCAAATCCCGGCACCGAGCTTTGAGGGCGGGGCTGGAGAAGAAGTCCTTGCCCAGGACATTCAAGTGGGACAGATTGACCGGCTTGAGTTCGTTGGCATCGGCGAGAAACGAAGAGAGGGCAAGGTTTTTCACGTTACGGTGAACCTTCATGATACCAAGTATGATTTCCACCTTGCGGCCGAACTGCTCATGAGGGAGACTCCGAGGGGGCGACTTCAGGTGGTGGAGATTACGAATCTCGCCGACATTTTCGAAGAGTTGGAGGCCGGAAAAACGGCCTGGGAAGAGGAACAGAACGCTCCTTACCGGGCAAAGATTGAGGCCGCTGTTCAGGTAGCCGGAGCCACCAAGAGCACCTGGCAGGATCCATGGGACTTTGATAAGAAGTTCATCATAAGCGTGACGCTCAGAAACACATCCGATAAAACCATCACCCGAGTCGAGGGGGATTTAGTGGTGGCAACACAGACCATCCCTTCGGCGTCCAAAGAAGCGTCAGTGTTTTCGGATTTGCCCATGGAGTCGGGCACTGAGCAGACAGTTGTCTGGGAGTTGGACACCAACCAGTTTATTGAGGATGAATTCACTGTTTTTGAAACACCGGAAGATGAGCTGGACATTGGCTTCATAATCGAGGCGGTAACTTTGGAAGGTGGAGAGACCCTGGTGCTTCCTTATCGCTGAAATAGGGAGCGACTCCAGAGGGAGATCTGTCATGCGGAGCCTTCTCGGGCAGTATGTAAAAGAGGCCGGAAAATAAGGGACTCAAGGGGGGCGAGCTGCCAAGCTGATGGGCTACAGAAATCTTCAAAGGGGTACCCGCGGGACACATAGGTTGAGTCCGGCGAAATCCCTAACTCCCTGTTTCTCGACAAGCTCAACTGCACGCTCGGCCTTGCCAGGGAGAGGGTGTATGAGTGCATCGGGACAATGAAGATTGAAGCTTAAACCGGATTCCAAGTCTGACTCGATAAGCTTCGGGTTACTGCAATCCGGTCTCATTGTCGCCATGGATGCAGGCCTCGAAGCGAGATTGAGGCGC
>Ga0056110_100126_pt1 | contig 13611 bp, 18 predicted proteins | sample WorMetloBBELIZE1_FD_83873 | JGI IMG/M metagenome (GOLD analysis project Ga0056110, IMG submission 83873) | Marine gutless worms symbiont microbial communities from Max Planck institute for Marine Microbiology, Germany - Olavius longissimus B... ... | reverse complement strand
TGTATCAGTGCCGGCGTATATATAGTCGTCCTTGAATTCCAGATGCCTCAGCCTCCCAAGCGCGGCGCTTCCGAAAAAGGCCGGTTCGCCTGGATTGTCCACATTGTAAAGATCCAAGCCGCCTTCCATTTTCAGGATCCCATCCGCATCTTCCTGTCACACAGCCGTTACCGGATGAGTCCAAGGCCACGTCGCAGAACCATGCGAACTGTGCCCCCCGGCGGCGTCATCAGCCAGAAGCCGCGTAGCATCGCCGACTGTGGAGTAATCAAGGAGACTTTCAAGTTGAAAGCCTCCTCAAAAGTTATGGGGGCATCGCTCCGCGCTTTCTGATAAATTCAGACGATCCAAACTGAGATTTACAAGCGATATAAAACTTATCGATGTATTCCCCGAAGTTATTTCTTATTCCAGTTTAAGCAGTGCTTTCTCGACAGCGGGCGGAACCATTTCCGATATATCCCCCCGATACTTCAGTATCTCCTTGATAGTACTCGAGCGAAGTATAAGGTATCTTGGCTCTGTTGGGAGAAATACCGTTTCTATCCCTCCGCCTAGCTGCTTATTCAAGATTGACAGCTCAAACTCATAATCGAAGTCAGAAGATGAGCGCACGCCTCTTAGCAGGACAGTCGCGTTTATCGAGCGACAATAGTCGACTATCAGGCCATTGTGCAAGACAACTTTTACCGACGGTAACTTCAAATTCCTTACCTGCTCCTCTAATAGAATCCTGATCTGCTGTGGCTTCAACAGGGGAATCTTACGCGCATTGGCTGCAACTACCACGTCCAATGAATCAAAAAGAACCGCTCCCCTACTAATGATGTTAAGATGCCCCAGGGTTGGGGGATCGAATGACCCGGGAAAAACCGCTCTAATCATGCCTAAGGATAATAGTGCGGTCGCTTATTCGGGTCAAAGGCGTGGGGGTATTTCGGAAGAGCTTCGAGTACGAAAATCGGCACAGCTTTGCAAGTTGCTCAAAATCCGATCCCTTCATTTGAGGGAATCGATTTTGCTCTTCTCAAAATCCCGATGGCTCCAACATCGTAAGCGGGTACATGTTCCTTAAGGAAAGTGCTTCATGTATGTTACCATTTCTCGCATCTTAACATGGAAAATCAGTTTTTTGCAGTTATTTCGCCTTTGCGTTTGACTCCACCTTTGACAAAAAATAACATGGCCATATGAAGCGAATCCTAGTTCCAATGACATTCGCTGTCACCTTTTGGCTTGTTTGCTGTCAAAGCGCTAATCGCGATTTTGGATCGACGGACAAGTTGGGCCAAAAAACCTCCAAGGAAGCCATGGAAATGCTTTCTCAGGAGAGCCGTCAAGGGCTTGAAGAGGAGCTGGAAGCCTTGGTGCTCAGGATAAATTCGGACATTGCCAGCGGTGAGTATGAGAAATGGTTGTTATATCTGAGCAGCGATTACATGGATAACTACAATTCGAGAGAGATTCTAAGTGGAATCAGCCTTTCTCCCCGTCTCGGAACCAGGGGTATGGTTTTAACAGATCTAAAGGATTATTATGAGTGGGTTGTGATGCCCAGCCGCCATGATGCCAAGTTGGAGAGTATTGAAATCGCCACCGAAAAACGAGCCATTGCATACTCCATGTACAAGGGCAGCAAGGCCAGGCTCTATGAGCTGGAAAAAATCCATGGCGAATGGCGAATCACCATATGGAAATGATATGCGGATATACATAAAACAGCCGATATAATAGGATATCGCTGGATTTTCAGTTGAAGGGAGCCCAATATGAAAACTCGCACAATTACCATGGTTCTAGGGGTATTGCTGCTTTGTCAGTCACTCGCCGCACAGGAAACTGAACATACTATAGAAGAAATGTACCTGCAGGGCGATATCAGAACTATGATGGTGAGAGCGGAGGCGGAATCCTCGGATAGGGACTTGAAGATGTCTGCCCTTGAGGAGATAGCTGACATGGTTGAGGATGGGTCGGCGGCGGATAATGCGCCAATTGTGGATATCCTCAGTTATCTGGCGGCAGAGAGCGTAAGCAATATAGCAAGAGAACAGGGCAGAGTTCTAAACGATTATCCAGAGGTTAGACGGGAGTCGGTGCGTCTACTGGGTTTGATCGGAACGGATAGGGCTGTTCACGAATTAGAAAAAGTGCTTCTTCGAGATCCGGAACCAATGGTGACTTCTGAAGCAATCCTTGCCATCGCATCAATCGATATCGAGAACAGAGCATTAAGGGATCGATTGATTTTCGAGGCGATCCACAGACAGACGGCCCAGGACAATCTTCTCGCCTCCACCTTTCTTCGATCGGTGGAAATGATAGTTCAACGAGACGGGAATGAAATCAGTCCTTCGATACTTGCCGAGGTTGTGCGTATAGCCGAAGGACACAGCGGGTATAACCGAGCGGTAAGAAAACAAGCAAGTGGATTGCTTCGCAATCTCCAGGATCTCCAAAGTTAACCCCAAGCGTCTGCCACGGGCGGGTTCGCCTGCAGCGCCAGTGTCCGTCCGATGGAGATGAGGTTGTCTTCATAGAAGAGGCTCGTGATTCTGGTTCATGTTCAGGAAAGGCCGCTCGCCGTTGATATACATCATGTGCATCACGGCTAGGATCGCGCTTCTATTTGTACAATGATTGAGGTTCCCCCTGAACAGAAATCGCTTCGGAACTGGAATAAATGGATAATCGCGACTCTTTTTCTGAGCGTTATTCCCTTGTTCATTGTGCAGATGGAGCAGATTGGCCTTTTTTCACTGATATTGGTAAATCTTATCGATTTCGCAGTTTTCCTGATTCTATTATCAGAGCTGATAACGGGGTTTTGTAATGCTCCATACAAGCTGATTCATATTCAACGCAATTGGGGACCTCTGCTTTTCTCCCTGATGTACATAGCTTTTTTCTGCTACAACAAGGCCATATCGGGGCCGCTTACCGACGTTTCCACAGGCATGCGCGTTACGGCTTCCATTCAAAACATCCTCCTAATACTCAACGTTTTCAGCCGATATCACCGGGTTGCCACAATAATCGAAAATCTGCAAAACCGCCCCGCTCTTACAATTGTTCTGAGTTTTCTAGGGGTTATACTCTCGGGTACATGGCTGCTGATGATGCCATTCACCGCTAATTCAAAGCCGGGCCTGCCCCTAGTCGATGCTCTTTTCACAGCCACCTCGGCCGTCTGCGTAACCGGTTTAATCGTTGTGGACACGGCAACTCATTTTAGCGTTTGGGGAAAAATTGTACTTATGTCGCTGTTTCAGATTGGAGGGCTGGGCATAATGATTCTTAGCTACTTCGCCTTGTTTGTTCTACGCAGAAAGCTAACAGTGGGACAGAAGAATCTGATGTCCTATATGCTGTCCGAAGTTGATATGTCCAATCTGTACAGGTCGCTCAAAACAATTATCATCATTACTCTAATAGTGGAATCAGTCGGGGCCCTGATTCTAATATTCGGGTTTTCACCGTCCCAGGAACTCTGGCGAGAGCGTATACTCCTTGGTGTTTTTCACGCGGTATCGGCCTTCTGTAATGCAGGTTTCACCCTATTTAGCGACAACCTGATTGGATATTCAAGTTCGCCCATGGTGCTGATGACTACTTCGGTTCTGATAATTCTGGGTGGACTGAGCTTCACGGTAATCGCAAATCTTAAGGACACAGTATTCAGAGGCGCAAAACTCGCTTTGAATTCGCGCATTGTTCTTACCGGCACCCTATTTCTCATTCTACTTGGCATGATTCTGATATATCCGCTGGAGCTTGGGGGAGTCCTTTCCGAACTCAGATTGGGGGAACAATACCTGTCTGCTTTCTTTCAGTCCGTTACGCTAAGAACCGCCGGTTTCAACTCGATTCCCTTTGATACACTGAGCGACGCGGCCCTCGTTGCGATGATGGCGATCATGTTTATCGGCGGCGCTTCCGGCAGTACCGCGGGAGGGATTAAGGTGAACACAGCAGCCGTGTTGCTCGCCACCGTCCGAACAGCTTGGAAGAACGACAAGGAGGTGGTAATCCGATCACAGACTGTCAGCGCAGCCGCCGTGAATCACGCGTACTTAGTTTTACTCTTCGGTGTCTTCACAGTGATTGGCGGAACTTTTATCCTTTCCATATCGGAAGCCGCGGCCATTCAGGACATCGTTTTCGAAGTCGTATCCGCATTCGCAACAGTTGGATTGTCTACTGGAATCACCGCGTCGCTCAGTGTGTTCGGTAAGACAATGGTGATCATTCTGATGTTTTTGGGACGTCTGGGCCCTTTGACGCTGCTCTCCGCGGCTTCTCTCAGGCGGCAGGATCTTAAAATCACCTATCCACGGGCCAACATTTCCATCGGATGAGGAGGAACAGCCATGTCCAGAGTCAAAACCTTCGCGGTAATTGGCTTGGGAAGCTTTGGAACCTGCCTATGTGAGGAGCTTGGCTCCAAAGGTAACCAGGTGATCGCCATAGATAAGCAGGCGAAATTGATTGAAAACGTCAAGGAAACTGTCAGTCAATCGATTTTAATGGATTCGACTGATGAAGAAGCCATGGAACAGGTTTCATTCGAGGATGTAGATACGGCAATAGTCGCAATTGGAGAAGATATCGAAGCAAGTATCTTAACTACAGCGATTTTGAAAGAAATCGGCGTTCCTCGCATAATCGCCAGATCAATTACGAACATACACCAACGAGCCTTGCGGCAAGTTGGTGCCGATGAAGTTATCAATATCGAAATCGACGAGGGAGTTAGACTCGCTCAGCGACTAGTGAGTCCCGATGTACTTGACAACATTCCGATTTCCAGCAATATCAGCCTTGCGGAATTTCTCATTCCCAAGCAATTCGCGCGGAAAACACTTGCGGAATTGAATCTTCGAAACAAAATGCATGTCTCGGTCGTCGCGATTCGCAAAATGATTCTGAGCGTCGATGAGGAGGGGAACACTATTCGAAGTGAGCAATTGGTGTTCCCAGAATCTCAGGAAAAACTCGAGGAAACCGATGTACTCTTCCTGGTTGGAGAGAACAAATTCATCGAAGCCTTCAAGGCGCTCTAGCTATGATAGTTGTCCACAAAATCGTTGTTATATTCATCGGCGCGCTCAGTTCCCTACTCATCGCCGCGCTGGGAATCACCGGCTATTTACTTATGCGTAACGTGGGGCCTGGGACTAATGCGGAATTATTTTTGTTTTGGTCGCTGGTGGCCATCTTAGCCTCCTTCATGGCGAGTATACTGATGATTGCGCGCGGACTATCTCTTGACAGACGGCTCAATCGCCTGATTGAGCAGGGGGGGAGACGCGATATCACACCGGGACGAGACTTCCTGGTCTTGGGAAAGCTCGGCAATAAACTGAGGGTTATTTTCGAGCAGATCAGTCGGCAGAATTCGCTCAAGAGATTGAAGATAAGTTCGATGAATGGTTTAGTGGCGTTTCTTGTTCGGAATGAGAATACTCCCATTTCCATATGCAATGCTCTAGGCGAGATTCAATACGCGAACGAGTCGGTTGAGAAGTTCACCAAACTCGAACGAACAGACATTGTCGGAGCAAGGGTTCAAGATGTATTTCCATACATCCAACTCTCAGAGATAAGAGCGGCCATCATTCGCAACTGGGGATCGCAGGAAATCAAGCAGGATGGAATGGAATTCACCTGCCATCCGATCGGGGATGAACTCCACGAATTGGCTTATCTGGTGTTTCTGTTCAAAATACAGCTTCAGTAGGGGGAAAGTCGCCCTACGCTGTGCCGGAGCCGGATTCACGCTTATCGGATGGACGCATGCACGAGAGACTTACTGCAAGTTTGTCCTTAGTTTCATCCGCCAGTCGCTTCTGGTTTCAACATCTTCCCAATCGACTTGGCGCCTGACGATCAGCCTCTTCCGCTGGTAGGCCTTAAGCTCTACTACCGCGAAATTTCCCTTCCCAAGATATATAACCTTCTCGTCGTCCCCTGGATTCAGTTCTTCGCTCACTATCTCCAACGCGCATTCAAAATGAATAGGCAGATTGCTGTCGGGCTTTGCAATTGCGGTAATTATATCACCTATGGGTTCGTTACAGACCTCACAGGACGACGTGACCCTAAGCGCCTCTTCTCCCAGCCAAGCAGACCACCTCGAACCACTTCCTCGGCGGCCACGACGACGTCTATTTCTAGGTGTTGAATTCATTTTGTCTTCTACCGCGATTGACTATCTCATTCGACAACTTGACAGCGATTCGATCAATCGCAATTTGGAGATATTGTTGATCGTTTATTTTGAGCTTCAATTCTTCCAGCTTATCGGAATTGATTCGCTTCGCGATGCGCACTATCGGAGCTCCTTCTCCCTAAAACGCACTTTCCCAATGATCCAGTCTCTCCATCCTCCGTGATAGAAAGACAAGATCAAAACGAACTCGGCAAGTTCCGAGTTCAGGATGACTCAGCAAAAAGCAGGACGCTGTTTCCCGTATTTTACCGCGCTTTCGAGCGCTAACCGAACGTTCCAGGTTCTCCATTCCCAGTGCATCCCAGGTTTTAACCTCTACGAAAGCAACCGTATCCCCTCTCTTCACTATAATATCGACCTCACCCGACCCTAATCTGAACCGTCTTTCCAGAATTTTGTACCCTTTGTCTATGAAATACTGCGTGGCTCTATCCTCCCCCTCCAGTCCCTTGATGCTACTGTTCTTCATTTTTTGGACATTGATTTCGCCGATCCAGGATTCACCACGTTGGCAATGAACAAACTCTTATCATTATGCAGATCCACGATTGGACCCGTGCCGTCTCGGAACTCCGCGCCCGTTCCATCAATCAGTATGAGCACCTCTGGACGCAGAGGTGTATTTTCGTTAGTGCCGTAAACTCGGCCAATGCTGCCATCGGAGAGTTGAACTAAACTCCCAATCGGATAAAGGCCTAAAATCCTGATAAGCTCTCTCACGATTTCCGGATCGAATTTCCGTTGATTATCTCCAAGTATCGCCTTGATCACCCCGTATCCAATCATGGACCTGCGCCATAGACGTTCTGAGATCATAGCCACAAATGCATCCACAACGGCAATGATTCTCGCATTGAACAAGATATCGGCACCTTTTAGGCCCCGAGGATATCCTTCGCCATCCCACCTCTCATGATGCTGAAGCACTGTCCGCGCGATTTCATTCGGCAAGCGCAGTTCTTCATTGGCAATCCTATAGGATTGTATTGGATGCAACTTCAGAGATTTCCGTTCCTTCGCACTCAGTTTTCTGTTCAATTCCGTTGTATCGAAGTGAATCCTCCGCATGCCGACATCATGCAACAGGGCAGCGCAGCACAGTTGAAACAGTTCGTGCTTCGTATTGCCGATGCGCGATCCGATAATTAGAGACAAAATACCACTATCCAAAGCGCCCTTCACATATGTTTTCCGTGTCGTTATACCTGCCAGCACCAGCCTGATTGCCGTCTTCTGATCGGCCTCAACGGTATCTGTGATTGATGAAGCAAGTTCCTCGATTTCATGCTTCGAAACGTTTTCCATGCCGCAAATGCGCGTAAAAATCTCGTCAATCCTATTGATGTTACTTATATAGTAACTGAAACTCTCATTATCCACCGAAGAATTCCAGATTTTCTCCAGCGGTATATCAGTGACTCTCTGAAGCTCGCCTTCGGTTTCAACGCCTTGAATCTTCCAGCCCCTTAGCCTTTCTAAGGTCTTCCTTTCTAATCGCAATTCCTCCTGGAACAAGGACAAGATCTTCTTCAATGTATACCGGGTGGGAAAAAATCTGGCCGACCTTCAGTTCATCAACCCTTATTCTGTTCTTCGTACCGCTCTTCGTTTTCCCGGGTTTCGTAGACGAATCTCAGAATTTCCGCCACCGCCGTCCAATACTTCTCTGGAATGTAGTCGAATGGATTGATGTCGGAAAGAGAATGCGCCAGATGTGGTGATTTGACGATGGGAATACGATTTTCCCGTGCAATCCGGCACATCGCATCGGCAGTAACACCCATTCCCTTGGCCAAAATTTTGGGTGCATAATCCCCTGGCTCATAACCCAACGCAGCAGCCTTTTTTCCTTCCACTAATCTTCCTTCAAACTGCCGGCGAGCACAGGTTCCTCAGGTGTGAAGCCATCACTGTCACGTAGCGTCAAGATAGCGTTATCCACTTCGATTCCCAATGTAGCCAGAGATTCGCGGAATGAGTTCCAAATCCTGAAGTTTATCTCTGTTCCTGAATCAGAAAATACGGCCATTCGGGTTCTCTCGAGGCCCTCCATAAGGAATTCAAAATTACGCTTACCGTCATGAATAGCAAGCGCAAGGGCAGGATCAAGTCCCTTGCGAATTTTCCACATCATTCGGATTTCACGATCACCGAGAATTTTTTTCAACCGAATGAATCTCCAACCGTTATTCCCTCTGCTGTCGTAAGCCAGCAGGTCCAAGAGAGGATCGTTGTCGATATCCGCATTGCGGAACTCATCCGACAGCTCCCGGCCCTTCGGCGGGGTGGGCCATCTCCCCCGCCATCCATTACCCCCCTTGGAAAATGCTTGATTAACCATTTCAAGAAATCCGGCGTTTGGATCGGCGCCCTTGGCCAGTAATTCAGCGTAAAGTCGGGCCATTCTCTTTCTCATGCCCTTTGCGCGCCTAAGTAAGGCGGCCCTTCTAGCCCCTTCGATTTCATCTGGAAGCGGTAAACCTGCTCGAATCAGAGCGGCTGAGAACATGGTTCCTGCCGAGCCCCCGGCAAGATCCGGACGCGCCGGCAACGGCCTGGATTCCAGTAAGTGGAGGTATATTCCATTCTTTCCCCTGGCGAACCGCGCGTGAATTTGCTGATTCTCCTTGAAAACAAGTTCACTTCTGGCTATTACGGCATGCTTGTTCAGAATTAACCGATATCTTCCGTCAGGCAGAACTGATTTAACGCGGGCGGTGACAAGATCGCCCGTTTGTAATCCAAGCTTTGCGATTAAACTTGAAACTTTGAAACTACCTGATATGGGGAGAGTCATTTTCTCAATATGTCAGATGCTTTGCTTCCTACTCTTTATAAGTTCCTTTACCTTGGTAGCCTTCTTTCCAACTCGATCGCGAATGTAGTATAGCTTGGCGCGGCGAACCCTTCCATGCCGTACAACTTCGATTTTTTCGACTCTTGGGGAATTAACCGGAAAAATACGCTCAACACCCACCCCATAGGAAATTTTACGAATCGTAACACTCCTTCTGATACCAGAATTATTCATGGCTATTATAAGTCCCTCATAAATCTGAATACGTTCGTTCTTCCCCTCCACAATACGATAGTGCACCTTTACCGTATCTCCAATGCGAAAATTCTCTGTTTCGTCCTTGATCTGCTCTGCTTCAAGAGCTCTTATCACGTCCATCATTCCATCCTATTCTACTTATCTAGCAGTTCGTCGCGAATTCTCAGTACATCCTCCCCAACCTTCCCCTCTCTTAGCAGTTCCGGCCGAGTATTGAGAGTTTTCTCCACCCTCTTTCTCAGGCGCCAAGCCTTGATTTCAGCGTGGTGTCCGCCAAGCAAAATTTCGGGAACCTCGAGTCCCCTGAAAACCTCCGGCCTGGTGTAGTGCGGGTATTCAAGAAGCGACTGGGTGAAGCTCTCCTCCTCCAGTGAACCCCGTGCAATAACGCCTTCTATCAGTCTATAAATCGCATCCACAAGTACCAACGTTGAGATTTCTCCTGAAGAAATCACGTAATCACCTATGGATATCTCATCATCAACGTACAGATCTATTATGCGTTGGTCGATGCCCTCGTAGCGTCCACAAATGAATACCAGCTCTTTTTCCGCCGCGAGCTCCATGGCAATGTTCCGCGAAAAAACCCGCCCTGACGGCGTGGGGTATACCACTCTTTTCCCCTCCACTCCAATCGAATCAAGAGAATTCGCCAAGGGTTCGGCCTTGAGAACCATTCCGGCTCCGCCGCCGTAGGGACCATCGTCGCAGACGTGGCGCTTATCATAAGCATAATCTCTAATATTGACAAGTTCGTAGTCAATCAGCCCCCTGTCAACAGCCCTGGACATGATCGAATCGCTAAAATATCCCTTGAGTATACCGGGGAATAGGCTGAGTATTGTGATTTTCACTACTGGTCCTGCAACCAATCCGTGGTAAGCACTATAGTACGGTTTTCCAGATTGGGTTCCCGAACAAAATTCGAGCGGAACGGAACCATGAAATTCGTTCCATCCGGCCTGCGAATTTCCATGATGTCATCTGATGTTTCAACCACGCCGACAACCACTCCAAGAACCCGGTTCTTGGTATCCAGTACGCTGAGTCCAACAAGATCGCACAAATACCATTGGTTTTCCTCTAAGCACGCTCCCTGATGCCTTGGGACCAATATCTCATAGCCGGTCAGAAGTTTCCCCTCCTCCGGCGTATCGATTCCAAGGAGTTTGATGATTCCAACTCCATGCTTGATCTCAAACCCCTCTACCCGACACTCCCTCTCTCGCATACGATTTCTCGATCTGAGCACCAGGGATTCAATTCCGTAGAAGTGGTCCCATTCGCCTGAGAAACTGCTAAGTTTCAGCCACCCTCCAAGTCCCCAGGGTGTTCTGATTGCACCGATGACTATCGTATCCATGTCGCCTCTTAGCGAAGAGCCGATTAGCTGTTCAATCTAGAATCTCTAACACAAAGCGCCTCCCCGAGTTGTCGGATGTGGCGCTGAGGATATTGCGCATCGCCTTGGCAATTCGGCCATACTTTCCGATTACCTTGCCGATATCCTTCTCGGCCACCTTAAGTTCCAGGATGGTGGATTTGTCGCCTTCGATTGTCGTGACATCCACCTTATCCACCTCCGTCACCAAGGATCGCGCAATGAATTCAATCAGATCTTTTTCCATTTCGGCTACTTAAACAGTGATACTGTTCTTATTGAGCAGTCGCTTAACCGTGGGTGTTGGCCGCGCACCCCTGGAGAGCCACTCTCGCACCCTATTCACCTTCACGGAAAACTGCCTGTCGTCTGGCTCTATGGGATGGTAATAACCAAGCTCCTCAATCGTATAGCCATCACGGGGCGCTCGGGAATCCATTATTACGATTCGATAATACGGACGCTTTTTAGCACCCATTCGCTTCAGTCTGATTTTGACACTCACAAATTGTTCTCCTTAAAGTTGTTACGACTTCACCGCGCCGCTCATGAGCTGTCGCTGCAAAGTTTTGCTTTTCGCAACCTTTTTCATCATCTTCCTGGACTTATCGAAATTCTTTAACAGGCGAGATATATCAGATACGCTGGTTCCACTCCCATTTGCTATCCGTTTTCTTCTAGGCGGGCCGATTATATGGTGATTTCGTCTTTCTTCCAAGGTCATCGACAGAATAATCGCCTCTTCCTGCTTCCATTTCGCTTCATCCAATCCGGATTCATGTCCCCCCATTCCCGGCATCATCCCGAGCATCGACTTCATGCCTCCCATTTTCCTCAAGCTGGAAAACTGCTCGAGATAGTCCTCAAGGGTGAATACGGATTTGGCCATTCTCTCCCGCAAGCGTTCGGCCGTTTCTGTGTCAATTGTCTGCCGCGCCTTCTCCACCAGGCTGACTACATCACCCATCCCGAGTATCCTGGATGCGATTCTGTCGGGATAAAAGAGCTCAAGTTCTTCGAGTTTCTCTCCAACACCGATGAATTTAACCGGCTTCCCTATTACGCTCTTGAACGATAGTGCCGCCCCGCCACGAGTATCTGAATCGAATTTGCTTAGGATTATACCGCTTAGATTCAGCGCTTCATCGAAACTTTGGGCTATCTCAACCGCGCTTTGACCAGTCATTGCATCTGCTACCAGGAGAATTTCGTCGGGTTCCACGGTTTCCTTGACGCGGCGAATTTCCCACATCTGTTCCTCGTTCACCTGCATGCGACCGGCTGTATCGACGATTAGGACATCGAATTGCCGCTTCCTGGCGATTCTTAACGCGTTTTTCGCAATTTTTTCAGGTTTATCGCCCTCCTCGCGAAAAATTTCCACTCCGGCCGAGGCGGCTAGTAGGGCTAACTGCTCGGTGGAGGCCGGTCGTCTCTGATCGGCCGCCGCCAGCATCACTCTCCTACCCTGAGACTTCAGTCTTGATGCAAGTTTCGCGGCCGTGGTGGTTTTCCCTGAGCCCTGAAGCCCCACTAATAGGATTACAGTTACAGTGTCGGGTCCCTTGAGCGTCAGATCGGCAGCGCCATTTCCAAGCAGAGCGACTATCTTATCATGAACAAGCTTTATAAATTGTTCACCAGGATTTATTGATTTGATAACACGCTCGTCAAGCGCCTCTTCTATCGTGCGATTCACCAGGCGTCTCACAACTCGAAGGTTCACATCCGCTTCCAGGAGCGCAATTTTGATTTCCTCGACGGTGTCTCTGATGTTTTTCTCAGTTATTCTGGCTTTTCCAGATATACGCCTTGCGATACTGGAAAATGCCTCCGTCAGTTTCTCGAGCATGACTGGCGTTCCCTCATTTTATATTTCATTTTATATCGTGGAATATTGGAATACAAGGTCGACGGTGAACCTATCTCACACGAAAATAGTGCCACTGCAGCCAGAGCAGTCTTTCCTCGCTGCGATCACGCCATTCACTCAGGGGCCAGCGGCTCAGCACCTCCTGGTGTAATCGCGCGGCGCGGTCCAGGTCTCTTTCTTCGCCTGCTTTTTCCAGGAGAATCGCAAGTCGGTAAAGCCACTCAGGATTGTTATTCTCCGACTCCGCCAATTCTTCCAGTATCGCCCTACTCTGGGCATTGTAGCCCGCCTCGGTGGTAAAAATTTCCAAGGCCGCGCGAAGCACCTCGGGACTGGGACCGTCTTTCAGATAACGAGGAAGCCAGGTAAGCAAGGGGCCGAGAGCGCCGGATTTCGCGGCAGTTTCCACCAGCGCGCCGCGGGCGCGGGCGCCGGCGGAATCGTTTCGGGAGGCATCCTGTTCATAGTATTTGATCGCTTCATCGATTTTGCCCGCCGTCGCGGCCGCGCGGGCCGCCGCATATCTGGCATCCGCATCCGCGGGCGGTTCACCGGAAATGGGGTTTTGCGAAGCAGTTGGAATGGGCCCGTTTTCCATGCCAAGTAAGCCATCGGCTTCGTCCACCGCAACTTTTCTGATTACCTCCTCGCTTTTCCCACTGGAAAGATCTTGCCGCTCAAATACAAGATTCCACCTGCCAATCTCGCTGAACAGGAAGTGAAAATTGGTTGAATCGCCGATAATTTCTCGGCCAAGAAATCGCCAGGCACCCGGCGTGGAGCGATCTGATCGAAATATCCAACCGATGCTGTCAAGTGTAATCGTAATATTTCCAGGCGCTTCAAGAAATCGCATTGGAGCCGCCGCGGAAGCGGCTGGATCCGCCTCGTTCGGTTGGCTGCTTTGCCCAGAGGCAAGTTCGCCGGCAGGGGTAGTGACTTTGGAACTGGCCGGGGGGGGAGCCGCGTCTGGAGCCTCCTCCATCCCCGCCGAGTCGGCCGGGGGCCTGTCCGCGAATAGCAGGGGATTGTTCTCCAGAGTGTCCGACTTCCGCTCAGGGACGGCGGCG
>Ga0056110_100121_pt1 | contig 14378 bp, 12 predicted proteins | sample WorMetloBBELIZE1_FD_83873 | JGI IMG/M metagenome (GOLD analysis project Ga0056110, IMG submission 83873) | Marine gutless worms symbiont microbial communities from Max Planck institute for Marine Microbiology, Germany - Olavius longissimus B... ... | reverse complement strand
CCGGTCAGACCCAGCGGGCCAGACAGAGTGGCCACCAAATCAGCATGCCTCGCGCAGTCTTGCGAAGGATCGGTTGTCTCGGGAGTTCATAGCGTGTATATACATACATAAGTACGCATGGATGTGCAAGAGGCCGAATTCGTTATGAGCATGAATCTTGAATCCGCTCAATCCGATATCAGAGCCCCTCGCGCGGCCCGAGGCGGCGATTTATAATACGAATATGCTGCCCGCATCAGTCTTCCACAGAGACACAACGGAGTCCACAATGGATGACGCACGCAGAGCGGTTCTTTCAGGTTATGGCCATGGAACCCTTTGCACGGCCGAAAGACAGAACTCAGGAAGAGGTAGAATTTCAGGCAGGAAGTGGGAAGATGACGGCGAGGGAGCCCTGTTGTTCTCTCTCGTGATTCATGAAAATAAATGCGGCACCGTGTATCCACTCACCCAGCTCCTTGCTCTTGCAGTTTGTCAGTGGTTGGAAAACAGGCACGGTTTGAAGCCCCGAATCAAGTGGCCGAACGATGTGTGTATCTCAGGTGCCAAAATCGCGGGCATACTCGTCGAAAAAGAAGGGCCGTTTTTCTTAGCCGGAATCGGAGTGAATCTTTGGCAAAACAGTTTTCCAAAAGCCTTCCGGCAACCCGCCACCAGTCTCGCCCTTATCAAAGGTATTCACACGGCCCATACGCCGCCATGCGCCAAAGAATCTGAATTATCGGCCCTCTTGGCCGAAATTGAACGGAACCTCGACGACAGCCCCCCCATACAGGAAATTACACGTCGCCTAAGGGGTATCGGCGCTGCGGCGAAACTCCGCCTCGGCGATCCCGTTCAAAAGGAGAAACTCCGCGGAACAGTGGTGGGACTTCATACAGATGGAGCGCTGCTGATAGCAATGGGAACCGGCGAAATACAGGCGGTTTACAGCGGAGAAATTGAAGAAATCCGAATCGACGAGGAATGATTGAAAGAAAAGTCTTGATAACAGGGACTACTTTTTAGTATTTTCCATAGCGGGAGAAAGCGCCATCCATTCGGTGCGATATCTCCCAGATAAAAACAAAATACCGAAAGGGAGTTTTTCGTAATGGCCAAACAATTGATGTTCGATGAGGACGCGCGCAAAAGTCTGCTTAGCGGTGTCCAGAAATTGTCCGATGCCGTAAAGGTCACACTGGGCCCCAAAGGGCGCAACGTATTACTCGATAAAAAATTCGGCGCACCGACTGTAACCAAGGACGGTGTTTCAGTGGCTCGTGAAGTCGAACTTGAGGATCCGTTTGAGAACATGGGGGCCCAGCTTCTCAAGGAAGTCGCAACAAAAACCAACGATGTTGCCGGCGACGGCACCACAACCGCAACCGTACTTGCGTATTCCATGATCAAAGAAGGGTTGAAATCGGTTGCCGCGGGAATAAATCCGATGGGACTCAAGCGCGGGATCGACAAGGCCGTCCTTGTCGCTGTGGAAGACATCCGTAAGAATAAGAAGATTATCAAGGACAGGGAGGAGATTTCACAGGTCGCCGCGATTTCCGCCAATAACGACCATGAGATTGGTGAAGAAATTGCTAACGCAATGGAGAAGGTGGGTAAGGATGGAGTAATCACTGTAGAAGAGTCTAAAACCATAGAAACCACCACCGAGTTCGTAGAAGGAATGCAATTCGATCGCGGCTATCTTTCTCCTTATTTCGCCACCAACAGGGACAATATGACCACCGTGATGGAAAATCCTTACATCTTGATCTTCGATAAGAAGATTAGTAGCATGAAAGATCTCCTGCCGATACTTGAAAAGGTGGCCCAGGCAGGCAAGCCCATCCTTGTTATTTCCGAGGACGTCGAGGGCGAAGCCCTTGCGACTCTTGTTGTCAACACAATCCGCGGAGCTCTCAATGTATGCGCCGTAAAAGCACCCGGCTTTGGTGATCGCCGCAAAGCGATGCTGGAGGATATTGCCACTCTCACGGGTGGGCAGGTTATCTCTGAGGAAGTGGGATTGAAGTTGGAGAACACCGAGATTGGTCAACTTGGCCAGGCGGCCACTATAAAGGTGGAAAAGGAAAACACCACCATTATCAACGGTGCCGGCTCGGAGAGCGATATCAAGGGCCGCATATCTCAGATCAAGGCTCAGATTGAGGACACCACATCGGATTACGATCGTGAGAAGTTGCAGGAACGCCTTGCCAAACTGGCGGGAGGCGTTGCCGTAATTAACGTGGGCGCGCCCACGGAAGTTGAGCTGAAAGAGAAAAAACACAGGGTTGAGGATGCGCTGTCCGCCACTCGCGCAGCGGTTGAGGAAGGCATTATAGCAGGGGGCGGGCTGACTCTTATACAGGCTGAAAACGCCTTGAACAAGGTGGATCAGAGCGAGCTCCCAGATGACGAAAAGGTTGGCTTCAAAATCGTGCAGCGAGCTCTTGAAGAGCCCATAAGGCAGATAGCCGAAAATTCCGGCGTTGATGGCTCTATTATTGCCGAGAAGGCCAAAAACGAGAAAAAAGGCATTGGTTTCGATGCAAATACCCTGGGATGGGTGGATCTCGTTGTTTCTGGCATCATTGATCCCGCCAAAGTGACTCGAAGCGCTCTGCAAAACGCCTCCTCAATTGCGGGGCTCTTGCTGACAACGGAATGCACTGTCACCGACCTGCCTGAGAAAGAAGCGCCGGCTCCTCCCGGAGGCGGTGCTGGCATGGGCGGCGGCATGGGCGGCATGATGTAATCTCGTTGCTAGGATGTCGGATGGCCTGGGAGTCGGCTGGTAACTCCGGCCGGCCCACTGGCTCCTGACTTTCTGAAACTAAGATGTTGAAGCGGGAAGACTATATTTTTACCATTGGTTACGATGGGAACAAGGCGATTGTCGATAAGCGCTCCAAATCCGATTTCGGCAAACTGAGCGCGAGGGAACTTGCCGATAAGGGCTTGTTCCGAGCCGCCTATCTCACCGCTACATACGATGCGGATTTCGCCTCGGCTGAATATGTTTTGAAGAAATTCAATTCCACCAGCCCGCACAAGAGCGGCGCGGAGCTTGATAGGGTTCTAGGAGTCCAGCCGCCATCGAAAGATATCACTGGCGCTCGCGCAGTCTAAACGACAGCATTGACGGGCCGTAGGGATCGTGCTAGGGTGGCGTAGTTTTATATCTATTTGAAAGGCGGGTCCCATGCTAAGCAATCTTACTTTCCTATCAGGAATCCAGGCGTCGGGTGGCGCGGAAGGAGGCTCCAACAACTATATATCGCTGCTGATGATAGTAGGTATTTTCGCCATATTCTATTTTTTGATTATCCGTCCGCAGCGTAAAAAACAAAAAGAAACGAAGAAAATGATCGAAGCCGTCAAGAAGGGCGACAAAGTCACCACCATCGGCGGAGTCCTGGGTGTGGTAAAAAACGTGATGGACAATTCGGTAATCATTGAGGTGGATAACAAAGGAACAACCTTGGAATTTCTGAAGACTGCCATAAGTTCAGTGAATACAGCGAACTTCGTGAAACCATCCAAAAACAGCGGGAGGCAGGAATCGTCCGAGTAAGAGCTCCCGGAGATAACAATGACTAAACTGATACGCACACTCTTAGTCCTTACACTGCTGGTGCTGGGCGGTGTTTTTCTGTATCCGACAATAAGGTGGTACCTCTTGGTTGATACGAAGACGAAGAAACTCGCCAATGGGACATCCACGGAGATTCGAAATTGGTCGATAGACCAGGCTGAGCAGGCCGCCGAGGAACTTGAGCGGATTAGTCAAGATTCCGAGGCGATACAAAATCCGATACCTGGGGAATATGCATTCTTGAAAAGAGCGGCCAAGGAGAACTATCGTCTAGGCGGTGAGAATGTGCCTCGGGATTGGACTCTTGGCGCTCTCTTGAATGGGTTTCGTGATTTTGATGATTTGAGTAACTCCGCCGAGGACTATTATCGCCGGATGATCCTGGATTTGAAGGAAATGAAAGGGCGCATATTGGCCCTTGGACTGGATCTTTCGGGTGGACTCAGCATTGTGCTTGAGCCGGATTTTTCATCCTTGGAGGAATCCGGCACGGAGGAGCTCTCCTCTGCCGATCGTAACGCGGCCCTGGAATCTACCATAGAGGTTATCAACAACAGAATTGATACCTTCGGCGTAACGGAACCACAGATACGCCGACAACTGGACAACTCAATCCTCATAGACATTCCCGGAGAGGCCGATCCCGAGCGCGTGAATTCGTTTCTCATAGGCCGTGGTTCGCTGGGTTTCCGTATCGTCGATGACGAGGGCACACGGGCGGTGCGTGATTATGTCAATTCAGGGGGTAAGATAATTGATGGCCGACCTGTGGATGATGGGATTCTCGACGAGGGGCTGGTTGCCTTGGGCTACTATACCAAAGACACCTACAATATCGACCAATTCCATGGCTGGATAGCGGTTCCACAGGAATCCGATCTTGATGGTTCTCATATCCGTGAGGCCAAGCCGGAAACCGATCCGGGAAATCTCAAGCCAATCGTGGTTTTCCGACTCGACCCGGAAGGCGCAGCCATATTCCAACGCCTTACCGCGGAGAATATAGATAAATTCATGGCGGTTGTGCTTGATGACAAGATCAAGGCCAATGCAGAGATTAATGAAGCCATTCCCGGCGGCAACGTGAAGGTTAAGGGCTTCAACTATCGTGAAGCCAACGACTTGGCCGTGGTGCTTCGCACAGGTTCCCTGCCGGTGAATCTGGACATTCGCTCACTGCAGTCGGTTGGAGCTTCCCTTGGCAGAGACACCATCCAGGCGGGACTAAGGGCCATACTCATCGGTTTTGGGCTCGTATTCCTTTTCATGGCGGTCTGGTATAGGGGGGCGGGCGTCATCGCCGATATCGCGTTGATCTTGAACCTGTTCCTGCTCACCGCGATTTTGTCGAGCTTCAATTTCACTCTCACTATGACAAGCATCGCCGGCCTGATTCTTACCGTGGGAATGTCCGTCGATGCGAATGTCATCATCTTTGAGCGGATTAAGGAGGAGCGAAGGTTGGGCAAGAACAGGGCAATGGCCGTCGACACAGGCTTCAAAAAAGCCTTCTGGACCATCATGGATGCTCAAATAACAACCCTGATAGCGGCACTCTTTCTTTCCCAACTCGGAAAGGGGCCGGTTCAGGGATTTGCCATCACCCTGGCCTGGGGTATTGGATGCTCCCTCTTCACAGCTCTTTTCGTCTCCCGGTTGATATTTGATATCGGAACTGACAGTTTCAAGCGCCAAAAACTCAATATTGCGTGGGTAATCAGGACAAAATGAAGGTATACAATGTTACGCGCTACCGCGTCCCCGCATTCATCGTCTCCGGTTTTTTCATCCTGGTTTTTTGGACTTACACAGTGTTCATCATTGGCGGATTCAACTTCGGAATCGATTTAAAAGCCGGACTGAACATCGTGGTCGATATGCCCACTGGCTTGAATGAACAGGAGCTTCGCGAAATCCTTGTTGATTTCAATCCACAGATTCAGAAGGCGGGAGACGAGGACGGTCGCTTCATCATTCGTATCGCGGATAACTCAGGAATTGAGGATTTTCAGCGAATCACCACGCAATCGGTTTTCGGTATTCTCAGTACTGAGTTCGAATCGGTTGAAATTGTGTCCGAGGAGTACATAGGCACAAGTTTCGCGGCAAGCCTGGCAACACAAACCATCTGGTTGACGCTTATAGCGCTGGGACTGATACTTCTTTATGTTTGGATACGCTTCAAGCTGAATTACGCGGTATCCGCAGTGGCCGCCGTTTTACACGACGTGCTGTTTTTACTGGGACTCATAGGAGCCCTTCAGTTTGAGTTCTCGACCGCCACCATCGCCGCCGTACTGACGATAATTGGATATTCCCTGAACGACACCATAGTGATCTTTGATCGGATCAGAGAAAACGCGAGAATCACAAAGGACATGAGTTTCAAAGAGGTGATTAACCAGTCAATTTCTCAGTCCTTAAGTCGAACCCTAATCACTTCGTTCACCACGCTGCTCGCGGTGATTGCGATTCTGATTTTTGCGACTGGCACAATCCAAACCTTCGCGCTCAGCCTTGCGGTGGGTATCGTGGTGGGAACATATTCCTCGATCTTCGTGGCTTCGCCCATCCTGCTAATCTGGCACGATAGGAGATTGCGGAAGACACGTAGAGACATTGCCGCCACACTCAGAGAGGCTGATTCGCCGTCCAGATCGACTCCAAGCGATAGAACGAGGGTATTGCAAGCGAGGCGGCAGAGCGCCGAGGAAATTGCCGCGGCGACGCTTCGTCGAGCTAAATTGAGAGCCAAAAAGAAAAAAAAGAAGTGATTGTGTGCTGCGGGCGGGCCTGTGTATTCTGCTTCAACGCGGCCCACTGCATATACTTCCTCGTATTTTCCGCCCTGGCGATAAATCGCCTTGGCGCAGAGGCCGGGGCTGTATTCTGGCTTTACACGAATGATCGTTACAATCGTTCGATTCTCAGCAATCCCATCGAAGTGCCGAGCGGAAAGGAACCATACGCGTTTATAGCAAGTAAGCTTGGTTACGAGAACTGGATGACTCGCAGAGAAGGAGATATCACAATCTTATCGGAAATAAGCAGCGCCGGCGAGGTGCCTGTACTCTGTTTTCATCGCCTGGGTAAGAAGCAGAAATACGAATTGACACCTGCTAGATTTCGACGCCTAATTGACTATATCAACAACAATGAGTGGTATCTTATATCAGATTATCAATACATAAGCGGAGATCTATCCAGAGTGCCAAACGGTTTCAAGCCCATAGTTATGGGTTCCGATGATGCCTCTTACGGCAACTTCACCTATCAAACCGATGGGAAAAACCTCTATGGCGTCGTTAAGCGTAGGGCGGGCAAACCTCTTCTGGACAGGAATTCCATGGTATCAATACTCGAAAGGTATGCGCCCAGAGAGGAAGGAAGGATAAACTTCACTTTCTACATCTCTTTCGATGCAGTGCCTTTTCGCCAATTAGGCGGTTACCGAAACCCTGGATTCCCCTACAGGGGAATCCCCCTGGTGGCGGAAAAAATCAGATATCTTGATGAGAGATTTATCCTTGGCATTCATTCTCTCAGCCATATGTATGCAAACGATATGGGAGCCAAGGCCTTCGCCGAGGATGTGCTCCGGGCCTGGAAGCTTATAGATGAATACGCCGGTGGGAAGGCCGCAAGCCTTCGAACGCTCTCATTTCCCTTCGGGATAGATCCTCTCACTCCTCCCATGCGCAAGGCACTAGTCTCCTTAACCTGCAACGGACGGCGCCTAAGTGGCGCCTTTGATTTCGATGACAAACTCGCTCCGGCGCCAGGCGACCTTGTCGATGCCTTTGATATTTCGCGATATAACGTAGACAATAGAACCTGGAATCGCATTTTTGAAACTCTCGAGTCCGCGAATGCCGTAGTTGTACGTCGGGAGATTATCTGGGAAGTAGCCACAAAGAAAGTCCCTAAGAGCCGGTACTCGCTGGGGGCCTCCGAATCTGACAGCGTCTGGGTGCTTGTTCGCTCCCCGGAACCCATCAACCCTCTTCTTAGCGCCGATCCTCCGTAGCACACTGTAACCCGTTATTAGCGGTATGGGCTTGTATTCATCTTGGCAAAGTAATGAAATTAGACAGACCGCGGCCACGGAGATGAACCTCCAGCAGTAAGTGTGGAAGAATCTAATTGAGCGAAAAACCAAAAAAACTCGTCCGAGGAGGGGAGAAAAATGGACTACACTGTAATTCATAACAATGAATTTGAGACAGCAGTTTTCCAAGTATCTTACGCTACTCATACTGCTAGGTGTCGAAGCCGGAGCGCAGGCGGAGGTTGCGGATAAGACAGAGTGGTCGATTAACTCCCTCCCCGGGCAAAACGAAGCATGGTGCTCAATTGTCCCCTATTTGCAGCAAAACGAGGCGGGAGGGCATCCTCCTTCCCGGCGAGACGAGGGGAGATGGTTGATTGGCTTCACACACGGAATTATCTGGGGGAGGGCCAGGGAAATTGTCTTTGATGATAGCGGCGTGCCAAACCAGAATGACTATTTGAGCGAATTAACATGGGAACTCAGGCGGGTGTTTGTATTAGGCATTGATTCGATCTGGCAGGGAAAAAAGTCAAATGCCTTGGAAATGAAATTCAAATTCGCGATTCCGAAAGTGCCGGTAGGAAAAATGAGCGATTATGACTGGTTCTATACAGATAGAGATTGGAGTCATTGGTCTCAAAGCGATGTGAAACTGAGATGGGGATTCCTCTTTGATTTTTTATACGAAGAGGTGCTGGTGAGTTCAGGCTACTTCAAGCTGAAACTCGGCGCCGGATATCACATGGACTGGTGGGGATGGCGGGATGAGTTGGCGGATTCACTGTACTCAACCTTTGTGCAGAGAGTGGACCGTGATATTCCTGACAAATTCAATCGTGCCCTGGGTGATAAGTTCCGTGACAAGTCCGATGTATTGCCGGTGGGAGAGAATGGAATTGACTACTGGGCCATGTACCATGTGCCCTTAATATCCATACGTTTCAGCTTCGAATGGGATACCATTTCTCTGAGTGCCCTTAGTCGCATAGGTCCGTCGCTGGGAATCACTAAGGATCATCATCTAAGAAGGCGTGAATTCGGCCCAGATGGAGTTTTTTTCTACGATGTAGCCATTGGCGGACCCTGGTTGGACATCAGCCTTGAACTTAGATTCGAAATAACTGACCGATTTTCGTTCTTCCTCCGAGGTGAGTATGCCTGGCTGAATGAAACGAGAGGCCTCACGATAATAGTTCCCACTAACACAGAATCACCTAGAGTCGGAGGCAAAGTGGGAGGATTCGCTTTTCAAAGAATCGGCGTAAACGCCCTTGTTTTCTGGAAGCTTGGGGAGTAAGTTTCAGACTTGCCGTCGCTAATCAATCCCGCATCCCTTGCCTGAAGGTGAAGGGACTGGAGGCATATCCTCAAGATAAAGGAAGTCTTGTTATTCCAGTTTGCTCACTTCATATCATAAGCAGAGGCCCGCGCCTTGACAGAAATTACAAAGACATTGATATTCCGATAGAGCATGGACAGAGGAGAGGAAAAACTTGCGCGGATGCGCCATTCAATGGCGCATGTGATGGCTTCGGGAGTTCTCGCGATGTTTCCCGATGCAAAGATAGCCATTGGCCCTGCAATAGAGAAAGGCTTTTACTACGATTTTGAACTGCCTCGAAAACTCAAGCCTGAAGATCTCCAGGTTATCGAAACTCACATGGTTAGAGTAATCGCGGAGGATTATCCCTTTGAGCGGGAATCGATCAGCCGCGCCGAGGCCTTGAGACTATTCAGGAACCAGCCCTATAAAATCGAACTCATTAACGACCTGTCGGAAAACGAAGAGCTAAGCATCTATCGCATGGGCAGCTTCACTGACCTTTGTCGAGGACCACATGTGCAGTCGACTGGAAAGCTTTGTCCCCAGGGTTTTAAGCTGATTGGCATCGCGGGCGCCTACTGGAGGGGCAGTGAAAAACGGCCTATGCTGCAGAGAATCTACGGAACAGCCTGGCACGATTTCAAGGCCCTCAAAACACACCTTGCACATCTCGAGGAGCTTGAGAAGCGAGACCATCGCCGTTTGGGCAGGGAACTGGACCTTTTTTCGATTCATGAACAAGTCGGCGCCGGACTTGTTCTCTGGCATCCTAAAGGCGCCCGAATTCGAGTGCTTGTTGAGGATTTTTGGCGCGCCGAACACTACAAGAATGGTTATGAGATGGTATTCACGCCTCATGTGGGAAAGAGCTGGCTTTGGGAAACTTCAGGCCATCTGGATTTTTATGCTGAGAGTATGTATCCGAGTGTACGCATGGATAAGAGCGAATACTACGCCAAACCGATGAATTGTCCCTTTCATGTAATAATTTATAACAGTGCCAGGCATTCCTATCGGAATTTGCCCTATCGTTGGGCGGAATTGGGAACCGTATATCGCTACGAGCGTTCCGGAACTCTACACGGGCTTCTAAGGGCTAGAGGCTTCACTCAAGATGACGCTCATCTGATTTGCACGCCGAGTCAGATGCAGGATGAGATACGGGAGGTGCTCCGATTTAGTCTTTATATGCTGCGCTCCTTTGGATTTCAGGAAGTCTCGGCATATCTTTCCACAATGCCGGAAAAAGCGGTTGGTGAGCGCAAACGCTGGGAGGCTGCCCAGGACTCTCTAAGAGGGGCGGTGGAGTCGGAAAAACTGGAATATGAGGTTGATGAGGGTGGAGGCGCATTCTACGGACCGAAAATAGATTTGAAGGTAAGGGACGCTCTGGGTAGGGTCTGGCAGCTATCCACAATACAATTTGATTTCAACCTCCCAGACAGGTTCGATATGACCTTTACCGACAGCGACGGTGTTGAGAAACGCCCCTACATGATACACAGGGCCCTGTTTGGGAGTATGGAACGTTTCTTTGGGGTGATGATTGAGAACTGCGGAGGCGCGTTTCCTGTTTGGCTTTCGCCCGTTCAGGCTGTCCTTATCCCAGTCGCATTGAATTTCAGCGATTATGCCGGTGAAGTTGTCCGCGAGATGAGGCGGCAGGACATAAGGGCCGAAGCCGATTTGAGTAATGAGAGGTTAAATGCAAAGATTAGAAACCATCAGATGCAGAAAGCGCCATACATGCTGATAGTTGGCGAGAGAGAACGCGAGAATCGATTGGTAAGCGTTAGGACTCGTGGAGGGGAGAAATCGGATTTATCGATTGAGGAGGCAATAGAGATGATTCAAAAGAAGATAATCGCCAAGGAAATAACTTAGATTCAAATACGCCCGTCAATCCGGGTTCCAATCGCTCTCTTCTCTCCCTGGTATTTTGGCTATATAGTTGCCTTAAGATGGTTTCCATGCCGGAATTCTCATGGGGTAATGAAGCTCTGGACAGTCAGCTGGCAAAGGTTCGGGGCTTCTTAAGCGGCGAAGCTCGAAGATCGCGGGATTATGTGGGCCTTGAGATATCCCGGGTGCTTGAAAACAAGGGTAAACTGCTTAGGCCGGCCCTTGTGCTGCTCTCCAGCAGGCTGGGGAATAATTCCGTGGAGAATATAACAGGAATTGCCGCGGCTATGGAAATGATTCATCTTGCGACGCTGATACACGATGATGTGATTGACAGCGCGACTTACCGCCGTGGAGAGTCGGCGCTGCATCTTAGAATTGGCGGAGCAAGGACGGTGCTCGCGGGGGACTGGCTTCTCGCACGCGCGCTTTCCATCGCCGGCAGGCATTACGACACGGAGCTATTTCTATTCCTTAATGAAAGGATTGAGGAACTCTGCAAGGCCGAGATTTGTCAGGATGCCTCAAGCGGCAGACCCGTGGTATCCAGGAAGGAGTACCTGCAACGCGTGGATGGCAAGACGGCTGCCCTCTTGCGGCTCTCCTGTCGCACGGGCGCCGTCGTGGCCGGCGCCGACTTGCGAACTTTGGACACACTCGACCACTGGGCTCTTATTGTCGGCCGTGCGTTCCAGATGGATGATGATGCTCTCGATTATCAGGGGCGGCAGGATCGTTCAGTCGGGAGCGTCTCGGACGACCTTCGAGCCGGACTTAGCACACTGCCGTTGATCATCGCTTGGGAAAGTGGAGATGGCAAGATCAGGGAACTGACTGGAAACGGCATCCCCTCATCGCCGCGGAAGCGCCGTCAAATCAGGAAGAAGGTAATCGAATTGGGAGCCGTGGAACTGGCGCGAAAAGAAGCCGCGGCGCTCTACCAAGAGGCGCGGAAACATGCCCACCTGCTGCCTTCCACTGGCCCACAAGATTTCAGTATTATACTCGACCGACTTATGGGCAGAAGCCGCTAGGAGTTGGAATGAAAGAAAGCGAAAAACATCTGTCCCGCCTTAGGAGCTTGGACGCGGATATTATCAAATTGGACAATATCGAAGCCCTGCTTGAATGGGATCGAGAAACCTATATGCCGGCGGCGGCGCACAAAGAACGCGCCGCTCAACTGGCGCTGCTTGCCGCCTTGCGACAAGAAAAAATCATCAATCCCGAATGGGAAGCTCTATTCGAAAAACTTGGCTATTCGACAGATCCAGGCGCGCCGAACCAAGACCCCATGAGCAAACTGAGCTCCTCGGGCACCGTGTCCAAAGTTTCGCAATTCAGTGATACTGAATTTGACGAGGTGGAAAGGGCCTTCTTGCGTGAAGCCCATAGGCGTTGGATAAAAAACAGAGTTCTCCCAAGAAAACTGGTGGAGGCAATCGCAAGTGAAACCTCGCTTGCACAGGCCGCCTGGGCAAATGCCCGCGGAACGAACGATTTTCCGGCATTCGCACCCCATCTTGAAGAAGTCATCAGGCTAAGGCACGAATATGCGATAACAATTGCTCCCGGCGCGGAACCCTACGACACCCTTCTTGATGAGTATGAACCCGGTGCGAGCGCAGCACAGATTTCGGCCATATTCGATGAGTTGACCATCGGCCTTCAAAGAATTACGGATAAAATCAAGGGACTTGCGATCGGAACGAACTCAACCATACCTGCCTTTCTCAATCGCAAATACAGTGTCGAAAAACAGAACACCTTCGGGCGAAAGATTCAATCGCACATGGGTTTTGACACTGATCGTGGCCGACTTGATTTGAGCATCCATCCATTTGCAACCACCATTGGACCTAACGATATACGATTGACCACGCATTATGACGAGAATAAAATCCTTTCGGGCCTGTTTAGCAATATTCATGAGGCGGGACATGGTCTCTATGAGCAGGGGATGGACGAAAACCTGCGCCAAACAATCCTGGAAGATGGCGCGAGTCTGGGTATCCATGAATCTCAATCCAGATTTTGGGAGAATATCGTCGGTAAATCCCGTGCCTTCTGGAGTTTCTGGTACACCGAATTTCAAGAACTCTTCTCTGAGAACCTCGCTGATGTAAAACTTGATGATTTTTACCGCGCCATCAATACTGTAAAACCCTCTCTCATTCGCGTGGATGCCGACGAAGTCACCTACTCCCTCCATGTTGTGATTCGCTTCCGGCTTGAGCATGCCCTTATCTCCGGCGATCTCAAGGTTTCCGATCTTCCAGGGGCCTGGAACCAGGCATACAGGGAATTTCTTGGCGTCACTCCCAGTAACGATGTCGAGGGATGTATGCAGGATATACACTGGTCCGCGGGGCTCTTCGGCTATTTCCCAACCTATGCCTTGGGTAATCTGTATTCGGCTCAGTTTATCAAACCCATGGAAGACAAAGTGGGTCCCCTGGCCGATATACTCGAGAAAGGCAAATTGAACGTGATTCAGAGGTGGTTGAAGGAGAATATCCATCGGTATGGCCGTGTTTATAAACCGAACAATCTCTGCCATCGTCTGTCAGGCAAGAATCTTGACTCATCCGATTTCTTAAATTACTTAAATTCCAAGTACAGCCAAATATACCGCTTCTAGTTTTCCGTTGACCCGATTTTATTGACCACCTATATTTGCCTCATGCTTTCTTCCAACAAGCTCACCATAATTCGATTCTGCTGTGCTCCAGCGGTCTTTCTTGCCTGGTATTTTCCGGTCGAATTGGAATTCTCTCCCCGTCTGGGAATTCTGATACTCTGGGCATTGTTTCTGTTTTGCGCGATCACCGATATTTTGGATGGCTACTTCGCAAGAAAAATGAACCAAGTGACCGATCTCGGAAAACTGATGGATCCATTTTCCGATATACTTCTCATGGTTACGTATTTTGTTTGTTTTCTGAGCGCCGGCCTGATGAAGGTCTGGTCCCTGATTATAATTCTGTGGCGTGAGTTCACAATCATGTTCATCAGGATACTTCTGGCCTATAAGCACATAGCTTTGGGCTCCAGTTTCACCGGGAAACTTAAGACGGTACTCTACTTTGTCAGCTGTGTAAGCGGCCTTATAGTGCTGACGCTCCGCGCCTGGCTTACACACAATCGCTTCCTTCCACTGGTGGAATTTGCAAGCGGACTGTTTTTCATGATTGCGACCCTCGCCGCCTTGATTTCATTAGTCGATTATCTTCGAACCTATCTGAGAATCCAAGGCCGCGAGCAACACTTGTCTGATTAATGACTAATATACAGTCATGGACTTGACACTTTTTGGTTATGGGATGTAGATTGTTGTTCCAGACCCCATTTGTAGGGATGCAGAGCCGTGTGGAACTTCAAGATTGTGGAGTGGGGCTCTGGTTTGATCTTTTTGAGAAGCTAGGGAAGGGAAGGAAGAGACCACGTTTTGAGAATCATGCTCGGGTTCGAGCATGACTCTTGAGTTTAAGCTGGGAGCTATGGGCGAGTAGTTCATAGAT
>Ga0056110_100117_pt1 | contig 14942 bp, 12 predicted proteins | sample WorMetloBBELIZE1_FD_83873 | JGI IMG/M metagenome (GOLD analysis project Ga0056110, IMG submission 83873) | Marine gutless worms symbiont microbial communities from Max Planck institute for Marine Microbiology, Germany - Olavius longissimus B... ... | reverse complement strand
GCTTCGAGTCCCAAGTAATTTCGAACAGCTTGGCTGGATGTGACATGCGCGTTTGCAGATGGCACTCGGCACGGGGCGATTCCGGGCATCGACTCAATTCGGCTCAGGCCACTGGCGCGGCCTGTTCAACCTCCCCCCCTCAAAATCGGGTGCCCGTCCGCCCGCGCGAAGTTCCAGCGCGGTAACTGCCATAACCGAAGCGGCGCGGATATGCCTTACTCCGCTGATATGGGTTCACCGCCCCGGATACTGTTCCACCCAAGATATATTCTTCGCCTCTCGACGGCGAATTGCGCGCGCCCTCGGATTGTTCAACTCCTCGCCTCCGCGCCGCGTCGCTCATATACATCAATCACCATTGATTCTTATCCGATGGCCGGGCATCTCCCTGAGCCCTCGTCCTGTCTGGGCGCCCCAGCATATCCGTGGCGAAGCTGTGCCGCCAACTGAAGGCGCCGCGGTCCCCAATCTCCACATCGACCCTCTCGGCTGCAATCCTAAAGATGCGGGCCGTTCCGAGCCAGAGCCTATCACGATTATTCCTCTCCCACCGGAATATCAAATCAACATCATCAGGATAACTTGTGCCTGACCTCCACGTGGACAACTCGCGATTGACACGTCCCGCAAGGAGCGGACAGCCGGAAAACTGAGCAATATGAAATTCGGCAAGGCTGCTGAACTTGCTCGCTCCGGTTCGGAAGAGACTCTCTCCCACCATGGTTTTCCCGCCTAAGCATTGGAAACGAATCCGGACTAATAACGGTTTTTGATAAGAATCATGAAAGAGATCCGCGGAAGGACACGTCTCATCGGCTTCTTCCCCGATGGAAAGTCAGCTCTGATCTTGCTTGCCGCCAGGTTGCGACATATTGCAGGATCTACCTGGAGTGAAAGGAAGTATTTGAATATGCATCTATTAGGAGCATGGGAAAAGGAGGATAAGGCATCATGGTTCAGGATTCTCAAGTTTGAGGAGAATGAATTGGCGATAAGATTCTTGACACTACCGCAGACTGGTGATGGGCCTAGCATGGGAACAATTCAAAACATGGAGTTCCCGGCACACTCACGAGACGGGGCTTCTATGCACCCGAAGCACGGAAGTCAGTGAAATCGCTTACAATATACCTAGTGTTTTTGGTGTGTGTCAAAATCCCATTCCGGATTTCCATCCAGTTGGTAGTAAGACATGAGGAGAAATCACCGGTTCGATCCACTCTTGTGAAGCTGGTGAGAAGTTCAGGTTAATGCTTTCTAAGAACGTCCAAGGGCTTCAATCCAGCAGCTCTGGAAGCCGGCAGCGCACTGGCACCGAGCGATAACAGGAAGGTCGCGAGTCCAATCAGTATAGCTGACTCCCAACGGATTTCAATTGGTATATGCTGAAGATAGTACCCCTCTCTCAGCAGCTTTGGCCCTGACCCCGTAGTGAACAGTCCCAGCAATGCTTCGATTCCAGCGATTATCTCATTGATAAATCGGGCCACTAGAAGTCCGCTTCCAATGCCGACTAGAATGCCCAGTATTGATGCCATGGCTCCAGCCAACACGAAGATTCCAGTTATTTTGGAGGGAGAACATCCTGCGCATTTCAGAATGCCGATTTCCCTCTGCCGTTCCAGGGTCAGCATCATCAACGACGATGTTACGTTGAACACCGCAACCAATACTATCAATGCCATGATAAGCAGCAAGATACGCCTCGTTGTCTCCAGATTGCCAAGTAGATAGCCGTTGAGCTCCCTCCAGTTATACACATTCCACTTCCCGGAAAGAGAGTCGGCAAGAGCTGCCACAGACTTATCCAAATTCTCATTTGGATTCTGAAACTTGCCGCCAATGAAAGTCAAAGAATTTTCCGAAGATAGAATCGACCAGCCCGTTTCCAAAGTTATGAAGGCCCAGGTTCTGTCGAGATCTTGATAACCACTGGAAAACACGCCCCGTACAACGAATTTACTTACCCTGGGGACATATCTATCACCTCCCACCCTTCTAACGGTGAGGATTCGGATTTCATCTCCCACAGTCGCGCCAAGCTTTCTCGAAGACTCACGTCCGAGCAGTATTGAATCCAATGTTGATAAATCCCAGCGCCCTGAGTCAAACTCTATAAACGATGCAAAGGATCTATCCCTTTCGGCCAAGTCCGAGGGGAGGGAGCGAAGAGTCAATCCCTCCCGGGTGTCTCTCGCCCTGGCTAAACCGAAGCCCTGCCTTTCAATCCACGCATCTGATACTGAGTTGATTCTTAGAGCTCCTTCCGCGGTTTTGTTCCATTCATCGAGTTCAGTCTCGCCCCAATGATGTATCTGAAAATGAAAGGTAGATGTCTCACGATATCGAGCGACAATGCTTTCAATCATCGCATCGACAACATGATCGACGGTAATAAGGGGAATAAGAGATAAGGCAATTCCCACAGAAGCCCCTGTTAACGGATGTCCGCCGTTACGTTCTCGGTGTTGTCGAAAAAATAATCGTTTAGCGACAAATACGGGGCCACTCATATTGGAATCAGTTGTCCCTCACTTAGCTGCAGGCAACGGTTCGCTCTCGATGCCAGTTCTTGTGAGTGGCTAACCAGTATCAAAACCCTACCCGATTCCGCTGTTTCCGAAAAAAGTAAATCCGAAACAATGGTTTTGTGATCCTCATCCAGATTACCGGTTGGTTCATCCGCAAGCACCAATTCGGGATTATTGATTAGCGCCCTGGCTAGCGCAACTCTCTGCCGTTCACCACCGGAGAGCTGCGCCGGAAAATGAGAAGTGCGATCGCTCATTCTGACTCGTTCCAATAAGGCGCCTGCATCCTTCTTCGCCCTTCGGTTCGCCGCTCCCGCCATTAGTGCGGGCAGCATGACATTTTCCAGAGCCGTGAAGTCTTTTAGCAGATAATGGAACTGAAATACGAAACCAACCCCTTTGGATCGATAAGCGGTAAGTCCTTTTTCGTTTAGCCTGTCAATCCTGTAACCGCAGGCGTGTATGGAACCCGAATCCACTCTGTCCAGACCGCCGATAAGATTCAAGAGAGTACTTTTACCGCAGCCGGATGCGCCCACAACCGCAACGCTCTCACCCGCAGAGGCCTGTAGGCTTGCATTTCTTAAAACCTTGATTTCCTCCGAACCTGAAAGATAGGTTTTATAAACATCCTCAACCCAGACTCTCCATTCACTCACTGCGCAGCACCTCCGCTGGTTTTCTTGACGCCGATTGAGATGCCGCCCGAATCGCCGCGAGTAATGACAACAGCACCGCAATGGACAGTATAGTCAGCACATCCTGAACCATCATCTCGGAGCTTTTTAAAAAGGCTCCAACCGTGGGAGATTTTTTCCCCTCCAAGGCAAGAAAAGTCGAGAAGAAAACCGCGATTCGCTCCGCTGCGGATATAATGGTATCGACGTTTCCGCCAATTGTCACACCCAAGATACTGCCTATGATTCCTCCGAATCCGCCGATAAAGAGACCCTGTCTCAGAAATATGCTCCTAAGATCCCGCGGACTTGCCCCCATTGCCTTGATAATGGAAACATCTTCGATTCTCTCGGTTGCCATACGCCGCAGTGAATGATCAATGTTCACCGCAACTACAACGAAAATCAATGTCAGCAAGAGAAGCATCATCAACTTCTCGGTACGCAAGGCCCCAAAAAACGCACGATTACTATCGCGCCACGAACTGAGCGTCTCCCCATGCTCGCCCAGAGCGGATTTCAGACTGTCCATCGCCACCCTGTCCCGCTCAGGCCGCCTAAGCTTGATGCCGAGTTCGGGAATCGCTTGTCCAAACAGTTTTTCAACAGTCTCCAATGAGACAAAGGCCATTGATGCCTCATAGTTCCTATAGGCGGATTCGAATATCCCTCTAACTTCAAGCTCAATCTCTCCAGGTGACATTCCTGGTTCCCCAAGATTGAGGGCGGACACCTTGTTACCAGGAACCACCCCAAGCTTTCGCGCCAATTCAAATCCGATTACAGCCCCATTGCCGGCCAAGTCAAAATTCCCATCTACAATATCCATTAATTTCGCAAGAGCCAAATCGTCATCATACAGCGAGGGCGGTACACCTCGAATCAGCGCTCCCAAGGGTCTCGGGCGTATTCCGGTAAGCATCGTCTGACCCTCACGAAATTCAACAGTCAGCAGCACTTCTTTGTCATTCGAAATCACTTCCGCCAGATCGAGCAGTTCCATGGATTCATAGTCAACTCCAGGTTTCGGCGACCAGCGCAAGTGATAGGAGCCAATCTCCAGAATGCTTCGAATATAGCTCTGCTGAAGTCCATTCATCACGGCTAGGACCGTATTGAGCGTTGCTACGCCCATTCCTATCAGAGTGACTGAAAAAATAAAAACCACCCTGCCCCTACCGCCGTGACGACCGATAAGGAATCTCCTGGATACCCAGGATCGCCAGTCTGAGAAGAGAGTCACAAACCTCCCTCTCCCGGGCGAGTGATTTCCAGTTCGCCCAGGAACTCTTCCTCGTACTTGCGGCCATTTTTCCAATGCACTCGCACGAAGGGTTTTCCATTTCTATAGAGAGTTTCAATTTTCTCATCTGGATTTTTCCAAACGATCTTCGCGCTTATAACGCCATTGGTTGTGTCAGTTTCCTCAAGGATTTGATCGCCCAGCCAAACGGTATCCTTGATTTTGACTACACCGTCGCCTCGTTCTTCCACGCGAACAAGTTTGTCCCCTTCCCAGACATTCTTGCGCAGAAGTACTGGCATGCCGCTGATTAGAAATTCTTCTTCAATCATTCTGCCCTCGGAATCGTATCGTATTCGATGTTCTTCGCTGTCCTTGACAACAACCTCTTCCAGAAGTTTACCTTCTGAGTCACGAATCCAGTTTGTCTCTTCAATTCCTTCATCGGCATCCAGGATTCTGAGCGTGCTTCGCCTTCCGCTTGAGTCCATGTCCGTTATACGCCAACTGTCCTCAGAGCCCTCTAAATGACGTCTGTTTTCGTAATCAATGCCCAGGGTTACATCAGCAATAACATGAGGGGGGGATTTCGCATCCTCGCTGGAGTAAATCGCTCGCGGACTGCCATCGGCATCGTATGCATATTCAGTCTTGCTTAGCGGATTTCCCTGTGCGTCAAACTCCTCGCTGCTGATAAGTCTTCCGTCTCTCCGCACCAGTACGCGGGAAGATTGCTTCACTCCGTTTAAATACAGGGTTTGTGTTTCGGTATCGTCAGCGTATTCGATCGACAAGGTCCAACCCTCGACAGCTAAAGCATCGGTGATGGATTTTGGTACCCCGCTTGGCGAACTCTCAAACCACTCCAATCCGCCGATATTCGATGCCGACGCGACAAGCGCGGCTATCCCCCACAACTTCATTAGCGAAATCCGCGAAGCGAGAGGAGGGTTGGGCATTGCAATCATTGTCTTAAACTCAGTTCACCGCCAAGCAGTTCATCCAAGTATGTGTCTGGATCGAATACGGTCAAATCACCCAACCGCTCACCCTTTCCGAGATATGCGAACGGAAGCTTCAGCCCTCGACTGATGGCGGCCACCATGCCTCCCTTGGCCGAAGAATCATATTTTGTCATAATCACCGCATCCACACCAATCGCCTCGTGAAATATCTCGGACTGACGCATCCCATTTTGTCCGGTGGTCGCGTCGATTACCAGTATTTTTTTATACACGCCAACATCGCCAAGTTTTGTCTTGGAGATTTTATCGATTTTCAGGAGCTCCTTCACCAGATTGGTTTTGTTGTGCATCCGCCCAGCCGTGTCGGCTATTACGAGCCTTTCCCCTCTGCCAGTAGCGGAGTCTATCGCGTCATGTATAACCGCGGCAGAGTCCGCTCCATGTCTTTGCTTCACAACGCGGGCATATACACGCTTACCAAGCAGTTCAAGCTGCTCGACTGCCGCCGCTCGAAAGGTATCCCCAGCGGCAAAAACGATTCCCCCGCACCCCTCCTGTTTGAAACGATGGGCCAACTTCGCGATTGTAAGGGTTTTTCCCACACCGTTAACACCCAAAATCAGATACAGAGTCATTTTCCCGGAATCAGGCGACAGATCCACCGGTCGAAGGCTTGGTCTGATAAGCCCTTTCAAGCCGTCAATCAGATGCTTCACATCCCAATTTGTGATCCTGTCGATCCTGAGTTCCCTTAGCTCGTCTACCAAGCCCACGGCTTCGGAAGCTCCAAAATCACCTTCAATCAGCAATTCCTCAAGTCTATCATAGAAGCTCTCCGCATTCCCACCATCCCGTGCGAAGAGTTCCACCAACTTACGGCCCAGACTCGGCATGGATTTCCTGTTTCCCGACTTATTCCTTTTCCAGATCCTGAACATACGACGTCCTAACATTGTTAAACAGGCTCATCCGTCGTGGCAGCCGAATAGGCCGCCTCGCATTCATCTGGCGCTGTCTGTCTGTTCCCACGAAGAGGCCCGGATACGGTCCACCGCCCTTCCCAATTGATTGCCGGAGTACGGACAAGCCGCGCCCTTCGCGTATTGATCTTCGGTGGCCTTCCCGATACACATTCTTCCCGGAATACAGCAATCCGCATCAGTAGGGAAGGGACTCCACCGCTTTGAAGTATTTTGCAATTCTGATAAGGACATTGCTTAGCAGTCCAACATTCATAGCTACCGAGCCCCACATGAAGGCATAGGTATAGAAATACGCCTCATAGGCCCTAAGATAGTCTTCAGTCCCTGGACTATACGTGACGGTTCTATTTGCATAATTTCTAGAGACGCCAATAAGGATTACAGTTGGAGCAAGCGAGAATGAAAACAGCGCGATTGAATTATAAAGTTTTTTCTTGGCATTGACGAGCTCCTCCTCTGGATCGGAAACGGCCAAATCGAGAGTAATGGTGAGACGCTCCGTGTCGGGATAGAGGGGCACCACTCTCTTTTTGTACCCATCTTTCTCGATTGTCAGGGCGAATGTTTCACTTGGGGTGTCTATCGCCATAGGGCTTTTCCCAATCCAAATATTGCCTAGTCTTAGATTCGCACCGGTGGGTATCGTTCTAATCAGTATCTGAGGCGAGTCGGATTGCTCCAGTTTCACTTCTATGAATCTAGTCTCGCGAGCCGCGAGCGTATCGCTTATGATTTCCGGTTTATAGCCAGTGGCGGTGATTTCAAGCGAGAAAACTCCGGGCGGCAGGCTGGAATCCGACCAGTAACCAATGCCGGCGCCACCGTGATTGACAGTGATAACAGCATCCGGCGGTTCGGTTTGAACTGTAAGAGAGGCCCATTGCCGGCCCAGTATAAGTTCCCTTAGGCGCGCGGTTATCTCCTTGGATATCCGTACAAAATCTTCATCCGCGCCCACACCCTCCCAAACCACTGCCTCCCCGGAACGCCCGAAAACGGAAACACTAATCCCATAATAGTCACCCACTCTCGTCACAGATCCAAATATCAGCATGTCCAACCTGTTGGATTGTCGGTACATCCTTGGCGAGTAGATATCCACGTTCCATAGCAGTTCCTTATTCGGCGCCTCGGGGAACATTATGGGAATACTGTCAGGTATGCTGATTTGGCGCGAAGGATACTTGCGCCAATAGGACAGCTCGGTTTTCTTCATCTGAATCCTATCCTCAAGTTCACTCATAACAACGGAGTTGCCTTTCAGATCGAACAATATATCATCCCTGCTTTGATGAAGTTGGGAGAGTTCAGATAGAATCTCCAATTCCTTCATATCGAGGATTTCCCTCGCCAGTAGATCTTTCTCCGTCCTGTCAATTTCATGCTGTTTCAATGTTGAAACCTCGTCATATATCAGGCGTGGGATAAGAGTGGAGAGTTCCAAGTCTTCTTCCGCATTGTCGACCGTGAACGAGCTTATGGCCACCCTCCAATCTTTTCCAGTAAACCGCAATTCGCCCGCGGCCTCATCAGCGAATACGAGGCCGGTAAGCAAGATGAGAAAGGTTGACATTGTGAACCGAAGCTCAATCTCCATCCGTTTCGCCCACTCGCCAACGAAGATAGGACTCGATAAAGGGGTCCAAATTGCCATCCATCACAGCCTGCGCATTCCCGTTTTCGTGACGCGTTCTCAGATCTTTCACCATCGTATAGGGGTGAAAAACATAGGATCTTATCTGATTACCCCAGCCAATATCCATTTTCTCCGCCGCGCTTGAGGCCCGCTCTTCGTCTCGTTTTTGACGGTAGTATTCGTAGAGTCTCGATTTCAAAACCTTCATTGCAGTCGCACGATTTTTCAACTGACTTCGTTCACTCTGGCACTGCGCTATAATGCCTGTCTCCAGGTGCGTCATTCTCACCGCGCTGGAGGTTTTGTTCACATGCTGTCCTCCCGCACCTGAGGCCCTGTATGTATCCACCCTGATATCCTCGCTTTTCACTTCAACCTCAATGTCATCCTCGAAAACAGGTGAAACATAGACAGAGGCGAAAGATGTATGCCGCCTCTTCGCCGAATCAAAGGGACTAATCCGAACCAGACGGTGAATTCCACCCTCGCCCTTTAAGAGACCGTGTGCAAAATCGCCATTAATTTGAACATCCACCGACTTAACACCTACATCGGCTTCCTGTATGTCCAACATAGTTATTTTGAACCCTCGCGAATCAGCCCAGCGTCCATACATACGATAAAGCATGGCCGCCCAGTCACAAGATTCGGCGCCTCCCGCGCCGGCATGTATGGCAACGAATGCCGACGCTGAATCATTTTCTTCGCCCAGGAGCTGCAAGGTTTTCAGTCTTTCGTATGACTCAGTCAGGCCGCCTATCGTCTCACGAAGTTCGACTTCCATGCTCTCGTCTCCCGCCTCTTCAGCCAGGGACAGGAGAACCTGGGCATCCTCCAATTCCTTTATCAGTTCCTCCCACGGCTCATATTTGCTTCTTAACCGCTTAATCTTCGCCATCGTCTTCTCAACCCTTTCATGGCTGTCCCAGAATCCAGGCTGAGTGGTTGCATCTTCAAGTTTCCGAACTTTGTCTTCCAAACTAAAGGAGTCAAAGACGCCTCCAGATTTCAAGTATATCCTTTGTGAGGGATTTAAGTATCGGACTCCAATCACTAATCAATTTATCTTCCTCGTTTGAACAGAATTCTTTCGGCTCTCTTCAAATGACGGGAACCCCGTCCCAACCTTTACTTACATGAGGAGAATACCGGCAACATCGAATCAAATCTACAGCGGCGTAATGCGAATTCATTCCATTTAACCTGGTTTCATCGACAGATGTCGACTGAAACACAGCCCTCTCAAGAAATCTCTGACGCCTTCAATCGTGCGAGAATCTAAATGGTGTTTCAAATACATACCCTAATTCCCTTAGCCTCACGAAATGCATAGCCGTAGATCGGTTCGCTTACCGCATCAAGACTACTCTCCGTTCCCCAAATCAAGCGCGATGAGGAGCGGCGGCTCCATTGGCGGAAAACTAAAGGTTCCGGCACCCTCACTCTCCAATTATCTAATTCCAACATGCTCGTTTCAAGCTAGATTCCACCTCAAGAAATACATATCAATAAAGGATCCGGCCCTAACTCTGTGGAACGCCTGTTCGCGCCGATATCACTCCTTCGAGGGGAGCGACTTGGACAGGGCTGGAATCCGCTTCGTTCGCGCCGTTTTTTCGCACCGGAAACCTCATATCGAGAGGGTTACGGGGGGAGTAAAACTGAAATAACCGGACTTCATCGAGTTGGTTCCAAAGGATTTTTCATCGAACTTACCGCCGCCCATCAATCTTCGCCGTAGATCTATCGCCACGTTCCCGCTTATTTTCACCCTTCCGGCAGTCATGGGAGTCGCCTTTAGTCCTTTTGTGTCCGCCACTCCTTCTCCATTTCGGAAACGCGTGAATCAGGGTTCGAAAAATCAACGCAAAGCCGAGGAAAAAAAGAGCCCAGACAAGCACTTTCTGCATATTCAAGCATGATAATCCTGTTCACAGAATAAAACAAACCCTAGGGAACTCCCACGCGATTTTCCAGCAAGAGCCTTACTACTCCCCCACAGATAAAATCAGGTTCCATGAGATCTGAACTACGAAACGCAGTGTCGTAGGGAAGCCGGCGTCAAGCAGGGCGTTCCTGACAGCGCCTCGGCACTGCGGAGTTTCAAACAAGGTTCCACACTGATTTGCGGCTGAAGGGTTCATCTTGGGGCGTGAATTCCGGTCGGGGAGAAATTCCCCGGCACATCAATTTCAACGGCGGGATGTAATTGTTCGCGTTTCAATCGCCAGACGGAATTGACGCGTGGTTTTCAAAATAGATTGAGAAAACCTGTCTTCCATTCCACAAATACCGATTGATGCTTGATATCACAATAAACTATAAGATACTATTATTATCGCCGCTTGGAGGCCATTGCCATGTTAAGCGAAAAATTTGGAGAAGTGAAAATCAGATCTCAACTCATAAGGATCGAAGTCGGCCTTGGCCTGGCGATTCTTCTCTCTGTTCTTTTCTCGGTGTTTTTACTTGTAAGCTATATCAACTACGAGGATGTAAGTATCAAGGTGGCAACCCTACAGGAAACCGCCATACGCTCAAGATACTACCTTCTCGAGATGCTTGTGAGCGTCGAACCGACGGCAACCATAATTTCAGATTATGAAGCGCTTGAAAAACGCTTGACTCAAGGTATCATCGAACTCAATGAGGGTTATTTCATAAGATTTGCGCCAAAAATTCAAAACGAGCTCCAAACTATAGAGGACAGTTGGGGGGAGGTCCGCGAATTGATAAAAACTGACAACATCGCGGCTCTCCTTGGTATTCGCAATGAAGCAGGTGAAGATATCGAGACACTCCTCGCCATGCAGGTTGAAATCCAGGAATCGGAGCAGGGAGAAAGCGATTTCAAGGAGAGACTTGATAATGCAATCGAAAAAATAGTTCTATACGAAAACAGCCTCATTGTTTTTGAAAGAACACTTTACGAAAATCTCCTCTCTCTCTCTCGGGTTATCAGTCGGTACAGAGTCAGCTTGCTCGCCTACACGATTGCTATTCCCGTATTGATATTGATTGTCTTTATTGTCGGTAATTCACGATTCAGCAAGCAACTAAACAGAAAACTGCTTACCCTGGACAACGCGCTTAGCGAGGTTATTCGCGGAGACTTCTCGGTTAGAGTGAAGATGGAGAGCGATGACGAATTTGCCAGCTTGGCGGAAAGCATCAATGCGTTTACCAAAACCCTGGGAGATAAATTGGAAAGCTTCCGCCTAATCATGCATGACATCGGCAGCACTTTGGAAACAGATATTGCAAGCACTCAGATTAAGTCCACCCAAGTCGAATCCACCATACTGAGCTTAGCCATGAAGGAGGCTGCCGCCAATGGCGCGGCGCTCTACAGGATTGGAGGTGAATCGAACGAATTGATTCTATCGGTTGCGGAAGGCGAATTTCGGCCTCCCTTTGCAGTGTCATATCTTCCAGATTCTCCCCCGGAGGAAGATATTCAAGCCCTATTGAAATCTCAAATAATCCCCATCGGCGATACAATACTTGGCGAGTCGGCAACCCATGGCAAAGCTATCATGATAAGGGACGTTGGGGCGAAGGACGGAATCAACTGGAAACGGTCGGAAGACGATCCGTTTTATCTGGCATCGATAATAGTTATCCCGCTTCAGGTAGGCACAACGGTTATTGGAGTGCTGACCGTAACTTCCAATACCTCTGATAAACTGTTCACCGACTTGGAGTATACGAACCTGCAATCCTTCGCAGAACTTGCCGCCATCTCGCTTGAAAACATTTACAAGTATTCAGATCTCCTGGAGTCCGCCCAACTCGAACGCGATATCGGCATTGCCGAGGAAATTCAACGGAATCTCCTGCCCAAAAAGATGCCGGAACTCAACAGAGCGAGCGTCGCCTGCCTATCGCGCAGTATGAAGGGCCTCAATGGTGACTATTTTGACGTATATCCTATGGACGACGGGAAGGTGATGCTTACCATCTGCGAAATTGCCGGCAAAGGCATACCGGCGAGTCTAGTTATGGTAATGATTAAAACTCTGTTAAGAATTGCCGCCAACCCAGGTGCCGACGCGCTTTCGGTTATGGATGAATTAAACCAGAATATGACTAAACAGATTTTTATTGAGAACTATGCCAGCGTCGGAATATTTCTAGTAGATTCCAAGGGCAGATTTACATATTCATCCGCCGCTCAGGATTCGGCAAGAATTCTTAGATCAACCACAAAGGAAATTGAAGTACTCCATACCGAGGGAATCCCAATCGGCATCGACAAGAATGCGAAGTTTCAGCAGATATTCGGAGAACTCAGCAACAAAGACCTGGTATTCTTTCATAGCGATGGTATCCCTGAGTCACGCGATAAGAACGGCAACGAGTTCGGAATCGAAAGACTTCTGGATATTGTGAAGAGGCAATCGGAAGGCAGTCCGACGCAAATGATAAATGTTATGCGAAGCGAGCTGGAAGATTTTGAGCGGGATACCCAGCAAAAGGACGATCAAACAGCGATAATCTTCAGGTTCGATGGCGTGAGAGGGGATGCCGCATGAAAATCAAAACCAAAATCACCCTTGTGTCTTCCCTTATCATAACCGGCTTTCTGGTTTCAATAGTTCTCATTGTTCTGCGTTTCAATACCATGCACAACTTGAAATCCCTGGAATTGCAGGGTGTCAATTCGTTGACAGAACTCAAGAACCTTGAATTGAAAACCTTTCTATTTAACAAGCGGAATCTAACCATGAGTCTGTTATTGGAGGATTGGATTGTTTCTATTCGACGCTTCGACTACTTATACACCGAGATGTTGAACAATCCCACTCACAGACTCCTTAGCAGGGGTGAAGTTATTCTAAGGGATGAGCTGGCCGATGAATGGAACTCCATCAAAGACATAGAACTCAATCCCTTGATTGAGGAATTGGAGTTTGCTTTTGCCTTCTCAGGAGAAATACGACGCTTGGTGGGTAGAACCAGCATAAACATTTCACGTGAATCAATTGCGAGAGAATTCGGTTCCGATTCGACGGCATATTTGGAACTGGTGAAAATTGAGAACAATCTTGCTCGACTACGGGAATTACTGGTTGCGGATGTTTTTGAATCGGCTGCGAATTTCATTGATGAGTTAAGATTGAGGATATCCAAATACATAAGATCTCTTCTCTATACGACAATCGCAATTGTATTGTTCTTCCAGGTAGTGAGCGGCTTTTTCGCGTTACGCCTATCGCGAAATCTTAGACGACAAGTAGAGCTAATGGGAGATACTCTCGCGGAAGTAGCCAATGGTACCTTCGATGTGAAGCTTGATGTACATTCAGGCGATGAATTTGAGAACATTGCCGAAAACTTCAACCTCTTAACCCAGGAACTTTGGAATCGAATCGAATCAATGAAAGATATGATGCGCGAAGTTGGAAATGCGATGGAGCATGTGAATGCCGCTGAGCAAATGGAAGAATTAATGCTTCGACTTGCGGTGAAAAACACTTACGCCGATGCAGGAATTCTTTTGGGCCTCAAGGATGGTGAATTGTATCCGAAGCATACAGAGGGAGATTTCTCGCCGTCCACACTGACCGAGCACAGAATTCTCAATTCAGTCGTCGGCTCTGGTCAGCCTTTTTTTGTCCGAAAAAATGTGGGAGAGTTACCGGAGAATGCCGATTCGAACTCCGAGACATTTATCAGTTCAGCCATCTTCATCCCCCTTATGCCGAACAAGAAAGTGACGGGTGTCCTCGCTCTGATTCACACTGAGGCGGGAAACTATTTCAACGACTTGGACTATGCCTACATGTGTTCTTATGGAGATTTTATTTCTCTCACCTTGGATAATATGGACAGATACAGACAACTGATGAATACTCGTAGAATCGAACGCGAAATTGAAGTGGCCGTCCAAATTCAAAGATCACTGCTCCCTGAAAAAATACCTGCGCTGAGAGGTATTGAGATTGCTGCATTCAGTGACGCCGTCAAGGGAATCGGTGGCGATTTCTACGATGTTTTTGATATCGGAGGCGATAAAACAGCAATTATAGTCTGCGATGTGTCTGGTAAGGGCGTTTCAGCTTCTCTCGTGATGGTGATGATTCGTACAATCATCAGATCAATCTCGTCTCCAGAGAAGCGGGCGGATAGAATCATGATTGAACTAAATAGGGCAATTTCAGGTAGCGTGGGGACTGACAGATTTGCCACTATCACAGTAATTATTCTGGATTCAAAGAACGGTATCGTTTCTTATTCGAACGCCGCCCATCTCCCGCTATATATATTGCGCGGAAATGTCAGCAAATATCGCATGTTCGATACCGAAGGACTTCCCCTGGGAATAGATAACAAGGCGACCTTCGGGCATAAGAGAATCAAGATAAATAAGGATGACTATCTGGTTTTGTTCACCGACGGACTCTCTGAGGCTCGAAACAGCGAGGGTGTGGAATTGGGCACGCCGGCATTGCTGAAGTTCGTTGCCCGACATGCCGATTCGAAACCGGACGATCTGGTGCGACTTGTGAAAACCTTTGTCGGTGAACACAGCGACGGCCATGAACATGATGATCAAACCTTCCTTGCCTTTAGGGTAGCCTAGTTTCCTCGCTACACCGAGCGTATAAGTATCTGAATAGGTAGTGTCAAGAAGCTTTCGCAAATTCATACTCCTCAATCTTCAGAATCCTAGACTATGATGCCTGATTCTCCTTTTCCCATTCTCTAAAATAGATGCGTATTCAAATAACTTTCTTTCACTCCAGGTAGATCCTGCAATATGTCGCAACCTGGCGACAACCAGGTAGTGTCAAGAATCTTTCGCAAATTCATATTCCTCAATCTTGAGAATCCTAAATCATGATGCCTGATTCTCCTTTTCCCATTCTCCTAATAGATCCATATTAAGATACTTACGCTCGCT
>Ga0056110_100115_pt1 | contig 15048 bp, 12 predicted proteins | sample WorMetloBBELIZE1_FD_83873 | JGI IMG/M metagenome (GOLD analysis project Ga0056110, IMG submission 83873) | Marine gutless worms symbiont microbial communities from Max Planck institute for Marine Microbiology, Germany - Olavius longissimus B... ... | reverse complement strand
TGGAAAATCTCTCAAATGACGGCCTCACTTACATCCAAGAGTACTCATCCTATCAACATCTATCTCACTTTGAACCCTATATCAACAGGGACGCTCGTAGGGAGCTCATAAGTAGGGACTTGGAAATCATTCTTGGAAGTAAGTAGTGGAAGCGGCGCCGGCGCGCGGACGGCCAAATCGCCTGTCATCAATGAGAACTGATAAGTATCCATGATTCCCATCAGCTTCGCGACCCTCCCAACTTGTCATATCAGCTCCCAAGCCCATATTCTGTCAAGTCAAACCTACGGAGAAACAATCGCCACAGCGAAAATCGCCAAGTGGATTTAAGAGCACAGAAGAGGTCGTCTTGGTTCAGCAGGTCCTGAGTGTATACCCGCGCCACCGCAGTCCAAGTAAGGAGGATAAGGCTTCGTGGTTTCGGATATCGTCGACTTAAGGTGAAGCGAAATCGCGATAAGTTATTTGACACTACCAACGCCGTGGTATCCCGATACCGAGGCGGCTCTGGTGTCCGACACAATTTTCAGCGTAGTCTCTAGCGCAGTACCGTGAGCGCATCGGGGATTTTTTTAATCACCAAGGGGAAATCCTCAGGGCGCAAGGGCCTTACCTCTCCATCAAGGGCCATTAGAATCGAGCCATCATAATTCATTTCCACCCTATCACTGAGAAAAAATTCCATGCTTGGCAGATGCCGATGCGCTCCCCGATAAAACAAGGGTTTGAGCTTAAGTTTATTCAACAGGGACTGGGGTTGAACCAGAAGATAATTTTCCCGCCCCGGCAGCACCTTCATTCCACCACCGTAGGTGGTATTCCCCTTCCTTCCAAAAACATTCAGCAGATAGCGGCCTCGACGTTTCTCAATCCCGCCGTCAGGTTTGGAAATCATGATGTTCCACTCCCTGAGGGGTTGGAATAACTCATAGAACAGAACCGCCACATTCGCAAAGAAACGATATATGAAAGCCGATCCAAGCAGTTTTTTCATTTTGTTGGTCAGCAGGCAGACAAAGGCATCAATTCCCAGGCACACAGTGTTACAGGCATGGTGAATGGCGCCCATGCTGGTTCGGATTTCAATAAGCGCATCTTTTTTAGTAGTTCCTGCGGTGTTGAGTATGAACAGGGCCTCCTCAATTGTTTGCGCATCGGCGCTGTCGTTTCCGGTACCAAGGGGCAGTCGAAACAGAATGAAATTTTGGAGCGAACTCGGAGCATGCCGTACCAGAGCGGAGCATATGTCCCTATGAAATCCGTCTCCTCCCGCCAGTATCAGCAGGTGGAGATGCTCGCCGCGCAATCTGGTGAAATCGCGCACAATTTCCAATGCCAACATACATGCTTCGTCGGAGTTGTTTGTTTCGTGAAAACAGAGCCTCGGCAAATCCTTGCCACCTCGTGCCTCCAACTCGTCTGTGGAGCCTGTTTCATGCCGATTGCTCATTGAGTTTTCAGAAGGTACAACTCCGCCGGAGTTGTGAATTTCAGGGTGATTCACAGCCCCATGGGCATCGGCGAGCCTTTCAATCTTCCGCATCATCCGCCTATGTGTCTCGCACCTTCTAAGGCGGCCCGAAATAGGATTTATCAGGAAATGAACCTCTTTACCGGCAAGCAGTTTGGATTCACTGAGCAGCCGCCGCGTAAGTTCGGTGAATTTCCTTATCCGACGGCTTGAGATTGTGGACACAATCCTTTTGCACATATCACCATGCATCATTGTTTCAGAAAGCCATGATGTCAACATTCCAAGTTCGATACCCCTTGCCGTCTATAACCGCATCCAGGTTAGGGTTGCAGCGATGCCTGGTGTGACGCGGCAATTGGATGAGCCTGATATACGCTTGGACAGGGAGCGGCTTGATGCCCTATACCATCAATGGAACAGGGCCGAGTACATAACGCCAGATCCCTTGGAAACGCTTTTCATGTATCCCAATATTGCCGATCGCGAAGTGGCGGGGCTCTTAGCCGCGTCAATGGCCTATGGCAGAGTTAACGCTCTTCTGAACCCATTGAAGCGGATTCTGTCGATTATTGGGATTTCACCAAGGGACTATGTTTGCCATCGGAGCCGGCAGCGGATTGAATTAGACTTGGAGGGTATGGTTCATCGTTTTGCCAAGGCTCGGCATTTCGCCACCCTCCTCGCCGGTGTGGGGGCGGCGCTGGAACGCTACGGAAGTCTTGAGGCGGCATTCCTCGAAGGCTACAAATCGCCCCCCTCTCCCACGCCACTCGGAAAATTCCGAGGGCGAACTGGCGCGAAGGATACCGGTCGGTTTATTCCTCTTCAGGCCGATGTCAGAAAAGCTAATCGGGGAAAACTTCACCTTGGCAACCGCCTTGAGGTGAACCAGATGCATCGATCGAGAGGAAGTGTGCTTGGAGGACTCTCGACATTGGTTGGAGCGATCAACATGGGGGGAGAGGGACAGATGGGTTATTTACTGCCACTTCCTGAAAGGGGCAGCGCGTGTAAAAGACTCCTGCTCTATCTCCGATGGATGGTGCGCTTGGATGATGTGGACCCTGGGGGATGGTCGGCGGTTGACAGAGCTGATTTGCTGCTCCCATTGGACACCTGGACTTATCGGATCGCCGTAAGAGCAGGATGGTCTGGGAGGAGAAGTGTTGACATGAAAACGGTTCGCGAGGTTAGTGCGACTCTCTCCTCAATAAATCCGGAGGATCCTGTCAAATACGATTTTGCGCTTAGTCGGTTCGGAATACGATCGAATTTGAATCTGGATTTGTTATTCGCTCCGAGTTAATGATATGTCTGACAGCTAAAGTTCGCTCTGAGTGAGTTTTTGCTCTCTTGTGCCGGGTAATTGGCAATGGCGCGGCAGTTTTCAATAGTAAAGGCGTTCATGCTCTGGACGTCGGAGTTCAATAGCTGTTAGGATGCAGTCGCATATGGCTAACTTACAGGCTAAGTACATGGATATGGAGCTGAAAAATCCGGTGATTGCCGGGGCCTCGGAACTGAGTTCCCACATGAGCTCAATAAAGCAACTGGAAGAAGCCGGGGTTGGGGCTCTTGTAATAAAGAGTCTTTTTGAAGAGCAGATTCAGCTTGAGAAGGCAAGGTTTGAGGAAGAACAGACACGGTACGATGGAATAAACGCGGAAATGACCAGTGTTTATCCTACGATGGAGCATTCCGGCCCCGAGGAGCATCTCATGTGGGTGCGCAAGGCGAAAGAATCGGTGTCTATTCCAGTTATCGCCAGTTTGAACGCCGTCAACGCCGATACTTGGGTTGAGTGGGCAAAGAAATTGGAAGATGCCGGAGTTGACGGCATTGAGTTGAACTTCTTCGCAAACCCGGAAGTACAGGAAGGAGAGGGAGCCGTAATTGAAAGAGACCAGGTTTCTGTTGTGTCCGAGGTTGTCAGTAATGTAGAGATTCCGGTGTCTATCAAAATGAGCCTGTTTTACACGGCTCCGTTGTCTGTGGCGAAGTCGTTCGCAGAAGCAGGAGCGAAGGGTCTTGTGCTGTTTAATAGGTTTTTTCAACCGGATATTGATGCGGAGACGGAAACGACCTTAATCCCGCTGAATCTGAGCGTTGGCACGACGAATCGACTACCGCTACGTTATGCGGGCCTGCTTTTCGGGGAGACGGACGCGGATCTTTGCGCCTCGAGTGGAATTATGGACGGACTGGATGTCGCGAAGATGATTCTTGCCGGCGCCGATGTTGTTCAGGTGGTAAGCACTTTGTATAGAAATAAGATTACGCAGGCAAGGCGCATTGTGGACGAGTTGGGCAGGTGGATGGATGAAAAAGGCTATGCCGATTTGGGGGATTTCCGGGGTAAGATGAGTAGAAAAAACTCTGCCGATCCCTGGATCTATAAGCGGGCTCAGTACGCTAAGCTGCTTATGAAACCCGATCCTATAAAAATCATTCGGTAGTTCTAGCGATCGAGGGCCGGCGAACTTTCAGTTCGTTTTGATCGCTAGGCTGCCGTTCTTTATCTCTTGCTTATGTATATGTATGAGTCAGCTCATCATTCCAATTGGAGTAGGGGGATTTTGGAATTCGTCCCGGTAAGCTTGACAGAAAGTCGCGTGATAGCCACACTGTCAACTTCCAACGGATTGGCGCTTTTTTCAGTTTGATTTATGCGCAGTTTGTTTGTCGGATTGCTTTGGGCGAAATTTTCGTCTTGTTTATAGAGTGTTGCTGATGGTCGGGGTCAATGCACTTATGAGCCGGGAGTGAAACGATTCACGCCAGAGGTCAGCAAGCCGTTCCGTCTGAACGGCTTGGAGAGACGCTTTCTCTTGTCTCATTTGTCTTTGTGGGATGTGTTACAATGTCAATGTTATTGGTCGGCGGATGACTGCAAAGAGCATACGTAGGAAATTTTATTTTCTAACGGGCGCCCATACCCTGGCGGCTTCCATTATTTGGGGAGTGAATACTCTTTTCTTGCTGGATTCGGGCTTGAATATTGCTCAGGTTTTTTTAGTGAATGCCATATTCACCGCGGCAATGACTCTTTTTGAGATTCCAACAGGTGCGGTTGCGGACACGAAGGGAAGGAGGGTTTCCCTTGCTTGGAGCTCGGCGATGCTCTTCGTTGGAACCTTGGGATATTTGGGTGCGGGAACTTGGGGAGGCGGATTTGCGGCCTTTGCGGCGGCCTCCGTGCTTCTGGGTTTGGGATTCACTTTTTTTTCGGGGGCCGCGGAGGCCTGGGCTGTAGATGAGCTTATATCTTTGGGAGAGAAAAACGCCGGAGCTTCCCTGTTCGCGAAAGCCGCGACCGCTTCGAGCATCACCATGCTTGCGGGCACTGTGGCGGGTGGCTTACTTGGCAGCCTGGATTACAGGATTCCCTATCTGCTAAGGGCAGTTCTGTTCCTTCTAATGCTGGCTTTGGTGCTTTTCGCCATTCCAGAACACGGATGGAAGCCAGATGGAAAGGCCTTGAGTCCGATGGATCGAGTTAAGCACACTCTGAATGACACTGTTCGTTTTGGCCTTAAAGTGAAATCGCTTCGGAGATTGATGGGAATTTCCTTTCTGTTGGGGACATTTCTGATGTGGGGGTTTTACGCGCTGCAGCCCTATGTAACCGAGCTGGCGGGTAGGCCGGGAGCGGCTTGGTTGTCCGGCTTGGTTACGGCGCTGATAACGCTCTCCCAAATATTGGGACAGCTACTGGCGGGAAGGCAGGATAAGCATGATGAAGGGGCTAAGAAGATGGTAAGCGCGAAGCTTTCAAGGGCGATGCTCATCGCCACCATGGGGGCTTTGATTACGGGGCTGGCGGGTTTGAATTTCCTGCGAACGTTTTCTGACGCATTGCTTGCGCCGGCGTTGGCGATTCTTGGGTTAATGCTTCTTATGGGTAGTTTGGGATACGCGGGGCCCTTCCTGCGGGACGCTTTGCACAGCCGTATTCCTTCGGAAAAACGTGCAACCATCGTATCGCTTGATTCGTTAGTGGGCAGCGGCGGTGCAATCATTGGTCAACCGGCCTTGGGAGCCGTGGCTGGACGTTTCGGCATTCCTCTTGGATATCTGGCGGGAGCGGCGCTTTTTCTTTTAACTCAGCCCATACTGACTCTCTTCAGGAACAGCGAGAAAACCGATATGAGATAGCGATTTTTCTGAGCGCTTCATTTTCAGCTAACGACGAGGTTCACCAAGCGATCGCGAACGGTGACTATTCGGATGATTTTTTTGTCTTTGCTGAGCGCAATTATCTTAGGATCCTTGAGGGCGATTTCTTCCAGTTGCGCTGGTTTCATGCCACTGGAAACTTTTACCTTTGCGCGTACCTTGCCGTTGATTTGAAGGACTATTTCTTTTTGGCTGTCGTGCGCGAACTTGGCGTCCCAAGTGGGATAGGGGTGATAGGCCAGGCTGTCGTTTTCACCGAGCATTTGCCACATCTCTTCGGCGAGATGAGGAGCGTAGGGGGCAAAGATCAGCACAAAGGGCTCCCAAAGCTCTCGCCAACAAACTGTTTCATTGTAGATTTCGTTAATGAATATCATCATCTGAGAGATGGCGGTGTTGAATGCCAGTTTTGCTGTATCCATGTGGACTTTTCTGATCGTCTTGTGAAGTAGTCTTCGGGCTTTCAAGGGCGGGACGCCGCTGTCTATGGGTTTGTTGGCGATTTTCCATACGCGATTCAAAAAACGGTGGATGCCGATTAACCCCTTGGTCTGCCATGGCATGGATACTTCGAGCGGGCCCATGAACATCTCATAGATACGCATGGAATCCGCGCCATAGTTCCGAATTATGTCGTCGGGATTGATTACGTTTTTAAGACTTTTGGACATTTTGGCGATTACCTGTTCAAGTTCTTCCCCGTTTGTTTTGTGCACGTAGTTGGACCCCTTTTTTTCCACCTCGTCGGCTGGGATGAGTGTTTTGTCGGCGCGGCGGTAGGCGAAGGAAGTTATCATGCCCTGGTTAACCAGCCGATCGAAGGGTTCCTTGTGGCTTACGACACCTATGTCGTATAGAACCTTGTGCCAGAAGCGGGCATAGAGCAGATGGAGTACTGCGTGCTCCGCCCCGCCTACGTATAGTTTCACGGGCATCCAATACTTTTCTTTTTTCCTGTCTACCAGGCGGGCGCCGTTGTGAGGATCTATGAAACGCAGGTAATACCAACAGGAGCCGGCCCACTGGGGCATCGTGTTCGTTTCGCGCTTTGCCGGGCCGGAGCAGGTGGGGCAGGTAGTGTTTACCCACTCGCTGATGTTTGCCAGCGGGCTCTCTCCGGTTCCGGTTGGCTGGTAGCTACTGACTTCGGGGAGGATTAGAGGAAGCTGAGATTCAGGGATTGGAACGACGCCGCATTGGGGGCAGTGGATTAGGGGAATGGGTTCTCCCCAGTAGCGTTGTCGTGAGAATATCCAATCACGAAGCTTGTAATTTATCGCTCTTCCGCCCTTTCCGTCCTTTTCCAGGTGGGCGATGACGCTGCTGATGGCGGTGTTTTTGTCAGTTCCGTCCAGGTAGTCTGAGTTAACATGCGGGCCGTCGCCTGTATATGCCTCTCTTTCAATGTTGCCACCCTTGAGAACTTCGATGATCGGAAGTCCGAATTTTTTTGCAAATTCCCAGTCGCGTTGATCGTGGGCGGGAACGGCCATAACTGCGCCGGTCCCATATGAAATCAGTATGTAATCGGAAATCCAGATTGGTATTTTCCCGCCGTTCACGGGGTTTATGGCATAGGCCCCGGTGCGTACTCCGGATTTATCCTTTGCCAAATCTGTGCGTTCCAGCTCGCTCTTGTGGGATGTTTGCTCAATGTAATCCTTCACCGAATTGCGATTTTCGGGTGTGCATATTCGCGGCACAAGTGGATGTTCGGGAGCGAGCACCATGTAGGTGGCTCCGAACAGGGTGTCGGGTCTTGTGGTGTAAACTTCGATAGAACCCGCGTGGGCGGCGGCTCCAGCGAGCGCGAAAACGACATTGGCGCCCTCAGAACGTCCAATCCAGTTGCGTTGCATCGCTTTTATGGATTCAGCCCAATCAAGAGAGTCCAAATCATCCAAAAGAGCCTGGGCATATTCGGTTATTCTGAGTATCCATTGACGGGTGTTTTTTCTTTGAACCAAGTTTCCGCAACGCTCACATCTACCCTCGTGCACTTCCTCGTTGGCCAGGCCTGTTTTACAGGATTTGCACCAATTGATAGGCATCTCGGATTCATATGCCAGACCCTTCTTGTAAAGCTGTAAAAAAATCCACTGTGTCCATCGATAGTAATCGGGCTGATGGGTTTGAATCTCACGATCCCAATCGTAGCTGAATCCGAGCCTTTTTATCTGTCGCGCGAAATTGATGATATTCATTTCAGTTATCTCGCGAGGAGGCTGACCACTTTGTATTGCATAGTTTTCGGCAGGAAGGCCAAAGGAATCGTAACCCATCGGATGGAGCACGTTGTGCCCGTTCATCCGAAGATAACGGGAATAAATATCGGTGGCGGTGTAACCTTCAGGATGTCCAACATGCAAACCCGCGCCGGAGGGATAAGGGAACATATCTAAAATGTATTGCCGTCGCTCCGGAGGGAATTTCTCATCCTCGGTAGTTTTGAAAGTCTTATTATCCTCCCAGTATTTCTGCCATTTGAGTTCGATCTCCTCGAAGGGGTAACTTCGCATGAGGCAGATGGTACCGATAAATACCCCCGGCGTCCATCCACGCCCGCCAACTCTATCTAGGTTTCCATCGGCCCTTCATCATGGTTAAGCTGAAAAACATAGGATGGAATTCTCTAATTTGTGCGAGAACTCTTGTAGTTGATAATAAGTCCGATTATTCTTAGTAGCTTGTGCGTAGAATTCTGCCGTTTCTTATAATTTTGACTTCCGTGTGCGAAATATTTTCACTTGAAACACATGAGACAGCCAGCGCTCTGATTGAGAATTTCCGAGATGAGATGTACATGCAGAGAATAGATGATGCCGCCTTGAGACGCATGTATCGAGAAACGCTGGTAATGCTGGACGGACTGGATTTGGATGAGCAAGAGCTGCTTTATCGTAAATCTCAGGCCGCCTATTATATGGCCCGAGCTTATCTTGCCTTTGATACAACGGAAGAAGTGCTCGCATCTGATGAAGCTTTTCGCAGTGGAAGGTTTAAAGCGGTCCAAAGCAGATACGAAAGACTAGAGGAGATAGTCCAACTCCTCGAAGAGTCAATGTCTTTTTCGGAACAGTATCTAATGAAGGAGCGTGATGCTAGAGGTATCAGGCAGTACGCTGAGAGTTTGAGCCAGATAACTACTTTGAAAACGATAGGTTACTTGATTTCCAACGGCCCGAAAATACAATCCCTGGCTCAGGAGGCGATTGAATTGGATCCCGGCGAGATTAAAGCCCATATGCTTATCGCCTCAAGATATATCTATTCGCCCTCAATATTCGGTGGCAATCCGGCCAAGGGAATCGATATTATTGAAGCCATTGTTCAGAGAAGCTTTCCTGATCGAGAGGATGCGCACAATATCAATATCGCGCTTGGTGTTGCCAACTTGAAGCTTGACCGTTGGTTGGAAGCAGCACATCATTTCCAGAAGGCGCAGAAAATATACCCGGGTAATGTATACTCCGCGGCAATGCTGCTACTTTGTGAAAGTAAGTTAGAATGAGACCGTGACGCCTAATTTTTCCATGTTTTTGACTTGGTATTCTCACGTCTTGTTTCTGGCCGGCGTGTGGTGTCTGTTATTGAGTTTGTCGAATGCCATATTTTTCAAGTTGAGCAGGAACAGAACCCGTGTGAAGTATGGTCCGATGATTTCAGTGCTGATTCCAGCCAGGAATGAGGAGAGGCGCATAACTCCCACCTTGGAGGGAATACTGAACCAGGAATACTCCGATTTCGAAGTAGTTGTAATCGATGATAATTCAAGTGATGGAACTTGGGAGATCATCAGGACCTACGCTGACAGAAACGAATGCATGACTGCCCTGCGGGGAAGAGAACTTCCGGAAGGATGGAAGGGTAAGCCTTATGCCATGACTCAATTAGCGGATGTCGCCAAGGGTGAAATACTCGTATTTCTCGACGCGGATATCATCCCCGCGCCGGATTTTCTGTCCTGGGTTATTGACAGGATGTTTCGCCATAAGGCGGATTCCATGTCCGCCTTCCCACGACATAGGGCAAAAAGCGTGAGAGAATATATCTTTTTTCCTCTCGTATACTTTGTTAACTTGTTTTTGCTCCCATTCTGGCTCATTGGATTCGCGAGACAACCACTTTTCAGTCACGCAATTGGGCAGCTCATGATATTTCGTAGGAAGGCTTATGTGAATTCGGGGGGAGTCGCAGTCGTATTTGACAAAATTCTTGAAGATATCCAGATGGGAAGGGCAATGAAGAGGGCTGGATACCGGCACGTCTTTCTTGATGCGCGCAAGGTGCTAAGCGGTTTCATGTACGACTCTTGGGAGCATACCATAGCTGGTTTGAAAAGATCCATCTATGCATATTTCGACAAGAAACTCTATCCCCTTGTCATTATGTCCTTCATCAATATCGCGTTTCTTGTAATTCCCGCGTTTCTAATTCCCTTCGCCCTGTATTATTCTTTCCCGCAAACGCCTTGGATTATTTGGGGGAATATCGGGATATTGCTGGGCTGGTCGATAACCGTATTTGATCGCCGGCTCCCCTGGTATGTGCCTTTCTTCTATCCCATTCAATTTCTCTGTGTTGTGATACTGAGCTGGGGAAGCGTGCTTGACGAGGTTAATGGGCGAGGCTATGACTGGAAAGACAGAAAGATACTCTAGGTTCAGCTTGACAAAACAGCAGAATACCGTGGATGGAAGCCTCCTTTTTCGCCTGGGTAGCTTTCTTATCCGCTATTTTGTGGCAACTCCAGTGATGTTTCTGTTGGGGAAGCTTGTATATCGCCTGCGAGTCAAGGGCAGGCACAATTTTCGTAGCATCAAGCGCGGCATGATTGCCGGCAATCATTGCCAATTCATTGAACCTGGCTTCTGCCTGCTGGCTTTTTTCCCCCGCAAATTGATAGGTGGCGCATCAGAAAGGAATGTCACGCGCAGAAGTATCGGCTGGCTTATCAGATTGCTTGGAGCCTTTGGAATTCCGGATGAAAACCCTCTCAGCATCGCTCCCTATGTCAGAGAGGCACTAGGGAGAGACTTGCTGATAGTTTTCTATCCCGAGGGGAAGTTAAATTGGCGTTCACAAACCCCCGGGCCCTTTTTCGGAGGGTTTTTCTTCTTCGCGGTGCAAAACAATGTTCCGGTTTTGCCCTTGGCGGAGATACTTCATGAACGCCTGATTCGCCGGATTTTTTCTTGGTGGCCTCCAAAAACCACCGTCGTTATTGGAGCTCCGGTTCATCCTGTTGATTTCAAACGACCCGGGTTCTCTAGGAGAAAGCAGGCAAAACTGCTGTCGGAACACGTGCGTTCAGTTATCATTGATATCATTGAAAAAGAGGGTGGCTGTAAATCTCTGCCCGAGAGGCGAGATCATGTCTGACGCGGCGCAGGCTTTGGACTTGTCATGGGATGATTTCGTGTGCCAGGAGCCGTCGGGCCGGACGGAAATAAGTTCTTGGCGAGTATTTGAAAAGATCGGAAACCCTTGTCATATAAATGCAAGCGTATTTTTCCACTTGTTCAGCGTAGCGACTTTCCTCAATCCCGGCCCTGAAAATTTCTCCCCAATAGGGATTGAAATGGGGTTTGAGGTTGTCCAGAAGCTTGGAAATGCGAGAGTTGAGAACTTCTTGCTCGTCCGCTTGTGTCTCCGGAATTTGAATTCTGTTTCCACTATGGCGTTCCAATTCGGCGTTGTCGGACTGTCTTTCCAGAAACTGCTTACGCTTCATCAGGCGGTCAATCTCCAGTTGGATTTCATGAGTCTCTCTGATGGCTTCGAGTTCGCCGTCTAGGCCGTTTAGAACGAGAGCCGTGCGCCAGTCACAAAGCTTTTTTATGGATACGACATCGCCATAGATGTGGTCGCCTAGATAGAGAAACTCATCTCCTGGTATTCCCATTCCTTCCTGCACGTCTCCGAACCAGCCGCCTTGCCAAATGCCCCTGGATATGGGGCCCTCATGATTGCTCATTTGACCGGTTTTTGTATTGATTCTCAGGAATCGGCGTGGACTTGCGAAAAAATTGGGTTTGTCCGCGAGGGTGATAACAAGGTCAAAGAGTTCTTGCCAGCTCTTATACTTTTTCAGGAAGGGGTTTAAGGCGTAGTCCAGGAGTATTCGGGAGTATGCATAATCCGAATTGGTGATTATCATCAACTTTTTCCCGTACGCCTTGAAGCGTTCGAGTGTGGGAACGGCTTGGGGATCTCTTTGAACGTACTCGCCTAAATCGGCTTTGAGAATGGATTTCAGTGTTCCATCCTTATGAAGGTTGTCAATAGAGGTGCCAATTTCATGAGCCAGGCGCCTGTAGTCGGGAAGTTCTATCCCCGCTTTTTTCAATTGTACGAGTTGAGCAAATAACACCCCATTGGATATGGCAAACGCCGTATCAAGGCTTTGGTAATCGGAGTCTCTAAGGTCGATTACCCTTTCGCGATAGATTTGTTGGCGTTCGCGGAAATCGATTTCCTCGAGTCCATGGTAGGCGATTTTCACCTTGCCGAAACGACTCAATTTGAGCATATTGCCATTTCTTTTGTCAATTACCAAGCCGAGAATGGCGCGATTTAGATGGAATTCCAACTTCTCTATCTCCCTGGGATAGAAGTGGCGTTCCACAAGCCGTCTGATGGCTAGTGAGTGGGCGAGTTTTTCGAATTTTTCGATTTTGTAAGGCACGAGGGTGTAATCCATATCGAAACCGATGACTCTTATCTTTTTCAGGTTCAATAGTCTGTTTACATAAATGGGCATTACATCAGGATGGCTAAGACCGACGCTAATTTCAAGCCTGCTGACAGGACTCCCTGAGATTCGATTCCCTGAAGAGCCGCAGGCGGAAGCGATACGGAATTCTCCAGTTCAACAAACTGTTTTTCGGATAAGTAGTCAATAGAACCGTGCTATCCTCTGCCGGGCTTGCAGATTGTGCAGCCATAGACATGAACATGGGGGAGACGGTGGGGGTTTTGGTAAACCCTTGCCATTGCGTAGCCGCCCTTTGGGAGTTCGCCGTTGCAACAGGGACAACGTCTTCTGTTCAAGCGCTTGGGGAATTTTTGACGGGCGCTTGAGCCACCAAGTTTGCGAGGGTCTGGGGCGCTGATGAATGCTTGATCGTCGTTCCTGCAGTATCTGCAACCGAATATGCGCATCAGATCAAATTCCTTGCCGGGAAAGAGCGTTGAATGAACGCGCATGCCGTGTTCAAGCGTTTTACCGCAGAGAGGGCAAGTTCTCTTTGGAGCGATGAATTTGGAACGGCTGTTCTTGGTGATTCGAACTTGATCCGGGCCTTTTCTTCGCCAAAGAAAAAATCCCAATGCTGAGAATAAAAGCACAAGAATAATCGTCACCAGGATTTCGACATTCAGGTTTTGCATTCCGCGCGAAGTTTGTGAAAACTGAGTCTCGAAGCACAGCGGCTGTAGTCAGTGGATAAGTTCCTGAATAAGTACGCCGGCGCAGGGGGAAGTTCATGAAACCTGCCACTCTCATCGCAGTGAAGACGTGCATGGGACAATGTTCGTGCATCGAAACGGCCCAGCTCTCCCCTTGAGAATTCGAGACTTTCTGTGAAGCTTAAATCCATATTCAAATTGCGATACAGTGAGGCGAAACTCGCTGAGGAATGGTGTGGTCTTGCTGCGGTATGTAACTTTCCGGTGGTGGGAGGATTGACGAAGTTTTTCAGAAAATCCAGAATACTCGCCCGCATGGGACTGTTTCTGTGGCGGCCACTCATATTGTATTGTCGGGGTAGTGTCAAGAAACTTTCACAAATTCATTTTTCTCAAATCTTGAGAATCCTAAATCACGATGCCTGATCCTCCTTTCCACATTCTTTTACATAGATCCATATTCAAATACCTTCTTTCTATCTAGGTTGAACCGACAATATGTCGCAACCTAGCGGCAACCAACATCAGAGCTGACTCTCCATCCGGAAAAGAGCCGATGAAACGTGTCTTTCCGCGGATCTCCTTACATAATCCTTATCCAATACCGTTATTGGTTCTGATTCTTTTCCAATGCTCAAGCAGGAAAACCATGGTGGGAGAAAGTCTCTTCCGAACCGGCTCTTCGCATCGACCATGAGGAACCAAACTGAAGACATTTCGTTTTCTTATAGGTATCTAGAGAGTCAACCCAACTCTCCTTATCCTCTTCTGCCCCTTCGGAAACGCCGGGAATCTCCCTGGAACCCTCTTACATTGACTCACAGCGACCACCAGTACCGCTTCAGCTTCCAGCATGGCTTTAAGGGTTTCCCTATTCGATCCGAGCGGCTTGAGTCGATTCTGAGTATGATGAGATAAGCGGTCCGGTGTGGATGGGAGTAAGAGCCAAGGCGTCCTCACCTTGCCCGGCATTTGTTTCGGAAGTGCCCATCTGAAGGATAGTTCAGTGGAACCGCTCCAGAAAACCATCATCGTCCATCCATCCGGCGATTTCCACTTGGCGATTGTTTCCCGCGGCTTTGACCTGACAGGATGTGGGCTTGGGAGCTGATATGACAAGTTGGGAGGGACGCGAAGTTGATGGGAATCACGGATACTTATCAGTTCGCATTGATGACAGGCCATTTGGCTGTCCGCGCGCCGACGCCGCTTCCACTACTTACTTCCAAGAATGATTCCCTGCTCCCTACTTATGAGTTCCCTACGAGCGTCCCTGTTGATATAGGGTTCAAAGTGAGGTAGATGTTGATAGGATGAGTACTCTTGGATGTAAGTGAGGCCGTCATTTGAGAGATTTTCCGCGCCGGTTACTGGGGCTTATCGTGGCGGAGTCGCTACTGCTCTCTCCCTGTCTCTGGGGTGATGGTGTTGGCGGAGATGACGCGCGCCCACAGGTTCACGGAGCCCGGGGGCCGATTTTGGAGCGGGAGGAGAGTCTTGATGCTGGCGAGCCATTGGGTGAGGACTTGTCGGAGACTCTTGAGGGGAGAGAGCCGTGGGAGGGCGCTGTGGCGGGAACCGCGCTTCCGGTTTCGTCGGGCGGTGAAGATGCTGAGGGCTATCGTGGCTTTGGTGACGGGGTTGAAGTCCCCATGGGTGATTTCGGAGATGTAAGACTGAATGGAAGTGACACGCTTGGTTTCAGCGGCAACGGACAGATTGGTGGTTATATTGGCTCAGTCGAAATAAATCTGGGTTTGGCCGGCTCAATCGGCGGCTCGTGGAACTTTTCGCGTGTTCTAACCGACGTGTTGGATATTGATGGGGATGGCATACCTGAGCTTGTGAGGAGGGATGGATCGAATCTCAGCGGCTATAACCCCATCAACGCCAGTAGGGTTGAACTGCGAAATTATGGGGGACATATATCGAAGAGCTCAAGTGGGGTAATGAACTTTGGGGCTCGGATCAATCTTAACTATCCTGGA
>Ga0056110_100112_pt1 | contig 15212 bp, 15 predicted proteins | sample WorMetloBBELIZE1_FD_83873 | JGI IMG/M metagenome (GOLD analysis project Ga0056110, IMG submission 83873) | Marine gutless worms symbiont microbial communities from Max Planck institute for Marine Microbiology, Germany - Olavius longissimus B... ... | reverse complement strand
GGAAGCGCGGTTCCCGCCACAGCGCCCTCCCACGGCTCTCCCCCCTCAAGAGTCCCCGATAAGTCCTCTCCCAATGGCTCGCCAGCATCAAGACTCTCCTCCCGCTCCAAAACCGGCCCCCGGGCTCCGTGAACCTGTGGGCGCGCGTCATCTCCGCCAACTCCATCTCCCCAGAGACAGGGAGAGAGCAGTAGCGACTCCGCCACGATAAGCCCCAGTAGCCGGCGTGAAAAATCTTTCAAATGACGGCCTCACTTACATCCAAGAGTACTCATCCTATCAACATCTATCTCACTTTGAACCCTATATCAACAGGGACGCTAGGAAAACTCTCCAAAGGGGAGATAACAGCTAAAAACCCCTGAACACCGCCTTCATGAATGGGTTCCTTTTTGTCTCTGAAGCGCACGACCTCCCCACCATTGAAAGTGAGTACAAACTCACCGTCTTCGCGCTCCACCTCAATCCTATTGGAAATACCATAGCCTCCCTTCAGTCGCTTTGAAAACCTCCATCCAAGCAGCTTCGTATACTTTTTCCCCACAACCTTGCCAATCTGATAATAACGATCGACTCGAATCATCACGGTCAGCATTGATTCAATACCCTCAGAATCCCTCTGCTGACATAGCACTATACCATATCCGGCATTACGATCACCACTGCTTTTAGTAACTTCAACCTCCCACGAATCAAAGGGATCCTGGCTATTATCATCCAGCGGAAGCCATACACTGCTGCCGTGTAGACGACTAAATCGCCTGTCATTGGTATGCAAACGGTACATGTCTGTATCTTCCGCGGGACGCTCAAACAGATCACTGACAGCTTGTATCCCCCCACTGGGAATATCACCCTCCCAGCCTTCCTCCAACAAGTCAAGTTCGCAGGACAAAACCGCCACAGCGGAAATCGCCAGGCAGACGAAAATACAGAAGAGGCCGCCCTGGCTCTTACCCCCATCCACACCGGACCGCTTATCTCTCATACTCTCATACATACTCTCATACTCAAAATCGACTCAAGTCTCTCGGATCGAATAGGGCCTCTAGACTTCAGGCAAAATCGATATCGAATCCAACTTCAATGTATAACTCACCGTTTCACCACCCACACCCTCGGCAGTGGCGAAAATCCTGGCCGGCTTTATCCTAAACAGAAAAATTCTCTCCACATTCTCACGATTCTTTAGTGTAAAAGGCACTCCGGATTCGATATCCAAGTCTCTGCTGGCCCGTTCACTGAAAACTTCGAGATTGATTGGCTCCTCTGGCTGAATATCCTTCTGGGTGAGTGTGATTGTGGCCCCCCGACTGGGCGGAATCCTCACGTAGTACCAATCAGTATCCGAGTACTCCAGGCTCCTTCTATACCTAAGATAATTATAAGAACGATAATGCTGAGCATTCGCCTCAATGATATGCGTAAGCTCTCTGCCCAACTCGCGAGTATCATTAGGCTCATGGACATCCTTGATGACGTCGCTGCCAACTCCCAAAACAGCCGTAGAGGATTCAAAAAAACGATTGCCTCGCCTCTTTCGCAAAGTGTAGATCCGTCTCTCATCGTCAGCCAGTCCCCTGTCCGTCCATGCAAGACCCCTGCCGCGATAAGCGATCTCCCATGCCGGCTCCTCAGCCGTAGCAGCATCCTGAGCCCGCAGAATAAGGTATTCATCAACCCCTGGATCCTCTTCCCAGAATAAATTGACTTCCCCTTCCCTCCTGAAGCACACGGCCTTCAACTCACCATCAAAAGGATCTCTATGTGTACGATCCATCTCCTCCAGAAGTCCCCCTGTACAGCCTACAGTCAAAAAAGATACAAAAAAGATCGCTATCACCAAAATCATATCCTCCTAACAAAGCACTCCTATCGCAAAGAGTATTCATAGAATAAACTCACGGGAAAATGGCTCCTTAGCGGCCTGTAGAAAACAAGCCGCCAACCAGTGGCGAAACCAATCGCGTGAACCACATCCAGTTGAAACCTGTATGAAAGCGTGCTCCCAATCCCTCCGGTAACACTGGCTCCTCTCCACTTCGTAGAGTATTTACGATCTTGTCTCAAAACATCAACCTGAAGAAGGGGGAATATAGATAGAGCAAACCGATGTTCCTCCCTGTAGTCGAAAATAGCCTCAGCGGGAAAAAAGAATCCAAGGCCATGGAAGGTAGCCGGCTCATTGCCATGGGTGTTCATCCCAAGTTGATACTCGAAAAAGAAACCATAACGCCCCCCAAGCCGCCAAGTTCGTCTCTCCCATAGAGGGTGAATCGGAGTAAAATACGCCCCGACTTCCATGGACATAATTCCCGCCAGGGCCTGCCTCCACTCTCCGGCAGTCGTCCACCAACCCAATCGTCCCTGGAAATCCCAAAGTGCCCGTTCAACCTCCCTTTCAATCCAAAGCGGCGCCAACCCCAATGTCTCCGAGAGATATACGTAAACCTTCATCGCGGAATCCTTGATAAGACGATCCAGTTCCGCCGCATCATCCTTCCCATAGAAGGTTTCAATAAGCTCCTGACGAGATGGATCATAGAGCTTCAAAACAATATCCGCATACTCCTCCGTATATCGAAGCCGACCGTAGATCAGCAGTTCGGCGGCATAATACTGGCAGAAGTAGGCGGCATCCAATATCGTCACAACTCCCCCAGAGAGTGCTTCCGGGTTTCGATGCAACTTCGCCTTCAGCGCATCCTGCTGATCCCAATCGAGTAAATAACTCCTGAACTTACGCGTCTCATCATACCCCAAAGTACTCGTGGATTCAAAGGCGGAATCGCTGCCGACAAGCAGAGGGGCTATCGCAATGCTGATCGAATGAAGCGAAATCGCGCATTGACTCCACAGCAGCACAAAAAACAGTCGCCTAAAACTCACAAGCCGGCATCCTCCAATCTCTCTCTGCGTCTCAGATAGCCAGACAATGCATCTTCATCGCCAAGCTCTCCGGTAGACCAAATGGCAATATCCAACAACTCAGCTCTCTCCTCATATTCAAGAGCGGCCAAGCTATGCTCCAGTGCCTTCCCCGCCTCCCCTTTCTCCCGAAAAAGTCGTGCAATCCGAAGTGATGCATCCACCCAGAGGCTTATGTCGCCTTCGGAGTTTAGAAGAAGCGCATCCTGCGCCCTCTTCCACGACAGCTCCGCACGTAGCAAACCACCATTCTGATAACTTATATCTCCAAGAAGCAAATGCCCCTTGTAATCATTCCCGCGGCTTTGAACATAGAGAGCGGCGAAATCTTCCGCCTCCTCAAGCAGTCCCCTGGCAGCGAGAATCTCCGCAAGCCCCAAGGCGGGCGCGACGAAGGACGAATCAACCTCCAGGGCTCTCCGCCAATAGCTCTCCGCCTCATCAAAATTGCCCAAGTGTTTCCAAACCTCACCCAGCTCATAATGAAGTAAGGCATCTTCATTCTCTAAAGCGAGCGCCTTCTCATAATAAGCCTGAGCCTCATCAAACCGCCCCTCCGACAATGCCAGTCTGGCCGTATCTCTCTGTATCTGAAAACTCTCAGGCTCAAGAGCCGCCAGAACCTCATAGGACTCCAAAGCCAATTCCCTGTGGCCTTGTTCCAAGTAGAGACGTCCACGAAGCCGAAGGGCCTCCTGGTTATAGGGACTGCGTACCAAAATAGCATCCAGGGCCTTCAATATCTCCTGATCATCCCGAACTTCCGGCGAGGCCATATACACCGAACGCGCATAGGCCATAAGTGTCTCCTCTGTCTGTTCATGCTGAAGTGATTCCCGATAAAAACCAGCCGCCTCAGAGTGATAACCGGATTCACTGCTCAATCCCCCCAATTCAGCATATTCTCCGGCAAGATTGTATCCGCCTACATCCAGCACCCGCACCAGAGCCTCTAAATCACTCATCCTCGTATTCAGTCGACTCAGCAAATTCCCCAATCGCCTCTCGCTCAATACCACTCTGTTCTCAATACGGGATAGTGCAGATGCATCGAGAGTCTCATCTCCCTGTCCTTCCAGCAAAGAAATAGTCTCAAGTATGTCCCGATAATAAACCTTGTTGCGAACAAGCTCTTTATACACTGTTGATTGAAATTCAATGTTGGAAATCCGCTGCCTACTGTACAGGTAGAAACCGACAGCGATACTGGAGAGTAGAAATAATGCAAGCGACACCGTAAACCATTCAAGCCTTCGGAAGTGTCTGATTCCACCTGCTCTTCGCAAAGCGACCCTCCACGTTAGTAACAGTGTTACCTTTGGATGCTATCAAAGCTTATCAATGAAGTCAAGTCAAGATTCCAGTATTCTTCCACGTCATAGCTTCCATGCGAGAATCAGTGTGAGAGCAGTCGAGCCCTCACCTCGGGAGCCTCATGGCTCTCCAGGTATCTTTCCAGCCAGGGCAGCGCCTCCTTGGGAGATTCCAAACCATATTCATAGGTGTTGGCTATCAGAAGGTACAGGTAGGGAGAACGATGCCCCTTTTCAATTAGCGTGTGCCATTGTTCCAGCGAGTCTTCAAATCTCTCTGTACGATAGTACAAAGCTCCCAGAAGTGTTAGGGCCTGTGTGTTCTCCGGTTCAATGGCCAGGGAGCGCATGATGAAATCTTCCGCCTCTTTCCAGCGCAGTTCATCAAGGGCCTCTTCAGCCCAGCTAAGAAGCGACTCATTGCTGATTAACCGTATATAGAGTATCTGTCTCCTGTCACTGAAATCCAGTGTGATAACTTCCGGTTCATGTCCGTCGTTGGCAACATCTAATAGATGTCGACCGCGTTTCAAGTCCGGGATGACAAAACGTCCATTGATATCGGCTGTGTAGGTTCTCTTCTCATCATTCACTCGCAGTACCGCTCCGGCACACGGAATACTGCGGGAACTGTATACCATGCCCATCAGGGTTGCCCTTTTAAAGGAGGAGAAATCATCGACAACGGTGGTACTACACGAGAGGACAAGCGGTAAAAGCAGTACAATGATAAAACTGTTTGTTTCGTTCTGAAGAGGTTTCATTTCTTACTCCAAATCCAGAACATAGCTGTTCTCATCAATGAACAGGAGAACTGAACGATCGGGTTGTTCTTTTATGCTCCAGCCATTGAGCTTCTTCCCATCTTCAAGTGAATGGACGGCGCCCACTCGCGTATCTTTGAGAGCCAATACCAGCCGCCCCGAAGGCTTTCGGTATCGACCAACCACCTCAACCCAAGCAGGTGAGCGGTTGGATTGCACGGCCGCCGGTGAAGAGGCTGTCTGAGGCTGCAAAGGCGCAAAGGAAGCCGACATTGATCTACCAGGAAGTGAACGAAATAGAGTGGCTGCAATTCGCGAAGCAGTCCAATCCACCTCTTCTCTCAGGTGCTCGTCATCGACAACCGGAGTCTCAATGGACAGAGTCGGATCGTATTCCGGGATCTCCGGAAGATACATGGTAATCCGAGCCCTGGCGCCGTCATCAGCTCTCTGAATACTTACCGCAGTGAAAACCACATATTTCCCCATGTCGGCCAGATCATCAAGATAAGCGAGAATGCTCGTTTCCGAACCGGCAACCATAAGCTCCCAGGTTGGAATATCGCCTTGCTGCGCCGCAATTGTTTCATGGACTCTGAGCCTTCTTTCCGCCGCCCCGGCAACAGAATCAGCGGCGAAAGAGTAAAACTTCTCCTTGGGATTCTGATAGTAGCGAGATTCCTCGCTCCTTATACGATTCCGGACTTTTCCCAGATCGTCCTGAGTATAAATGGAATTCGGTTTGGAATGCATAAGTTGAATTGATTCATTGAGCCGACGAACCCGCATTGATACGGCATTGGCGTCGAGCATCTTATCTGCGGCGAGGAAGAAGAACACAAGGCCGGATATGCCCGTGATAAGAACAAAAAATTTCTTACGGAGCATTATAGACTCCTGTCAAAGTAAAGGCCGTCAACCCGCTGCGACTGTCCGGCACGGTGCGTTCAAGACGGCATTCCCCGAAATAAGGATTTTCTTCCAGAATCTGTATAACGGAAAGTGGATTTTCAGTCAGTCCGCGAATGGAAAAAAACCGCCCTCTAATCACAATGGCCTCAGAGTAGACTCTCCCAGGTGTCGAGACAGCTAATGCTTCTATGAGACTGTAGGGATTATCCGGGCTGTTCGCTTTGAGGTACAGAAGCTTTCTCTCCATCGAATGGATTTCATCTGTCAGCTCCGCACTTTTCCGCAACAACTCCGTTAGATTGCCGTATGTCGCTGAAAGCTCTGTCAGTTTCTTGTGTGCCAGATATTCGCGAAGTTGTCCCAGAAGAAACAGACTTATCGCAAACAACAGAACAGATGCGCTTACAATCTGAACCTTGTATCTGCTGTGAAAGCGGGGTGGAGCGAAAAAGGAGTATTGACAGGGCTTGTTCCGATTCCACAGATAATCAGTTTCCTTGATTCGCATGGCTGAATCAGGGTGGGCCTTTCTGAAGGACACGAGAGCATCCTTTCTGACAATAATGCAGACACTCTTATACGAGTTGGGAGCGATCTTTTTTGTCTTAACATCGATAACATAGGATTCCGGATTTCCAGGAACAAGCACCGGCAGTTTCTGCATCATGGCTGAATGAACTTCTCTTCGGCTCATGCGAGGCCAGATTTCGGTGTGAATCTCGTATATTCCGTGTTCCGGGGGCGCTGCCTTGATTCTCATGCGATGCTCCCTACAGCGGAGAGAAGCGGAAGCACGAAAACAGCGACAAAGCTTATGACAATGATACCGACTATAAGAATGAGAATCGGCTCAATCATCTGGGAAAGCATGTCGATCTTTCGCTCAATCAGTTCCTCGAAATAAGAACGAATGTGCCCGAATATCTCCGCGTTACTGCCCGTATTCTCGCCCATTTTGATCCATGATGCCACAATGGGCGGAATGATCTGTTCCCTACGAAAGAGAATGAAAAGGGATTCGCCGGATTCTGAAGAATGGGCAATATGCGCGAGAACCGATCTCAAATACCGATTACTGACTGATAAGAGGGCTTCCTTCAGCGCCTGAGACAAGGTTAATCCGCCCTCAAGAATCATTTCCACGGCGAATGCCCAGTTCATAAAATTCCATTCCATAGCGAATGCGCCCGCAAACGGGATTTTCAAGAAAGCCTTGGCAAAAACATCCTTTCGCCTAATGGCAAGAAGTGTGAGAATACCTGCGAGTCCGACAGCGACAGTGACGGCTATTATCCGAATCGCGGGCATCCGGCTCTCTCCCGCCTCTACATCCGCGGCTAAGACAGGTTCGCTCGCGAGCACACTGGAAAACTCACTCACTGTCGGAGCAACCGTTATGGATAGAAAAAGGAACGCAGCGATGGTGAATAAAAGCACGATGGTTGGATATATCATTGAGGAAATGAATTTGTTCTTCATTCCGGAGAGTCTCTGATAGTAATGACCGAGCCGTGAAAAAACCGATCCTAGCTGCCCGACACTTTCTCCAATCGACGTGAGGGCTGTAAAGGAAGGCGGCAGGCGCACAGGAGAGACCGTGAGAGCTTCTTTGAATCCCCGGCCTTTTTCCAGTTCATCCCTCCAGATGATACAGGCCATACCAATCCGCTTACCTTCGTCGGCGAGGGCGGCCAGTTCCAGCGATGTTTTCAGTCTGTGTCCTGAGCCGATAAGCAGGGCCAGCATAGCCGATAGACGACGAGAATCATCAAGCTTCAGTTTGATTCGTCCTCTGCTTTTCCTGGCGGGACTCATTTTGATCAGTATGCCTCCCTCCCTGCTGATTTCCTGAATAACCTGACTCTCATTAGGCGCATAGCGATACTCAGTGACTGTTTTACCCTTCGCGGTTTTGCTACGGCAGTGAAAAACAGGCATTATCCTAGAACCTTCCTTAATTCAATCAGTGAAATGACTCCGTTTCTAACCTTTTCAAAGCCATGGAATATCATGGGTGTACAAGTAACAAATTCCAATACAGCTTCCCACTGTGCTCCGTTATCTTGCCGAAGGGATATTGCTGATTCCAGCTCAGAGGACACCGAGAAGGATTCCACGATTGCCGTGCGTCCCTGGTATCCGGTGTTGTCGCATCGATTGCAGCCGGCTGATTCTCCAGTTTCGAGAATCTTCTCCCCATATTGTTTGGCATAGCCTTGTTCCTCATCCATCAGAGGACGGAACTTCAAGCAGTGCGAGCAAAGCCTCGGCACAAGACGCTGGGCCATAACTCCACGCAGAACTCCCGCTATCAGATAAGAAGGAACGCCCATATCAACAAGTCGCTTAACCGCCGAAGGGGCATCGTTTGTATGGAGCGTGGATAAAACCAGGTGTCCCGTCAATGCGGCTCGAACGGCAAGCTGCGCTGTTTCCCCATCCCTAATCTCACCAACCATGATGATGTCCGGGTCCTGGCGAAGGATACGCTTTAGAAGACTGGTAAAAGTCAATCCGATATCATCCCTGATAGGAATCTGATCAACCCCCGGCATCAGATACTCAATGGGATCTTCCAGCGTGATTGTTTTCTTCGATTCGCCGCTGATTTCAGACAGAAATGCCCTCAGTGTGGTTGTTTTGCCGCTGCCTGTCGGTCCTGTCGCCAGGATTAGACCGTATGGTTTTCTGAACATTCTTCGGATTTCATCGATGGTTCGCCTGGAAAATCCGAGGTTCTCTGGAGTTCTTAGGAGTTCACTGCGGTTAAAAATTCGAAGGACAATCGATTCTCCTCGGGCCAGGGGAACACAGGAAACACGCATATGGATTTCCCTATTGTTCAATGTCAATGTCATTCGTCCGTCCTGAGGTCTTCTTGTCTCCAGAATATTCAGGTTGGCCAGCAGTTTGATGCGTGTGGCCGCGGCCCTGAATCGTTCCGCGGAATCCCTGTATACAATACGCAAGGCCCCATGAACACGGCAGCGAACCACCATCTTGTCACCGTCAACTTCAAGGTGGATATCTGATGCATCCAACGATAAGGCATCGAGAATCAGACTATTGACCAGGTTGACTGCCGGGGCATCATTGGCCAACTTGTCAAGCGAGATTTTCTCCTCTTCCGTTAAGCTCTCATCCTTGACGCTGCTGTCAATAGAACCGTGCCGCACCAGGGCCGCCGAAAGAGCTTCGCGGGTGTAGGCCCTCCAACGGACCTGTTTAGGGAAATGATGTCGTATGATTCTTTCTCGAAGGTTTTCTTGAGTCAGCTCCTCGACATAGGCAACCTCGACATCCGCCGCACCCTCATTGAGCAGCATGATGTGATTGGCAGCCATAAAATCCAGGGTGTATTGAGACTCCATCGACTACCTCTCCAGGTACTTCGTGTACACCCGCTCGAATAAAACGCTTTCGTCTGAGATGCTGGCATACTGATCATCAACATGGGCGATAATGTATATGACCAGTTCGGTATCATCATAGGATTCGATTTTCTTCTTGAACAACCATCCCAGCAAGGGAATTGAACCCAGAATCGGGATTTTCTCTTCGGTGATTTGCAGCACCTGTTGGGTTAAGCCGGAAATTATGATAGGCGTTCCGGCAGGAACTCGTATATTTGTATCAATACTGCGTTCGGTTGTGGAGGGAAGAACATCCGTGCTGCTTTCACTGGAATCGAATTGGCGGCTTATAGTCGCGCTTATGTCCATTGTGATCATATTGTCCCCCGATACCCAGCCTTCTATATCGATAAGAAGGCCCGATGTGATTTCCCTAGCCCCCTCGGAAACCCTAGTGTTGGTACTTGTATCCAACCGGTAATCGCGGTATCGCGATGTGTTTGTATTTCTAAATTGTATTTTCTCGCCTGAGAGTCCATTGAGAGTTGTATCGGCCGCAACCGTGGATTCCTGTCTGCTCAATTCGACACTCAGTTTCAACGCGAACTGGACTCCGAAGTTCGTAACGACATCGAAATTGAGATTCAGAAGCGGGCTGATATTGCCGCTGAAGGATTTGAGCTGGTTAGTTTGTGAGAGATCTGAATTTGAAAAATTGACCTCGTTGCTCCATTTGAAACCCTGGGCATCCTGATAGTTTATAACCAGAAGATCGTAGCGGATTTGGGGAACGGGTCTGTCCATGGTGTCCAGCATGCGGCGAAAATAGGCGAGTTTATCGCGGTTCCCATTGAAGAAGACAAGACTGGAGTCCTGGGTGACATTGATATCCTCCTCGGTGAAGGGCGGTGGAATATTGGCCTTAAGCTCTTCCGATGTGATGTAGCGCAGCTTGATAGGATAGCTTTCAGAGGGCCTGTCAGCTTCCATAAGGAATTGCGTCAAGGCCTGGTGCTGGCTTTCCGTCACCGAAACCAGCATACTGCTGGTTCCAGCAATCGCTGTCAACTCCAGCGAACGCAGCTCGGGTGGCAGGATGGAATTCAAATCGGAGACGTCCAGATAATCAAGGTTGTAGCGGGTCCACTCCCGTCCCTCAATGGGCTGATCCAGAATACTTAGATAACTCTGGATACTGGCGATTTTTTCCAATGATCCGTATAGAATCAAGGAATTTTTCCGCTTATCCTCCCGAATATCTCCCTGGCCAACCAAACCACTAGGTAGAAGCTGGAGGGCGCTTGAAGCGCTGATGTATTCGAGCGGATGATAGACTGCGGTCTGATATCGTGCGAGTACATTGCTCTGCTGGTTATCAAAGATATAATAGAGTTCACCCACCTTTAGGAAATCAACCTTGACTTGCTCTGCAAGTAAGGTGAGTACTGCATCGAATTCTCTGGGTTTGAAGCTGACTCTGGTAAGAACACCGTCATTGCGTCCCAGATAGGAATACTCGCGTTCGCCCACCCGGAATAGTTCGTCGACAACGTCTTTGAAGCGAACGTTATCGGCCTCCACCGAATACATTTCGCCCTCGCGGACAACACTCCCACGGGCACGGCGGGTTGTATCGGATGCCGAACGATTCGATTGGATGTAAAAAGCATTTCCATCTGCTATAAGCTCGTAATCGGAAAAACGTAGAATCAAGGTGTTCAGGGTTTCTTCCAGATCGGTTTCAATAAGTTTTATTGTTACGCGTTCCCTTGGAAGAGCGTCAAAAAGGACAGGCTGCGGAGCCGTACGGGCTATGGCTGTTACGATATCCTGTAGCAGAACGTCTTCAGCCTCCAGGTTGATTCGGTTCTGAGCGCTGTAGCTCAAGTTTATCCGCGATATGCGGACAATCGAATCCTCCCTTGTCCAGTACAGGTGTTCTTGTTCCAGGAAGAGGAACAGAGCCTCTTCAGGATCAATATCGGGAGATTGAAAGCTTGAAGTACCGTCGACGGTTTGATCACTGAGAACCGTTAGGTTTGCCGCGGCTCCCAGAACCTGCAGAATATCCTTGACATCCCTGTTGTGGAAAACCATTTCCGAAAGCCTTTGAGCATGAAGCGGCAGGGGGAACAATGCGCACAGCGCCGACAAAACCGTTAAACAGTTTTTCAATGATTTCATATCAAATTCTCCGGAATGTAAGTACATAGCAGAGAGCACGCGGTCAACGCCGGGGCCAGAGGGACAAGTTCCTGCTTCCCGGTATTCCCACTGATAACACGCGGCATGAAGCAGAAGAGCATCATCATCGAAGCGGCAGCCGAGGCTATAAGCCATCGAAAGGGACCCAAAATCCCGGCCAAGAAGATTCCCAGTTTGACATCCCCCAAGCCGAGCCTGTTTCGGGTGATTAAACGAATGCCCAGCAACTGAACGGCGGCTGTCAGGATTCCCGCCAGGAAGCTCGCCGGTGAGAGCAAGCCGATGAAAGCCGCCGTCAGGGAGGCTGAAAGTCCCAGTGCTATTACGGTATCAGGGATTCGCAATTCCCTGATATCAATCCAGCTGGCCCATCCACCCACGAGCAGAACAAGAAGCAGCATGGCCGTATTCATGAAGCAGGCTCCTCAAGTTTCAGCCATCGCTTTGAAATGATTCGAAAATTGTCATTGCCTTCTCTCCCCGGAATCCGGGCCACAATAGCTCTTAGGCGCCTCTCAGAGTCTTCCGCGCCAATCCGCCAGAACCATGTCTGGACGCCCAAGAGGGCGAAAACCTCATCCTGTCCCTCCCTGGTGTCCACCATGAGACGCAATGACTCGGATGTTATTTCTCTAAATCCTCGTGCTGATGTAATAGCAGTCAGAGCTGCATCGGGATTCGGCAGTGGTTCACCATTGAACTGAAGAGAGAGTATAATTCTCAGCAATCGTTCATCGATAAAATGAACATTGATAAGTGGCATGGGAGAAACAATTAGCGCCGCTTGTCCCAAATCTTTTCCGAACATGGAATAGAAGCGACTGTAATTCCCTTCATAGGCATTTCTGTACGAAACAATCCTTGCAGCCAAGGTGGATGATGAATCACCAAGTCGTGGTCTTAAAAGGGCTTCCAATCCTTCCTTATCAATGAGGCGAGGATGGGCATATCCATAAATTCCAAAAATCGATCCCATGGCATCCTGAGGAACTATGCCCTCCAAGCTAGTTCGTGGCGAGATGCCTCCCGATGAACGCAGCCTTTGAATTTCCCTTACAGCGCCTGCAGTTGCCAGTTCCATGGCGATGGGGTCTTGGGAGAGCCAAGTGGTTCCAATGGTATTCAGATTCAATGACGAAGAAACATCCTCGATCGATAATAACACCGACTGGTTCTGTGTTCGAGATATAGTGGCCCAGATGGGATCGATAGGGGAGTCGATTCGCGGTGTTGGATCGGATGGTAGAGCCAGGAGGATTGACATTATCGCCTCTTCCAGTTGCAGCTTCCGCTGCATTTCCGCCTCATGGATCGCTATTCGCCGAGCCATGACTATCTGTGGTCCAACAAGGGCTGAAAGCAGCAGACTGGAAAACGAAAGTGCGATAAGGGAATAGAGAGTTGCGGAACCAGACTGCGAAGTCACCGCATGGCCTCCGAGAAGTGTTCCGGCAAATAGAGTGGACGTGACTGCGGATAGATTGACACCTTAAGCGATTCAGAGTAGGTAAGCCGTGCGAAGGAAAAGCGCCCCTCTTCATCAAACACAGGGTTGATAACCGGCACCACTGTTTCAAAGTAATAGGCCGTTGCGGTTTTCTCTGAGGGTCCAGAAAGCAGTATGGCACTCTCCTGAGTTTCAATGCGCAGTACATCTATTTGGCTGCCGTTTTCGGCGTGTAATTCTGATCGCTCTTCCACCTCTGTGTACCGGATTCCCTGCTTCCACCAATCACAGTAGAGAAGTTCCATACGTTGCTCGAAATCTCTTGTCAGAGAAACAAAACGCAGAAGATCACGATCTTGTTTCAAATTGGCAAGTAGTCTCCCGGCTTGGCCGCTCAGAAAGATGTATACGCCGCCCGCCACAATGGAAATAAGGACTATCGCGATAAGAGCATCCATAATTGAACCGCCCTCTTCGGGTTTACTGGACCGAGGATAATGCATAGTATTTCCAATTTTTCTCTTGCATCTCGGCGCCGCTGTTATAGAGATCTGTCAATGTGGAAAGGCGGCGAGATCTCGCCGATACTATCGCTCCCGATACGGCTACCGCGGCCAGCGCCACCACGGCAAAGATAATGATTGCCGCAAGAGCGTCAAGTGTGGCGTATCCGCTAATCTTTCCAAGAGTGGATATCCGCATCGGGACCCTCCCCGCCTTCCAGTCCATCGGCTCCGTAGGATGATATCGCATAGGGGAGTCCCTCTGGTCCCGGATGCCTATAGATATACTCTCTCCCCCAAGAATCCTCAATGTCCTTCTTGGTTAGATATGGCCCGAACCATCCAGAAGGAACCGGGGATGTTACCGGCACCGCCCAAAGGGCATCAAGTCCCTGCTCCTCACTGGGGTACATGCCACAGTCCAAGTAGTAGCTATCCAGAGCCAGGGAGAGCGCGGCAATTTCATTGGCGGCGGAAGCCCGTCTGGCCTTGTTAACATAGCGGACACCGGCAAATCCCACAGCTCCGGTAAAGATAAAGAAAATGCTAACTACGATAATAGCTTCTATAAAGGTCCACCCGGCCTCGGAAGACCGTATATCTGAACTTGGCATCCTGTTATCCATGGAATTCATCACCTACAGTTGCTCTTTACAACCTAAACCATGAGCTTAACCCGCAGATAGTCTCATATGCAAGATCAGCATTATCAAAGTTAACGAGCAGGAGACGCAGCGGGTCACAACATCAAATCGTATCGAAAATCGTCCGCTCCGTCAAGACACTCCGAACTTGGCTTGTCCATTCCGAAATCTACTTTTCCAAGTAGTTCGTATGCGTCGCATTTCTCATCAAATGCGCTCTCTTTTTGATGTACAGGAACTCCTACATTCCAGGATTTCCCCAACTTAAGGATTTGTCCACGCGAGAAAGACCATACCAAAACCCACGGGGCAGCTCGAATAGGTGCGGAATCAAGTATTGGGTTTCACGAACGCGGATACTGGCAAGTGTACACAACGATGAGGAAATGATATACTTAACTCTTAAACAAAGTCAAGCTACTAGTGTATAATGGAAGAGTGATGGAAAAGAATCTTCAGTCCACTCTGATTGTGGCGCTGGCAGTAGCTCTGCTGGCCGGTTGCCTTGAACCTACTAACGTTTCCAACGCCCATACCCCTGCCATCTATACCCTGACTTATAACGGCAACGGCGCCACCTCCGGCACAGTTCCCATTGATAACAAAAAGTATAAATATGGTGACACCGTAATAGTCCAGGGAAACATAGGCAACCTTGCACATAGCAGCAATGTCTTCACTGGTTGGGCCGCAGAACAAACAGCCACTGAGCCGCAGCTCACAGAGAACAGCTCTTTCAGGATAAGAAGAAGCCTTACCCTCTATGCAGTGTGGGCGGATGCTTCTTACACCATAAACTTTGACAAGAACGACGTGGGAGCGGGGGGCAGTCAGGCCAGCTTGAGCGCTGTCTTTGGAGAAGCCGCGACCCTTCCCACCACCACCACCTTTACCGCTCCGCCTGATAAGAGATTTCTAGGGTGGGCGGAGACTTCCGATGGAACAGTGATAGAGGGTTCATACACCGGGCCGAGCAGCTACAGTGCCACCGTCACCCTCTATGCAGTGTGGAGGGGAAATCCCTACACCATAAGCTTCGACAAGAACGACGTGAGAGCGGGGGGCAGTCAGGCCAGCTTGAGCGCTGACTTTGGAGAAGCCGCGGCCCTTCCCACCACCACCACCTTTACCGCTCCGCCTAAT
>Ga0056110_100105_pt1 | contig 16201 bp, 12 predicted proteins | sample WorMetloBBELIZE1_FD_83873 | JGI IMG/M metagenome (GOLD analysis project Ga0056110, IMG submission 83873) | Marine gutless worms symbiont microbial communities from Max Planck institute for Marine Microbiology, Germany - Olavius longissimus B... ... | reverse complement strand
TGCCGGAGCTCAAATAAGCCGCGGCCCCAATGCCAGCCCCGAACCCGGCGATGCGGAGAGTTTGATAGACCATTTGGAGAATTGGACAGGAAGACTGGGGCGCTTGGCGGACTATGGACTTGAGCGTTCCGACATAAGGCATATCGTAAATGCTTCGGACAACAAGAGTACTCCCGTGAACTTCAGCGATTCCGAGCGCCGGGAATTTCTCCTTCAACTTGTTTAGCTGCCGTTTCCGGTTCGAACGCCGCCTAAGTGACACCGCCGCTTATCTGACTAAAAACGACACAAGATGAGCGAGTTAACCAGAACTTCTCACCAGCTTCACAAGAGTGGATCGGACCGATGATTTCCATTCAATGACTTACTCCCAACTGGATGGGACTTCGACACACAGCGAAAACACCGGGTATATCGTAAGCGGTTCCACTGTTTCCCGTGCCTCGGCTGCGCGGAAGCCACCGTCTTCTTGAGTGCCGGGAACTCCATGTTTTGGATTGCATCACAAGTAGGCGCCGGATAACCCAGTATGGAAAACTCTCCGGGTGGACGAACGAGTACCCTCCGCTTGTGAGAATGCCATAACAGCGGCGACTCTCATCATTTTCAACCTCAGGGCCTAAAGGCATGGACCTCCGGTGTAGGCTCTCTCCCGCGGAGGAAATTCCTTAGAACGGTGGATGCTAAGATACGAGCGAAAGCGGAAAACAACAATCGCAGCTGATTCGAACTCATCCAACTGGTGGGAGTTCGAGTCGCGAGAAGATCAAGCCGCCGCTCCTTTGGATCCGGCTCTCCATATCGCCCCCCGGCACAATGGTATTGCCCATGGGGGGCGCAATCGCATCCGGGCATCTTGGTGACGATGAAACGGGGATTCGATCCACCACATGAGAAAACCATTGTAGTTTTCTCCGCGCGGGGGTATTTTAACCTTGAGTCTGCTCTCAATATATCGATTTGGGAAGTAGACCCCAAGTTGGAGGAAGCCTCTTGCTGCCTCCACCAAGTTTCGGAAATGCATATGCTTGAAGAACTTCCAAATATCCGGCAGATCAGGGGCGAGGGTTTTCGGCGTTGGTTCGTCGATGAGGATTTGGAACTGATTCTTTGGTACGATGAAGAAAAGAAGCTCACAGGCTTTCAGATTTGCTACGACAAACTGGCTGGGAATCGCTCCGTTACCTGGAAGAGGCGCATAGGCAGGGATGGTAAACCGAAATCGGTGTTGACTTCCGATGGCCCTTACAATAAATCTCGTCTATACGCCCTGGCGAAGCGGAGCATGGACAATTTGGATGATGGCTTAAGGGTATTTATCCTGGAGCGACTCAGATCTCACGGCAGGGAATGAATCCGGGAGTAATATCAGCTTCCGGTCGTTCGCGCCGAATTATGGGGCTATGCCGCTAGGCCATGAGCGCTTCCAGCGCTGCCGAAATTCTCTTCCGGTTCATTTCATTTTCGGAGACTATCGTATCCAGCGCGGCCTGTGCCCGTTCGAGGGAGAGATTGCCGGGAAAGCCCAGGCCGGTTCTGATTTCAATCGCCGAGAGTGGGTTGATTCCCTCGTGGCGGCTTGGGTTTTTTGCCACCTCCTTATAAGCATCCCTGAAGGTCATTCCGCCTGCGGCCAGAGCGAGAGCCGCATCGGCGGCGAAGATTTCAGGTTTGAACGATTTCAGCAAATTCTCCCTGTTCACTTCCAGCTTTTCGACGACGATCGCGCCTGCTTCAACCATTGATTCCAAGGTGTCCGCAGCGCTAATCGTCGGTTCCTTTGTTTCTTGATAATCTCGATTGTATCCTGAAGGGAGCGCACGGATGATTCCCTTTATCTGGCTAGCCCTGGCGCCGACCGATGCGGCCCTGGCCCGCATCAATTCCAATACATCCGGATTCCGCTTCTGAGGCATGATGCTTGAGCCTGTACATAGTTCTTCTGGAATGCTGAACCATGCGAATTCAGACATGGAGTACAGGATTAAATCCTGGGCGAGTTTGGAGAGGCTGATGGCTGTCTGTTCAAGGATGTCCACGAGACGGGATTCGAATTTCCCACGACTGAGACCGCCATAGGCTGCGTTTATCTGCACCCTTTGGAAGCCAAGAAATTTTGCGCAGAGTTCTCTGTCAAGTGGCAATGGAGTTCCAAAACCCGCGCCGGAACCCAACGGGCATTGATCGAGAAAATGGAAAAGACTCGAGAGTCCCTCAAGGTCGTCCAACAGGAGTTCGGCAAAACCTCCAGCCCAGAGGCCCACAGAGGAGGGCATCGCGGCTTGCATATGTGTGCGCCCTGGCATCGGCATGAGCCTGTGCCTCTGTGCGAACTCCATCAGGCTTTGGATAAGCGCGGCCAATTTGGGAACTAGATTGAGTTGATAGTCGCGCATCCAGATTCGCATTGCGGTTAGAATTTGATCGTTTCGACTCCGTCCGATATGGATGCGTTTCCCGTCTTCGCCAGCCAGCTCCACGAGGCGATTTTCGATTGCAGTGTGCGCATCTTCATCTGAGACGCTGATTTTGAACCCACCCTTTTGATGTTCCAACAGTATGGCCCGCAAACCAGATTGGATGCACTTGAGTTGCTTCACTTCTATAAGGCCTACAGCCGCAAGCATCTTCGCATGGGCCAGACTCCCCAGCACATCGGCCTTGACCAGACGACTATCCAGAATATGATCGTTGCCGACAGTGAATTTTTCGATTAGGGCATTGAGTTTCATTCCCTTAAACCACAATTTGCTCATGCCAACCTTCCAATCTCAATACTACTCGTATTGATTCCCAGACGCTATAAGCACAATGACTTGTGGATCGGCAATCCTGCCAGGCTGACATCAATGACGGGCGATGGGCTGTCAATCCCATAAACACGGCGCTCCCAACATAAAAACGGCAAATTACTTAGTGCTTGCATTGCGAAATTGTTCTAAGATGAATACCACCAATAAAGAACAGTGGCAATGCAGATTATTGAAGAGAAAGTTTTCGGATCTCACATACAATCCGATCTGGCAGATTTCATATCGCTTTCACTACTCATATCAAAACTTTCCCCTGATAAGATTCCGCGGCATATGGTTGGCCGCATTCTTCTCGAGGCCTCCAAATGTGAGGAATCACTCGATGCATTTGGCGCCGCTAGAAATGAGTATTGGGCTCCCGTCCGTATGGCGGCCGCTGTGGCAAAGACATTCAGTCGTGTTATTTACAACATGTTCCATATATACCACTCGGCTGAAGGGTACAATTTGTTAGAGGTGGAGGGTGATTTCAGCTTCGCTACACGGGAAACTTTGTTTTCGCTGCTCAAAGCTTTTGCAAACGCATCGGACAATTTCATAAAAGTCGTAAGGAGTATGAATCTGGATGGAATGCTTATTCCCGCGACACAGTACAGGTTCGAGGAAGCACCAGTCAATGGAAAACTGAAGTCAAATCTGCGGCGTAAAGCTGCTGAAAATTCGCGTGATATGGCGGTTCATCTTGCAACTAGCTTTCTAGATCTGGCTGGAGAATGCGATTGGCTTGATGTGTATAAGAAATTGAAGTCCGAGCAGTATCACAGATGCATACCGGACACGATAAATGAGGTTAGGCTTCGGCATGTCGCAACCGACTTTCATAATCTTCAGTCAATGTATGATACCTATCTGTCTACCTCGGATATTGCCGAGTCCGATGGGAATTTGCCCATCATGAGGGGGCAGATAACCGTTGTGTTCCACCTGCTGGACACAGTTGTAACGTTGGTGCATTTCTACGAACGCCATGCCTCTTCAGACTGGAATACCGGTTTGAGGCCTTCCATAGCGAACAAGGAGTTGCTCGCAATTATAATCGATTATTTCATAGCGTTCGCGGATAAATACATTGGCGTAACCCAAGAACTTTGCAAGAGTATTTTGAAATCCTACGCCGTCCAGGGCGAGATTGAAGTGCCCATTCCCAATTACCGAGGTTTTCATGTTCGCCCTTCCACACTCATCGCCAAAATAATCGTTCACTACGGCAGCAGAGTGAGAATGATACTCGACGGGACTGTCTATGACGCTTCGTTGCCGTTGGAACTTTTTCGAGCCAATGAAAAGCTCAATCAACGCAAAAGAGACGCGGTAACCAAATACTCCCTGGAACATAAGCTTGTAAAAAATGACGCCGGGGCAGCTTATGACGCCACTCTGATGAGAAGGATTCTCAGGGCGGTATTTCTAGATTTATTGGAAAAACAAAAAATAATGATTTATGATAACGACTATTCATTCGACGATATAGAACCACATATGAACGAAACCTTGGCTGAGTTCATTAAACGAGCCATCGTTTTGTATCTAGCCATGGGTAGGATTGATATCATAAGCGGGGATACGGTGCACTTTCAGGGCGATATCAGGGTTCTCGAGGATATTAAAGAGCTGGCAGATAGCGGATATGGCGAAGATAAGTTCGGTAATAATGTAGTGCTGCCCAAAAGTCTTTCCTACCTCAAGAGGTAGAACCGTGGAATTAGGAATAGTTATGCGCGGTTTCAGACGTTTTAACTCGGCCTTGTTATTCGTTCTATTGATTCCTGCCGCTATTTCGGGCCAGGAAGAAACCCGCGCGGCTCTGGTTAGTACAATTATAATCGGCCCCGAGTCGCGTCAAGGAAGAGAAATTGAGGATGTAATCCGAACTTCTATGCTCGCACAGTTGCGATTGGATGGGTTCATGCTTGGTGAATTGAGCGACTCGGATTACATAGTGAAGGCCTCGTATGAGATTATCGGGGCTGACATCTCAATATCGTTCGAAGCGAGACGAATCAGAACCGATGAGGAAAGAACGATCACCAAGGCTAAGTGGGAAGGACCACTTTCCTTGAACTTGGATACCGAAATCCAAAATATTGTGCATGGATCCATTACTCGACAGATGGAGAAAACGATTCAAGTGGAGGAGGGGAAACCGGATAATGAGTGGAGTCTGGACTTGAACTTTTCAAGATTCATTCCGGTGCACGAGTCGAGGCAAATTGCAAAACTGGGTATTGGAGGCCATGTTGGTTTTGGCTACGTGGTGTTTTTGAAGAGATTCTCGTTGAATCCAAGCCTCAAAGTCGGTTTGATTTGGATTCCCACAACATCTGTTTGCTCCGATAATTCCACCTGTCCCAATATCACGATGATTCCACTGGCGGCTGAAATCAAGTTTTCATACAATTTGAATAAGAAGTTTCAGCCCTATCTTACGGGTGGAGCCGGAGGAGTCTGGCTCTTCAGATTTGCCCATAGTGATAAGGAGAGTCAGGCCGATATGGTTCCCTATGTTGACGCGACGCTTGGGGTTGACATCAGACTCGTTGGTGTGTTTGGCATATTCATGGAAGTCGAAGTACACAACGCGTTCGAGGAAGTTGGCGCCGTCATCTCTGGTATTGCACATATTACCGGCATCGCGGTGAATATCGGAACAGGGTTCAGATACTGATCGCTGGGCAGCGCTTGTCATCCATCGGCGCCTCACAGCTATGGTTTCAGTTCCAACGCCAATTCATCTATCGCTTCTAGAAATTCTCCGTAAATCTGCTCCCGGACTCCGTCTACCTCCAAGGCGTTCGCCGATTCTACGAAGCTATCGAGAAGCGCATAGGCCGAAGGTTCCAGGTCGGACTTGATTTTCAACTTGTCGCTCAACAGGGAAGCGATGCGCGCGAAGTCATCACGCCTATTCTCAAGCATTGCCTCGTAGGCAGCGGCGTAATCGTTTCTGAGCATATCCAGCGCGCTCAAGTAGGCAGACAGGCGCTCCTCCAGAATTCTACTCTCCTCAGCGGCTTCAGCGCGGATTTCATTTCTTGCCAACTCCAAGTCCTCCGGTCCGAATACCGGCTCCTTGCCAAGGAGCATGCCTCCCACATCATTGACAGTTTCCTCCAGATTGACCAATCGCCTGACAGCTGTTATAAAGAAGCTGTTTACGTTCCGATTGTCGCGGACTACTTCGCTCTGTCTTATTCCAGGTTCATTGAGATACGATTCCAGTGAGCCAAGCAGTTCAATGGTTGCCGCGGAGTTGCCCTCTCTCCAGTTATCGCTCACCCCCCCGTAGTAGGCCGCAATTTGGGCGCGGATTCCATCCTCGCCTTCCCTGCGCGCTTGGAGTTCTTTCAATGTCCGCAAAGCCTCCGAATTCTCATTTTCCGCAAGAGTCTGGATTTCGGATTCCAAGCTTGCCACCTCCGTCCTAAGTCGCTCAAGTTCCGCAACGTAATTGCTGATTTGAACCTCATACAGGCTGTGCCGCGCATCAAGTTCGGCGATGCGACTTCCATACTCATCTTCCAATTGAGTCCTGGATTCAGCCAGTTTCATCTCCATCTCTTCCCGCGCCGCCGTCTCGTAATCGGCCATGTCTTTTACGAGCTGATCCCCGGAAATTCCGGTGGTAATCAACCTTCTCCGCTCGGCTTCCAGGCCATCTCGAAATTCTGCCCGCAACTCCTCCTCTCGCGCTGTCAGTCTCCGCCCGATTTCTTCTTCAACTTCGAGCTTCTCCGATTCTATGCTCTTTAATCGCTTTCGAATCTCCTCAAGTTCTTTATCTTTGGCATGGAGTTCCGCTTGGGCCTCCTCCCGCAGCCGCTCTACAATCAGTCCTTCAGTGGAGACAATGCCGGTTAAGGCTGGAGAATCCGAGCCGCGCTCCGCCCCAAAAAAACTCCATATGAAAAGGGAGCTGGCCGCCAGCAACATAAAGGTTCCGACATTCATCCAAATGGGGAGCTGCGCCGAGCGCTTTTCTGCCCCCAGCCGCGGCAAACCCGCCGGCTCCATCAAACCGGGGTCAGAGTCCATCGGCGGGGCGCCTTCGCCAGAACCTTCTCGCTCCCGCACAAGAGCTTTCTCAATCGAGTCCAGGATTTCCCGCCTTTCCTCCGACGAGATTGTCTCTATACCCTCATAGTTCGATGTATCGAAAAAAGCGCCATCTTTTTGCTTCGTCCTGTTATTTTGATTTGAATTACCCATTCCACTACTCCATTATTCACTTTATATTAAAACAGAAATGAACATCCGTCCAAAAATAATTTTTGTAGTGCTGCCCTTAATTATAGCTCCATTGATACTTGCCGCCTTCGTTTCCCACCTATCGGCCAAGTCCGGCATCACAGCCGTTGCCGCCAATCTCCTGCAATTCAAATCTCAAACCCTGAACAACTACATTGAATCCCAGTGGGATCTGCTTACATCGAACAATCTGGAAGATAAACCGCAGTATCAGGATGCGGCAAAAAAAACCATCTTTGGATTTGCCCAAAGCCTGATACGTTCCCCAACCGAATTGATTTTTGCAGTCGATTCGTCGGGAAAAATCGTGATGTCCACAGGCGCAACCCCGCCAAATCCAATTCCCAAACCACCAAGTGAAGTCAAGAGAGCCACCAGCGCGGGAACTCCGGATTCTGTTCTCAACGAAGAATGGACAGATTCACTTATCATCAATGAAACTCGCCGGATAGCCTACTCTCAATACTTCACACCGTGGGAATGGACCGTCTACGTAAGTGAGGAATGGGACACCTTCTACAGTCCGGTGACTCGCAACAGTATCATTATCAGCATCATAGCTGCCGTTTCTCTCAGTTTTTCCCTGGTTTTTCTGATTATAGCCGCCAAGGCAGTCACCAAACCCCTCGAAGGAATGACCAGATCAATCGAGCATATTACCCAAACCATGGATCTCGAAACCCGGGTTCCCATCTTATACAACGACGAAATCGGGCGTCTGGCCCACTCCTTCAATCAAATGACCGTCAACCTCCACGAGGCCAACAGGAGTGTCAAAAATTTTGCCCTGCGCAGCGTCATAGCCAGAAGAAAGGCTGTCAAGGCACAAATAGAAACGGAGGAGACAAAGGAACGCGAGCAGAGTCTCCGCGTATTATTCCAGAAATACGTACCCCAGTCGGTGATAGATAAAAACATCGAACGCATTGGCAAAGAGCTCCTGGTAGGCGAGTACCAGCAGGCCTCAATTCTAATTTCCGATATTCGCCGATTCACTTCAATCAGCGAGAGCATGGAACCGGATCAGCTTGTTAACTCTCTCAATCGATACTTCGAGAAGATGGTGGACATAATCGACAAACACATGGGCATCACCGACAAGTACATGGGCGATGCAATCATGGCTCTCTTTGGAGTTCCGGAAAAGAGCGAAGACGACATATCGAACTGTGTTCGGACCGGCATTGAGATGCTGTCATGTCTCGAAGACTTCAATAGAGAGCAAAAGGAACTCAAGGTCGGCAAATTCGAAATTGGAATCGGCATACATCATGGCCAGGTTACCGCCGGTAACATAGGCTCGGAGAAAAAAATGGATTATACGGTAATCGGTGAACCTGTAAACATCTCTTCGCGTCTTGAAAGCCTCACCAAGCATTATCAAGTTCCACTAATCATCTCGGACAGGGTCAGAGACTCGCTAGGCGATGAGATGGAAACCTTCCTGCTTGACAGGGTGCTGGTCGTCGGCAGTACCAATCCCATAAGCATATTCGCGGTGGCGGGAACACTGGAGGAGAAAACCATAGAGATGTGGGAAGTCTTTGAGAAGGGCCGGGAACATTACTTCGAGGGTAATTTCGAAGCGGCAAAGAAAAGCTTCCAGGCTGCTCAAAAGAAATACCCCGGCAATAGACTGCTCCAGCTGTTTCTCGGTCGCAGCAACAGGTTCATCATGAATCCACCGCCGAACTGGAATGGAGCCTTCCGCCACGAAGCCAAATGAATTCCAGGTTCTAGGAGCCCTTGGCAAAACTGATTTTCCTCCCGCGTGAATCCACGATAATCTTGTCGTTTTCGGTGAATTCTCCTGCCAACAAAGATTTAGCCAGCGGATTTTCAACCAGTTCACGTAGGGCGCGCCGAAGCGGTCGCGCACCGAAGGCCGGCACAAATCCTCTCGCGCTGACTAGCTTCTTGGCATTCTCCGTCAATTCCAGGGCAATGTTTTTCTCCGCGAGGCGTCCAGCGAGATGGGCGATTTGGAGTTCCAGTATCTGGCGAATTTGCTCGAGGTTGAGAGATTCAAATATAATTGTCTCATCAATACGGTTTAGAAACTCGGGTTTGAACGCGGCTCTCACGCGTTCATTCAGGGCGGCCCGGGTGACATCGTCCACTCCTCTTTCCAAAATCACATCCGAACCCAGATTGCTGGTCATAATTATTATTGAATGGCGGAAATTCACCACCCGGCCCTGGCTGTCAGTGAGACGTCCGTCGTCTAGCAGTTGTAGCAGTATGTCGAACACATCCGGGTGAGCCTTTTCTATTTCATCAAACAGCACTACCGAATACGGACGCCTTCGCACCGCCTCTGTCAGTTGCCCCCCCTCGTCGTAGCCAACATACCCCGGTGGAGCTCCAACCAGGCGCGACACCGCAAACTTCTCCATGTATTCGCTCATATCGATTCTGGTGAGAGCGCCATCATCGTCAAATAAAAAAGCCGCAAGGGTTCGAGCCAGTTCCGTTTTCCCCACTCCTGTCGGACCAAGGAATATGAAGGTGCCAAGAGGTCTTGAAGGATCCGATATTCCGCTTCGATTGCGCCTCACGGCATTGGCGACGGAGACAAGCGCGGCATCCTGCCCCACCACTCGTTTTTTTAGAATGCTTTCAAGATTCCGATACCTCTCTCTGTCGGAAGCCAGCATCTTGGCCACCGGAATTCCGGTCCATGCCGATATCACACGGGCGATATCTTCCTCGCCAATTTCTTCCCGGAGCAAGCTGTTTTCTCCCTGCAGAGTTTTCAAACGCTCGGACTTCTCCTCAAGCAGTTTCTTTGTCGCGGGAAGCCTGCCATGAAGGATTTCTGCGGCAAGGCTCAGGTTTCCCTCCCGTTCGACAATGCCTGCCTGGAGATTCAACTCCTCTATTCTTTGCTTGATCAATCTGACCTCCTCTATAGCCTCCTTTTCGTTCACCCATTGGGTTTTCAAAGCATCTCGAGAGGCAGAAAAATCGGCCAATTCTCTGCCGAGGCTCTCAAGGCGCTTTGTGGAAGCGGAGTCGTTCTCTCGTTCCAATGATTGCTTCTCGATTTCGAGCTGCAATATACGCCGTTCCAATGTGTCCAATTCCACAGGCTGGCTCTCAATCTCCATCTTGATTTGACTGGCGGCCTCATCCACTAGGTCGATAGCCTTGTCGGGGAGAAAACGCCCGGTAATATAACGCTTGGAAAGGGCGGCGGCCGCAATCAGGGCCTCATCGCGAATCGTAACACCATGATGAACCTCATATCGCTCCCTCAAACCGCGTAGAATCGAAACAGTGTCCTCCACCGAGGGCTCGGTAACCATCACCTGCTGAAAACGCCTTTCAAAGGCGGCGTCTTTTTCAATGTATTTACGATATTCGTCCAGAGTACTCGCGCCGATGGCATGCAATTCGCCGCGAGCCAAGGCCGGCTTGAGCAGATTCGAAGCATCCGTGCCCCCCTCATTGGCTCCCGCTCCCATCACCGTGTGCAACTCATCGATAAACAAGATGATATCTCCCGAACTCGAACTTACATCTTTAATCACCCCTTTCAAGCGCTCCTCGAATTCCCCACGAAACTTCGCTCCTGCAACCAGCGAACCCATGTCGAGACTGAGTAGTCGCCTTCCCTTCAATGAATCCGGAACATCGCCAGCCACAATTCGCCCTGCAAGTCCTTCCACAATGGCGGTTTTGCCAGTGCCGGGCTCGCCAATCAGCACCGGATTGTTCTTTGTTCGGCGGCTTAGCACCTGCATTATCCGTCTCACCTCATTATCCCTGCCGATAACAGGATCAAGTTTCCCTCGAAGCGCCATCCGAGTGAGATCTACCGTGTATTTCTCGAGCGCGCGGAATTTACCTTCGGGATCCTGATCGTGCACCCTCAAACTTCCCCGAACCTCCTTCAGCGCTTTCAGGAGGGAATCGTGATTAACCCCGTGAGCTTTCAAAAGCTTCGCCATCTCCGCGCTTTCAGATATCATGGCCAATAGCAGATGCTCAACAGAGATGTATTCATCTTTCAGCCAGGCCGTTTCTTTTTCGGCCTGCCGGAGTAGGCTCGCCAGCTTTGGGCTCATGCCCGTCTGAACAGTTTCGCCGTAAGCACGAGGCTTCCTTTCCAGAGCCCTCCCTAACTCTTCCTCCAAAATCCCGGTGCTCACCCCCATCCGAGATAGCAAATGCGGCACAATTCCATCCTCTTGGCGCAGCAGGGCGCTAAGAAGATGCTCAACGTCCAGTTGATTATGGCCGAGCCTACCGGCAATTTGTGCGGCCATCTCCAGAGCCTCGCGGCTCTTTATCGTGTAGCGGTCTTTCATCATGTTATTCATCTCCCCCATTAAGATAACTAGCAATAGCGGGTTCCAGCAAATATGATGGAACTATGTCAAATAATGAGAAAATTGTTATACTTTTGGATTGTTTTACGCGCAGTGACGCCCAAGCAGCGCTTTCCGCCTTCGAAAGCGCCGGGGGCGAGGCCTCAAGAATCATAGTGGCGCCGATTACCGAACTGGTCGCCAAACAGAATACTGCCGAGGCGATAGCCTCCGTAAAAGAGGGCCGCTGGCTTGGCGGAATCCCAAGGGTCGGCGCCAAACCCGGCGCCCTTATCGCTGGAGCCACTAAACGCGATGCCGTCGCATTGATGCGCTGCTTCAAAGCCATCCTCGACCCCGACGCGGATCCAGTCTTTGCGATGATAACCGAAACCGGAATGGGCTGGAGCGTCGAGGAATACCTCGCACATATCCGCAAGGAACATAACTATATGAAAACTGCCGATCCATCTATGGATCCGGATATGAAGGAAATAGACTAGGAAGCCGGAGCCGCAGAGGAGAACCCTGAATCAGCCGCGCGAAAACGATGGGCCGGGACTCTCATCTCATAACAAAGAGAAGCGCCGCCTACAAGACAATAACATCATCTTGCAGGCCGCGCCCAGAAAAGAATCTATAATGAGGTGTCTGGGGAAAGGAGGAAAACCCACACACTATTCACATATACAAAACCATCGGCAGTTAGAAAGGTTACGCGACATAACTTTTTTCTATTTTTGGAAAAATTTTTCCAAAAGGCGGCGGATTCAGTTTTTGAGCAAGGCGGCGATTGAAAACAAAAAGCTATCCCGCTTCGATCGACACGAATCAATGCTGTTTCTGCGATTTAAGTGAGTGCGATGGTTTGAGATTCAGATCCATTCTCGGATGCCACTGGAGGCGCTGTCCTCCGGCGCCGGCAAGTTAGCGACAGGCTCGTTCACGCTGCATATCTCCGGCCTGGCGCCGATAATCATTCCCTCACATTGGACGGAGCGCTGTTAGCGTGGATTTTTTTGACTTCCGCGAGCTATATGGGTTCGCCTGCTCCACACCATCCCACTGTTCATGAACTGCGACTTCGCTCTATCACCTATCGTTTCTGTTTACGATCTCTTCCGTGTTCATCTCCGGCGGAGCCATGGTGAACATCATACACATCAATTCGGAGTGGCGATGTTTATAACGGCCATGGAGCCGGATGTTTTGCCGACATTTCACGCCTTCCTTCTTCTTAAAGACTTTCCTGGTAAACGATTTTGGATTAGCTTTTCCAGCAGCGGTCATCATATCAATGCTCAAAGGTTTTCCCTCCAGTCTGCGAAGTTACAATGTCAGGAGGATGTGGACCTAGGTGAGTCGGTACTGACGCTTACAACAAAGTATTGGGAATCCATGCATCTGCTGGATAGTTTTGATGGATGCGCGTGTGTTACAGGAAAACTGGAAGCCAGTTATAATGTGGAAGGAACATGCTCACGGTATGTGCTCCATGCCGGAGAGTCCAGTTCGCGGGCGATAAACTACTGAGCCTACCAAGCGCCGATAGATTTTCAGCAGATTCAGCCGACTCGGCAAATACCTCGGCTGTTTTCTACTTCACTTAACTGATTCTAACGACTGGGACGAAAATTGCATTCGAAGATGTGGAGACAGAGCAGACATGAAAATAAAGCCTAACATTTCCTCAATGGGAACCTACGTTCCCGGTCGAACCATCGAAGGCGCGGTGAAACTCTCCTCGAACGAGAATCCACTCGGCCCCTCCCCGCTTGCGCTAGCGGCTATAAAAGACAGACTTTCCGAGATTCATCGCTACCCGGATGGCGCCTGCGTCGAATTGCGCACCAGACTCGGAGAACTTTGGAAGCTCGATGCGGATAATATTTTAGTGGCAAACGGAAGCGACGAACTGCTTGTTCTCCTTGCCGCGGCCCTCATCAGTCCAAACTGCAACGCGGTTGGAGCCCGTCAAACTTTCAGCCAGTACCGATACGCGGTCCGCCTATTCGGCGGTGAAATGCGTGAAAAATCACTTCTTTCAGGATTTTATGATCTCTCAGGCATGCTGGAATTAATCAACTCAAATACCAAGGTGGTTTTCGTGTGCAATCCAAATAATCCGACAGGCACCTATCGCAGCGGCCAGGAACTCGAAACATTTCTCCGCAGAGTACCTGTCGACACTGTGGTTGCGTTGGACGAAGCCTATGCGGATTTCGCCGATGCCAAAGATTTTCCGGACTCAAGGGCGTTACTAGCTGAATTTCCAAACTTGCTGATACTGCGTACTTTCTCAAAACTCCACGGTCTGGCCGGCCTTAGAATTGGCTATGCCGTTGCGCGGCAGGAGCTTATCAGTGGCATGACCAAGGCTTCCATGCCCTTCAACGTGAATTCCCTGGCGCAGGCGGCCGCCCACGCCGCTCTGGACGATACAGAGCATCGCAACACCACCTTGAAGCTCGTTCACACGGAAAAAAAATTCTTGGAGATCGAATTAAATAAGCGCGGAATATCCAACTTCCCCACCCAGGCAAATTTTATTTGCTTCGCGTTGGAGTGGGAAACCAGCGGCAAATGGGAATGGATTGCCAAGAGGGGAATCGCGTTTCGGGAGCTGGAATCCTTCGGCCTGCCAAAAATGGCGCGTTATACCATTGGCAACAGGGCGCATAACCAGCTTCTGTTAAGAATCCTAGATGAACTATCCACCCGATGATTATCTACCAGGTATTGATCATAAGCGCGATTCCCTGCCTGCTGTTCGTCGCCCTTATCCACCACTTCAGCCGCCATAAAAAGGGTTCTGACATTCTTCGCCTGAAGCTTCTCGGCGCAGGTTTCATAGCGCCCATTGCAGCGACAGTCATAGAGTTCATTACGCTCAAGCTCTGCAACTATTTTCCGGACGAGCTAGTCATCCCGGCCCGCGCATTTCTGGGCATAGCGCTTGTCGAGGAGGGACTCAAACTTGCGGTAATTCTGATGATAGTGAAAAAACGGGTCGATTTCAAAGAGCTCATTGATGGACCAATCTATGCCATAACGGCTGCTATGGGCTTTGCCCTATTGGAAAACTTCATATACGTCTTCGGTTCTCAAACTCCAATGGCAATCGCCCTAGTGCGCAGTATTACCGCGGTTCCCTTGCATGCGTTGGCCGGTGGGTTCATGGGTCTGGCGATAGCCCGTGAGAAGAGCAAATCCACTCATCGCATTGCCGGCACCTTTCTAATCGCAGTGCTTATTCACGGTTCCTACGATTGGTTCTTGATGGACGAGCGGATCACAGACCTGTTGATTTTCCCTCTTCTCGCTGTCGGCTGGCTGATTCTAGGCTGGATTCTACGCCGTGCAAGAAATCGGGACATCGAATTCGATTGACTTTTTTTATGTGAATCTATATCCTCAGGTTACACAGTATCGCAGGGTAGAGCAGTTGGCAGCTCGTCGGGCTCATAACCCGGAGGTCGTAGGTTCGAATCCTACCCCTGCTATTTGTTACTAAGCCGCTCCTAGGAGCGGCTTAGTATTTGCCCACAAAGAATTAAGATCATCACCTTTGCCACTGCTTTCTTCACCTCGCCTCCGTTGGACACTATTTTGTAGACATATTGTAGAAGCATTGTAGATACTAGGAGTTACTATGGGCGTGAAGATCCGAGAGAAGACTGGCCGATTATACCTCGATATCTACTGGAACGGCCGTAGAACATGGGAAGCGTTAAAGATTAACGTAGGCTCAGATCCCCAAACCAAACGAGAAGCATACCGTCTAGCAGACAAGATTCGTGCGAAGAGAGAGTTTCAATTGGTCTCCGGCGAGCATGGTCTCCTCGATCCAGTATCTGCGAAACGTCCTTTGGCGAGCTACGCAGAGGAGATAGCTTCCGAGATGGATACGAAGAATCCTATTCCTAAGAGTCTGCCCTACATCCGTAAGTTTGATCCCGATATACGCTTGGGTGCGATCAATGAAGCTTGGTTGGACCGATACAAGAAGTTCTTGAAATCAGAAAGTTCACTGGGCGCCAGTACAGCCGCGAAGTACTATGCAGCAATAGTTCAGATTCTACGACGAGCGGTACGAGACCAACTGATCCCAAGGAATCCATCAGACAATGTTGACGGCTGACGGGCGCCTGAAACGGTCAAACACCATTTATCTGCTGAGCAACTACAGAAGCTGGCAGATACACCAATCACGCTGAGAAAGAGTATACACGGACCTGATCTGAAACGAGCATTCCTTTTCGCTTGCTTCACCGGCCTCCGAATCTCAGACCTCAAGACACTGAAATGGAGAGATATTGGCCAGGGGACACGAGAGATAACCAAGCGCCAAGTAAAGACCAAGGGCGAGGTCAAGGAGCCTCTTCACGAACTAGCATGGCAGATAATTGATGACGGGACGATCCATAACAAGAATGAGTTGGTCTTCCCAACTCTGACCCATTCAAAGACAAATACCAATCAGTATCTGAATAAGTGGGGAGAACGAGCAGAGATCGATTTCTCGCTTGGTTGGCATACAGCCCGACATACCTTCGCAACACTGACCCTTGAGGGTGGTGCTGATATTTACACTGTATCCAAGCTCCTGGGGCACACACGTCTTCAGACAACTGAAGTCTATGCCCGAGCAACAGACAAGATGAACGCAGAGCAATCGAAGGTCTACCCAACATTGACTATGAGGAGTGGCCTACACTGACTTTTGTGGACTCGTCCTCTTGTTAGCCGGACAATGTCAGTATGGGAGAGAGGCGTAAGTATACCGAAGAGCTCAAAGCGGAAGCTCTGAAAATGGTTATCGAACAAGGA
>Ga0056110_100104_pt1 | contig 16297 bp, 7 predicted proteins | sample WorMetloBBELIZE1_FD_83873 | JGI IMG/M metagenome (GOLD analysis project Ga0056110, IMG submission 83873) | Marine gutless worms symbiont microbial communities from Max Planck institute for Marine Microbiology, Germany - Olavius longissimus B... ... | reverse complement strand
TGTATCAGTGCCGGCGTATATATAGTCGTCCTTGAATTCCAGATGCCTCAGCCTCCCAAGCGCGGCGCTTCCGAAAAAGGCCGGTTCGCCTGGATTGTCCACATTGTAAAGATCCAAGCCGCCATCGAATCTTGAAACGAAAATATAGTTATTCTCGATGGTGAGATGATCCGCGCGCGCCCCCGCTATCCTGGAAAAACTCCCAGGCGCACGCGGATTCATGATATCGAGCAGCAGGATATCCCCGGCGGAATCAATAAGACAGGCAAGGTTGCCTCTCAGTTCGATGGAACGCACATCGCCGGTTTCCACCAAGCTAAGCAGGACGGGAGCTTCGGGGTTTTCCAAACCGATAATGGCCAGGCCCCTCGAACCGGCGGGAACGAGCATTGTAGCGCCCACAACAGCTAAATCGTAGGCGCTGAATCCCTCAAGGATATCAATTCGCCGTGGATTGTGTACATTCGACACATCATAAGTACGCAGACCACGCCGCTCATCGGCGATGTACGCATAGTCGCCAAGAACAGCGAGCGCGGCAGCCTCTCCGGCAAGTCTCGAACCGATAACGAACGGATTTTTGGGCGTGATAATGTTGGCCACCAGGAGGCCCTTGTTCCTATCGGCTATGAAGGCGTAATCGCCCTTGACAGCAACCCCCACCGCCTCCCCGGATTCTATCGTTCCAACGGCTGCCGGTTTAATCGGATCGTGGATATCGATAATCCTGAACCCATTGCGTCCGGCGGCCACGAACGCGTAATCCCCCTGAACGTATATATCCTCCGGAATCAAACCTGTGTAGCGGGCAACCACCTCCAGTCTGTGTTTGGGCTCCAACAAGGCGCGCGCCGTAACAGAGTCGCTCAGACGCTCCGGAAACTCCGCCGGAGCGATCGCATAGGAGTACTTGATTCCATAGCGTACCCTGCTGTCCACAAAGCTCAGCTCGCTTGTCGGGGGTCCGAGGGGCGTGAAATCACCGCCCTCCTCCGAGCGTAGTACAAGATATTCCCGCGTTCCAGGTATGCCCCGCCAATCCAATCGAATCCGCCGATAATCACTCGTGGCGAGGGGTTTCAAGGTCTCCCCCGAGAGAGGGATGGTCCGAGCCACATGAGAATGGAAATCGCCGCGCGCGCTAATCACACGCAGTTGAAATTCATAGAGTTCGCCGTTAATCAGCGAATCCACCAGTAGCCCGCCGTTATCCGCCGCGGCGACTTCTATTTCCGATTTCTCACTCCCCCTGGTTAACTCAACCACCAGGCTGTCGGCATCAGGCACCGAATCCCAGCGAAGTTCGGCCGACTTATCCAGGCCGAGAACCTCAAAACTGGGAATATCGCTCCTGCCGCGGGGTATGAGCAATGTCGCCTCGGCCAGCTCGGCATTGGCTCCGACAACCGCGACATACAGCTCCACGTCTCCCTCAAAAACCTGCATGTGGAGCGGAATCAGAAAGCTCCCGTCGCGCGCCAACTGTATAGAGCCGTTGACAAAGCGGTCGGTCACTCTGACATCCGTGGGCCGTACCATCCAGGTTAAGTCTCCCAGCCCGCCGTAATCCGGACTGTCCTCGTATGGATCTATCACCGTGCCCGAAACAAACAGGCCGGCGGCCCCATACCGTGAACCCTCGGTGGGAAACTCAAGCGTAATCCGCGGCGCCAGGCGGCCGTCTCTAAGACGAAAACTCAGCCTGGTCTTATTGTTATTCTGGTCTTCGGCTTCGAATTCCAGGGAGATTGGACCCGCTCTATCCGATAAATCTATGTTGAAAGAAAACAGTCCCTCATCATCAAAAAACACCGAACGACGGTTTTCGGGCACGGAGCCGAACCACCAATCGAGCGTTTTAACTTCAGAAAGCGTGTCTTCTCCATTGGGATTCCCGCCTATCACACCGGCAACTTCCATCTGGTTCAGGTAGAAACCACCATCCATGGGACTTTCCACATCCAGATACGGGCCATCGCCGGCATTTTTCAGTCTTATCGAAGCGCTCTCTATCTCATCGTCGTATATCGCCCTAACCTCCACAACGATGGGAACCGAGAATCCCGCGGTTGAAAACGCGAAGTCGAAGGTGCCATCGGGGCGCAGCCTGGCAGGTCCCCGCAAATCCAGGGCATCCACCCGCCACTCGATTCGAAGAGGCGAGCCCCCGAAGCTGCCTGTCACCTCAACCGCGGAACCGTAGAACGAACCGTCCGTGGGAGACTTAATCCTAAGCGGAGCAGGCGGCAGCACGGGGGCCGCGGGGGGGGGAGACGGAGCCTTGGAATCCGGCAATTCGGGGTTTATCGAGAAGCTCCACTTATCGATTCTTCCCGCCTTATCGCTTAGCCGAAGTTCAACCGTGAGGGGGCCACTGTCCCCGGCGATCGGTATTGATTGGACGAAGAGACCAGAGCGATGGAACATGATATACGCCAGCCTGCCAAGCTCGGGAATGCTCCAACTGAGGGTATCCACGCTCTCGCCGCCGACATCGGTGTCGGGCGGGGGATTCACCCTGCCATAAATCAACAGAGAATCCCCGTGAACCACGGTTCCCACCGGCTCAAATATCTCCAGCCGCGGGCCGCTTCCCGGCCCCCAGTCCCCCTCCTCGGCGCGAAGCCCAAGCGGACCCGCGGCGACCAGGAAGACCAGGGCGGCGGCGCGAGCTAGTTCGCCTCTAAGCACTTGCACATCCAGAAACTACTGGGGACTGAGATTGAATGTCGATCTGCCCGTCCTGGGAGGATTACCACTGTTCCCCGCCATATCCGTGAAATTTATAACATATTCTACCGGCGCGGGGGTGCTACCACCTATATCTTCATTTCCCACAGTATGGAAATATTGGTAATCCGGGGCTGTAGCCGTGTCATCCTTGGTTACAGTCAATGTCTTGCTGTTCGATGTGAAAGTGACAGTCGGATCGACTTCCAGCACTCGGCCGTTCGCAACCTCGAAGCTCAAAACCACCTTATCCCCACTCTCCGGATCCGTTCCGCTGTTGCCAGTCCCCTTCTCCAGGCTTATTGAAACATTGTTCAGCGTCGGCGGGCCGTTATAATACCTCGCGTCCAAGTTCCCGCTGATCGTCCGGGACTGGGGGATGTCACCAAGGTTTTTCACCCCTGAAATGCTTACGGAGATTCCGCCGTCCCTGCCTCCTTCGAATTGAGTGACACGCACCGTAAACGAACGTTTATCCCCAGCTAAATTCGGTGTAGTAATGTAAGTTGGAATGGGGCCGGAGCCGGAGAGAGTGATTGTGATTCTGACGGCTGACGAGGAAGTAAAGTCTTCGAGAGGCTGATTGGATTCAACGGAAAACGAAAAAGGTCTGTTTGTCCGGATATAGGCAAAATTACTTGCATCCTTCCCTCCCACACTACCAGGATCGAAATTCACCTCGCTACCGACAGTGAGAGTCGGCCCTCCTGTATACAGAGTCACCGACGACCCATCGGTGGTGCCGCTGAGCGGCAGGTTAATGCCAGGGATGCCATCGCCGTCTTTGAACCCAGTAATCACAAAGGGTATCGGGGAGGTTGTGTAGTTACTCGGTATCGTCACAGTGGCTTTAAGGCCACGCGGGGGACTTGTTAGTACTACTACATTGTTAGAAACTACTGTTACGCCCGCGATAGTCGCAGCAAAGCCCTCCAGGTTCAAAGCCCTAGAGCGTGCCGCTCCAACAGTCAGCGTAACATCATTGCCGGGCCAGGCGACGTCATTTAGGGGACGACGGTCCGAGGCTATCGATATAGTTTCCAGCACGGGCGTTTCTTTGCGCGCAATATTTCCTAATCTGTCCGCCGCACTAATCTCCACGCGCTTCTGAGTGTCAGTTCCCATCGCAATCACCGCGCTGCAGTTACCTGTATCCGTGTCTTTTGTCACGCTGATGTCGGTGGCTGTTGCGCCCGTAGTAGGCGCATAGGATTTCACGGTTACTGTGGAGAAATCAACACCGCTTCCCGCGTCCTGTATCCTGAAACCGAGGGTGACGGTTCCATCTCCATTCACAGTAGTGAGGAAAGAGCTGAAACTCGGCCCCTCTGAATCTTCCTTTATGGTCCATTTACTCGAAGCTTCGAGGGAGTTGCTGTCCACCGCGACGAGGGTGATTGTAATCTCTTTATTGCCGATACCGCTAGAGGAGTTAAAAACACTGCGGAGTGCCGAATCTCCCCGTTGGACGAAGTAGTTGAATCTGTAAAATTGATCATTGGGAGAAGGAATAGTGAGGGGCACTGTGCGCTTTATTATCCCTCCAGAACCAACTTTGGAGAATTCCAAGCTGAGCGCGGAGAGAGTGGTGCCTGTCCCCTTGACTCGCACCTCCCCGCTAAATCTTAACTCGCCTTTATTGGGACCCGAAGTTTCAGCGGGGTAGAAAGAGTTGCGACTAGGATTTTCCGAGTAGTAATAGTTCGTTCTGATTGAGGGGGAAGCGGTATTAATCACGGGGTTGAAACTATCCTTGATCAGCGTTTCATCGACACTGGTGGTATTGCCGTTCCTGTCCTCGGCGACAATACTCAAGGTCAGACTTGTCACCTGATTCTTCTCACTATCCCACAGAGAGAAATCACAACTGAATTCCATCGTGTTGGTGTTGTATTTCAGAGTCTCCCCCCCGCTTGGACGGCCCGTAATCTCCTCAACAAAGACTTTATTCCCTATATCGAGCTCTACATTTACTCCAAGCGGGGAAACCCGCAGCGTAAGCGATGATAATTCATCGTATTTATCCTTCTGAGTATCCGAATTAGCCAGCATCCCTCTAATTTTAACTTCCCCAGCGGCTGAAAAAAACGCGCCGCCCGGCACTTCGGCGATATCTGCCGACAACTCCAGGTAGGGCCCGCCACTGCGCTGCAATTGGAGGGTTTTCTTGGATTCATTTCCATTTCTGTCAACGGCAGTAATGGTGACAAACATGATTGGAGATTGATAATCGCTGGTGTCAACTGTTATTCTGAAGCTTTTATCCGCCGACCTGTAGACGAAAGCGTCAGCGGAAATATTCCCGAAATCAGTATCTGTCTCATAGCCGCCGCTCGAATCAATCTCTATCCTGCCCCGGTAGCTTTGTTCGTTGGACAGCGACACCGAAAGAGAGCTGAGAGAACCCTTGTTATCACCGGATTCCTGGGAATCATCCTTTACATATCCCTCTATGATCACCTCGGACATGTATATGCTATCATCCTCCGGAGAGCTGACAACGATTACCGGGATTCTGTCATCCTCGACAGCGGAAACCAATTCCTCGTTTATCGGCATGAAGCAGGCCGCCAAGACGGCGGTCGTGAACAGCAAAATGGGGCTGAGCTTTTTCATCTTTCCTCCAGATACCGCACCTTCGCCGGCTCCAAGAGCTCGGCGGACTCATCATCCTCCACCACACCCAGATAGTCAAAACGGGCCGCCATGGCGGGGTTGATTTTGGCCAGGGCCCGGCTGTACTCGGCGGCCAAGTCAAAATTCTCGAGCTCGTAGTAGGTTCTTGCAATGTTCAACAGCACACGGGCGTATCCCGAGGAGCTCTTGTCTCCGCTCTCTTCAAACACCCTCTCGGCATCGTGAAAGAGCCTCAGGGCATTCTGATATTCCTCTCTCAAATAGTAGACATTCGCGAGATTCACCTTGGGCGAGATATAGTTTCTATCCTGAGCCAGAGCGTTATTGAATGCCTTCTCGGCGCGGTCGAAGGCTCCAAAACGAGCGCTCACAATCCCATAGGTGTTGTAGCTGGCCTTGTCGCCCCTGGTTTCGGCCTCGTTTCCGAAGCTGTCCATTACCAGATTCGTAATCCCGTTCAAGTCGTTTCTGAAATCCGTGAAAATTCGAGTTCTATCGCCGTATTGAAGGCCAAGATCCCGCTCCTGGAAACCTACCGGACGATATATCCGCTGCGCCTCGTTCGTGAAATACAAGCCGAGCAGATCCGAATCGTCCACGTATCGATGGAACTCCTCCGCCCCGGATTTCCACGCCGAGATGAAATCGTTTTCCCCGATGTAGGTGATTTCCAGGGGCAGCCAGAGAACACCGTCTATCGGTACGGTCATGTCCTTTTCCGGATGCACCAGCCGGTAATCCCTCGCGGGAACGCCCGTCGAGAATATCGAGTAGATGTGTCCCGGCGCGGTGATGAACCCGGTTGGAATTCCCGCGGATTCAAGCATGGCGTTGAACAGCACCGTAAGATCGTCGCAGTCACCGGCCAACTTGGTAAGTGTCTCCCTGGGAAGGTTTACCGTGTCCACGAAGTTGATATTTCCCTTGGCATCCTTATAGGAAAGGGTGGGATCTATCTGGTATACGGAACCAAGTTCGGTTAGGCCGTAAAACACCTGTATAGCGGTTTGAATCGCCTCACTGTAGCCTGAATTCAGCGCGTCCCTGGTGGCCTGTCTCAAAAAGCTGTTATAGTTGGCCAGGGCGCTGTCGCCCGAGGTGATGAAGGCGGCCACCTTTCTGTCATCATCCCAGACAAGGGAATTCTTATCGTAGAGATCGTACACAACCGGCGCTGTCTGGGAAGCCTTACGGGTTCTCAGCGTGTAATCCACCTTTATCTCGCCGGTTAGGGGGGTGACGCCCTCCAGTGAAAAAATGTTCAAATCAAACGACGCGATCAGAGGCACTGTCCTCGATTCACCCGGAGCGAGTTCGTCGAAGCCGGCGACCGCCGTCGCTATGCTCATGTAGCCTGGCTGGAAGAAGGATACTTCCAGATTCGTAAGCGGATATTTTTCAGTATTCGTTATCGTTACTTCCCCCATCGGATTCTTCACGTAGTAGCTCTGCATCGCCGCGAATAAGCTCTCCACACGCGGCCTGCTGAATCTTATCGATTCGATTTGCGCCCTGGGATCGTCCGGGTCCACTCCCGTCCTGTAATCCACCGTCAAACCCAGGCCCATCGAAAATCCGTTGAATCTGACAAGCGGAGAAAAGGAGCGGGTATATCTGAAATTTGGATGAAGATTCAGCGATAAGTTATACGAGGGGTTGAACACCAGGCGCCCGCCCAGGCTCACATGAAAATCCCAGGCTCCGGATGGCTTATCCGAAAATGGATCCAGTGTGGGAAACAGCGAGAGTCCGCCTCCCACTTCAATATCCCCCCCCGCCTCGAATTGTTTGTTAAATTTATGCAGATAGCCCAAACCGCCCGCCAGATAGATGCGGGTATTGTCGAATCTATGCAGCGCTTCATTTCCCGTACCGTAGTCATCCGCCTTGGTCGCGACGAAACCCAGCCGGGCCAATGGATGAAGCACGGGAACCTTCTCCAGTGGGAACCTTCCCAGGAGCGATACGTCCAATATCGAGAATTTACCCTTGTAATCCGTTCCAAACAGAACCATAGGCAGGACGAACTGGATTTCCGCTCCCACCGAAGCCGGAAATCGATATACCTGATTGTAATTTATCTTTGACTCCTGGGCGAGGCCCATGCCGGATAAGGCGGCGAGAAGGACCGCACAGTGCAAAACTCTGGCAGATGGAAATTTCGACATTGACTCTCCCAGTTTCAAAATCGACCGTTTTGGGGAACGCCCTACTGAAATTATACATCAAAAATCAAATATTATCATCCGTTTTGACAAATATATCTTCGCGGAAATTGGAAGGGATTCACAGAGGCCCATACCCTTGGAATGTCGCGCGGCAGGTGTCATTTCCTCCCATATGCCGCGAACCATCGATTCAGTCCGCGCCCTGCCTTCCGACGGTCGACAAAGTATCCGCGCAGTCTCTCGGCACAGCGGAACAGCCGATAGAAAACCGGCCTATACGGATAATCCCAGGCGCCAAGATAGTGAAGAATCCTGCCGCCGAAACCCACCTTGAAACGCCAGAGGCCGTACATCGGGTGATTTGGAGAGTTCCCGTGGGGGATTCCAGAAAAATCATACTCTGTCGCCCCCTCGGCCTTCGCATCTCGAACAGCGGTCCATTGGAGTAAGTGATTGGGCATCATCTCGCGCTTCAAAGCGCCTGAGGCGCCGTACATGTATGTTGCGCGATTCCCGAGGCGGGCAACGATTATGCCGGCCAATGTATCTCCGTGATGCTCGGCGATGTAGAGCGAAAGCCGCGTCCGCGCCACGCTTTCATTGACTCTGAAGAGCCTCCTGTAGTAGGCCATGTCGTGTATGGAAATCCGATTTCGAGCGGCGGTTTCCCGATACAGCCGATACCACTGGCCCAGCCTGGCGATGGCCGGCCGGCCGACATAGCGCGTTACCACCACACCCTTTCTGGCCGCAAGCCCGATGTTATAGCGGGTTTTTCTGTGCATATTCGCAAGCAGCCGCTTTTCATCGGGGCCGAGATTCAATATCGCCGTACTCTGAGGCTGCACGCGACGCGAGGCGGGGCGGAGCGGGCGGTTTAATTGGATTGCGCGGCGGCGGAAATTTTCATCCCCATCCGTCGGGCGCGGGGATGATTCCTCCTCTGGAATCTCTCCGGCTTCTCCGGCCAAGTCGAAGCGAATAAAAAAACAGCTCGCGCCAAGATGGGCTCTCAGCTCATCCGCCAGCGCGCACAGGAACCGGCTCAGTTCCTCATTTCTCAGACTCTCCGGAATCTCGGGACCATAGGGTATGTAAGCGAATTTCAGTCCAAGATGAAAACCGCGAAGCAACAGGAGGAAACGGCCGCTCGACGGCTGTAATTCCCAGTAAAAGGCGAGAGGGGTCCATCTGGGACCCGCCCGGAATTTACCCCAGAACTCACTCTGCAGTATGCCCTCGGAGCCTTTCAGCTCCGAAATCGCCATGGGCCTCAGCAACAGGGAATCCTCGTTCCGAACGCCGGAGCTCATCCAAACCTCAGTTCTTTACAAAGGCCGGGGACGAGATTCGGGTGCCTGGCGCCCGCGGATTTTCGCATCGTATGGATGGCCGGCATCATCCAATTCTTCCACGCAGCACCCTCTTGGTTCGCAATGGCCTGCCGGCCAATAACAGCTTCCGGCTCCCCACATGGAGTTTTCCCGCCTCCACACTAATCGTGGTTTGAAGGAAGCGATCGATGGAAATCTTCCTGGCGGGAGGGGGGGCTTCCAGACTGCCTTCGAGGAAGACGCGGTCGCCGGGGGCGGCCTTCGGCATCAGAACTTCAAGATTCTTTCGGCTGTCTTCGGCCGCCAGAAGCATCCCCTCGCTCATGATTCCCCGCAGCCTGGCGGGTTTCAGATTGTAAGCAAGCACAATTGTCCTGCCTTCGAGCTCCTCGGGCCGATAGTAATTCACCAGACCCGAGCAGATTGTGCGTGGGGCGCCCGAGCCGTCATCAAGCGAAATGACATAGAGCTTATCGGCATTTGGATGAGGATTTACCGCCAGAATTGTCGCCGCGCGCAGGTCGATATCCTCAAAACCATGCTCATCCGCGCCGCTCCCCCTTGCATCTCCCGCGTTTTCGCGTTCGGCGCCCTCCGCGACTTCAAGCCTCACCTTCCCGGTATCGCCGCGCTCCATATCGCCACCCTCCTTGATTCCCACATCGTCACGCCCTGTCCGCGAACCGCGAAAGCGTTCCCGAAGTTCCAGAATCCGCGCGCCCTCCAGCCTCTCGAAGAGTATCGAGGGCTCGAGAATCTCTACCTCTCCCCCAACGCCGCCCAGTATGTCCCACGAGTCAGTTTTCAGCCCAAGCCACCGCGCGATCTTATGTCCCACAGCCGGCATGTACGGTTTCACGAGAATGGCCAAGTCTCGCACTAGAAAACACAGAGTTCTCAGCAGCAGCTCGGCTTCTCCGGGATTTTCGCCGCGCGCGCGCCATGGCGCGCCGGTCTGGAAAACCCGATTCCCGAAATCACAGAGAGAGAAAATATCGCGAAAGGCGCCTCGAATCTCCGCCCGATTCAATTTATCGCCAATCCGAAATTCGAATTTCCTCACCTCATTCCAGATCGACTCATCCACGGCTCCGGCGGGCAGCTTCCCGTCGAAGAATTTCCACACAAAGGCAAGGGTTCGATTCACGAAATTCCCAAAATTTCCAATAAGCTCTCCGTTAACCTTCTCCTGGAAGTCCGACCAAGTGAACTGGTAATCCGAGTTCTCCGGCCTATTGAAGAATAGGTAGAATCGCCAGATTTCCGCTGGTATCCCCGTATCCATGCAGTCATTCCCAAATACTCCCACCCCCTTACTCTTCGAGAACTTGCCATCCTCGTAATTCAAATACTCCGTTGAACTCATGTGATGCAGCATAGTCCAGCGCCCGCCCGAGGCGATCTGAGTTGAAGGGAAGATAACCGTGTGAAAGGGAATGTTGTCCTTTCCCACGAACTGGAACAGCTCCGTATCCCGGGGGCTTCGCCACCAGCGCTCCCAGTCTTCCGTTAAATCGGCCGTAATCGAAATATAGCCGATGGGCGCATCGAACCAGACATAGAACACCTTATCGCGAAACCCGTCTTTCGGAACTGGAATCCCCCATTTCAAGTCCCTGGTAATCGCCCGTTCCTTCAAGCCGTCCCTAATCCAGCCCTCCGTCATCCGCACCGCGTTATTGGCCCAGAAGCCGGTCTTCTTGACTCCCTCCATCCACTTCTCGAGGTTTGGCAGAATCCCGGGTAGATCCAGATATAAATGCCTCGTGTTCCGCGAAACCGGGGCGCCGCCGCAGATTCCGCAGCGCGGCTCCACCAGCTCCACCGGTTCCATCAAGGTTCCGCAGCTCTCACACTGGTCGCCCCGGGCATCCGCATTTCCACAGTGTGGACAGCCGCCAAACACATAGCGATCGGCCAGGAAGCGTCCATCTTTCTCACAGAAGAGCTGCTCTATCGTCCGTTCCCTGATGAAGCCGGCCTCGTCCACCTTCAGGAAAAGTTTCTGCACAATTTCAGTCTGGATCGGCCTGCTGGTTCGGCCAAAGTGATCGAAGTCAATCCCAAACCACTCATAGATATCGCTGTGAACTTCAAAGTACCTGTCGCATAGTTCCTGGGGACTCAGGCCCTCCTCAAGGGCTTTGGTTTCCGTGGCCGTGCCATATTCATCGGTTCCACAGATATACAGGGTTTCATAACCATACTGCCGGCAGAATCTCGCGAAGACATCGGCCGAAAGTACCTGGATTAGATTTCCCAGATGTGGGATATTGTTAACGTAGGGAAGGGCGGAGGTGATTAGCCGTTTCTTCATCTGACGGACATCTTAGGCTCGTATCAAGCCCTAGGTCAACTCCGCCGCCGCGGGACGGCGGGGCCATGCCGGGAGTCTTCCGGATGGTTCTGCCTCGGCGAATTTAACTCCGAGGCCTGTCTCTGTACTCAAGCCATCCTCATTAGATAGGCCGTCACAACAGAGGATTTCAAAACCTGGTTTCCGGCGACTGACTCATATCGGCGTAAGCCGGGTATAGGGCCTGGCCGCGAAAAGCTTGACTCTCGGAAACCTTCTCAGTTAGTATTCCAGTTACGATATCGTGGGAAGATGCTTCTCAGGAGGTTTCATGGCGGAAGGAAAATTTACCCCACAGAGTTCCGGCAGGCGCAAAATCAGCGGGAGCTCGCTGGTGGGCATAGTGGTGGCAATCGTCGTAGTGATAACGGCGGTTTCGAGTTTCTACACAATCAAAGCCAACGAGAGGGGCGTTGTCACGCGCTTCGGAAAATTCAGGGCCACCGTCGAGGACGGTTTGCACTGGAAGTTCCCCCTGGGCATTGACAGCGTCTCGAAGGTTCCCCAAACGGTTCAGGCGAAGCAGTTCGGATTTAGAACCCTCCAAGCGGGGGTTTCGACCACTTACGATCAGAGCGATTGGTCGCACGAATCGGAAATGCTCACGGGCGATTTGAACATCGTGGATGTCACCTGGATTATCGAGTATCGAATCACCGATCCCAAGGCCTGGCTTTTCAACGTCGATAGCAGCCGTATCGCCGGAAGCCGGACGGAGGACAATCGAGACAAAACCCTTCGCGATGTAACCCAGTCCGCCGTCAACCAGCTAATCGGCGACAAGGCGATACTGGAGATAAGCTCCGAAAGGGACAACATCGAATACGAAGCCAAGCAGATGATTCAGAATACGCTCAACTCTTACAATCTCGGGGTGAGTATAACCGAGGTGAAGATGCAGCAGGTGATTCCGCCAAAAGGCGAAGTTCAAGATGCCTTCGAGGATGTGAACAAGGCCATACAGGATCGCAATCGACTTATAAATGAGGGAGAGCAGGCATACTACGCCGAAATTCCCAGAATAAGAGGCGAGGCGAAACAACTGATTGCCGAGGCGGAGGGCTACAGGCAGGCGCGAATCAACCGGGCGCTGGCCGATGTGGCGCTGTTTAACGCCATCTATCAGGAATATGACAGATCTCCCACGGTTACAAGGGAGCGGATGTACTATGAGACTCTCTCCGAAATCTTCGCCGAGTCTGAAAACACCGACCTTATCGACAAGGATCTCGAGAACTTCCTGCCCTTGAAGAATCTAAGCGGTGAAGGGGAGGCGGCACAATGAATAAGAGAATGAAGGCTGTCGTAATATTGGTGGCAATCGGCTTGGTGGTGTTGGTTTTCAGGCCCTTCTTCGTACTGCCGGAGGGCGAGCAGGCGGTGGTAACCAGATTCGGAACCATAAAGAAGATACACGTGGACGCCGGATTAAAAGTGAAATTGCCGCTTGTTGATCAGATTACCCGCTATTCCAAGAAAATTCTCTCCTGGGACGGCGATCCTCAGCGCCTGCCTACCAGCGAAAGCCAATTCATCTGGGTGGACAGCACTGCCCGGTGGAGGATAGTAGACGCCAAAACCTTCTATGAGAGGGTTACAGTAATGGATGAGGCATACTCTCGCCTGGACAACGTAATAGAATCGGCGGTAAGAACCGTCGTGTCAAAGTATCCGCTGAGTGAATCTGTCCGCTCAACCAACACCATTTTGGAATCGGACAGCACCATCCTGGATTTTCAGGCGGACGACACGGCGGATGAATCTGAAGAGGAGGGAACCTCGATTGTGGAGAGCGATGAGGAATCGGGTGTTGAGGATCTGCTCGCGACGGCCTTCACCCCTATTGAACTGGGCCGTGAGAGGCTCTCAAACGAAATGGTTGATCGTTCGGAGAGCTCCATGCCCGGATATGGCATAGAGCTTCTCGATGTCGTAATTCGGCAGATTCGCTATTCGGACGATTTAACCCAATCCGTCTACGACAGAATGATAAGTGAGAGACAGAAGATAGCCACAGGCTATCGTTCCAACGGCAATGGCTTGAAGGCCGAGTGGCTGGGCCGACTCAATCGCGATAGGGATATCACTCTGTCCGAGGCCAACCGCGAGGCCGCCCTCATTCGAGCCGACGGGGACGCGCAGGCGGCGAGAATCTATGCCGACAGCTACAACGTCGATTCGGAATTCTACAGCTTCTGGAAGGCGCTGGAATCCTACCGGACCACCCTGCCAAAACAGCGCAAGGTGCTCAGCACCGATATGGATTTCTTCAGATATCTATATCAAGCCCAATAGGGAGCCTGGCGGAGCCGGCGCCCGCACGCGTCAACCCTGCTTGAACCAGATGCTGGAGGGATTGACAAAGCGCCGGCGTCCAGAGAGGAGCAGGTAGGCCACGAAGCAAATCACAATATAAGCGGCATAGAGCATCAGAACCAGGTAGGTGGGTGTCATGCTGCCTCGCAGCGCGCCAAGCGCAGGCATGTTCGCCGTGAGAATGATAGGAATCGCGGCCAGAAAGGTGATACCCGCCGAGAACATGAAATCCCTGCTGGCCGGGGTTTCGAACTTGGGATCGATAATGCGTAGTAAGGCCAGTCCGGTGGGCAGGGTTCCGGTAGCGGCGCCGTAAACCAGAATTGCCCGCTGGAAAATATGAGTCTGAAACACCCGGCTGGAGAGCCAGATATGGCTGAAAGTGGTAGCCAGACCGGTCAATACGCCAACGAGGAGAATCGGTATCCAATACTTCGCCACAACCGCAGCGCTGATCGCCGCAATCGAAGACGCAACCATGAAATCGACACAAAAACCGCTGATTCTGGTCATTCTGTGATTGTCAATCACGAATTCCAGGCGCAACGCGTGTAGAACGGCCTTCACACACATCGCCGTGATACCACAGAAGATAAACATGATTCCCCATAAGTTCGTGGCGAGCTGCGTGCCTCTGTCGCCTAGGAAACTCAGCAACCATGAGATCGCGTCAAGTCCCAGGTAGGCCAGAAGATATGTGGCCAGCACCAAGCCGGCACTGAAGGCGAAGGGATCAATCGCCTCGGGATTGGTGATATTGGTAATCTTGGTGGCGGCAGAGGATTCTCCACGGTGAAGCACTCCCTGACGCACCTTGCTATCGTCGATGCGGGACTTCTCATCGCGCGTGCCCCAGCCTTTTCTGATTCCATAGTTCACCAGAAAAACTCCGCCAAAACTGGCCCATACGAAGCCCAGGGCTCCAAAGGTTAGTCCGACGCTGCCAAGTCCCTCAAACCCCACCGCCTCCCAGCCGGAGCCGATGGCGAAGGCCTGCCCCGGCCCTAGAGAAAAACCAAGGGTGGCGAATAAACCAAAACCGGGGAAAAGATTCGGAAGAAAGCTCTGTATCAGGATAATCGTGATTATCGTTCCAAGAAAACTCTGAATGGCATATTGGCTTAAAACCATCGTACTCGTCGCGAAAACATCCCGGCTTGAATGCCTCTTCTCCCTGCTCACTCTGAGCGTCATCGCGATAAAGGAAATATTGAGGAAATGGTAGACGATGTTTTCCAAGCTCACCGTATCCATGCCGAAACGGGGAAATACCCAATTGTAGAAAGGGAATAACAGAAAACCGGCAGTAAGCGCGTTTGGTATCAGGAATCTCTGGAAAAACCTGATTTTAGACCTCATCCATGTCGCAATCAGCAATGCGATGCCGAGTATGCCTGAATCAATCAGGAACTGCCAACTAAAAGACAACTGGAACCTCCGGCCCCATGTTAACCTGGAAAACCGCTTTCTTACAAGCGCGGGTTGGTATCGGCTGATAAATCAAAGAAGGGCGCCCGGCGCGTATGTGCCATGGGAATCCATGTCAATCCGCTGAATCGGTGCCTTCTGGTTCCATGTCGCTTCCCGCCTCCTCGGCGGCTTTTTTGGCGGCTTCCTTTTCGGCGCTTCTCCTTTCCGCCATTCGTTCTTTTATCGCCTTGTTCCTCGCGTCCCCGGAACTTCTGGCCCTTTCGGACGGCTTCAGGTCCGCCATCCGGCGAGTCTCGAAATCTTGGTTGCCAAGCTTGTCGCTTATTATCAATTCCATCAACTCATCGCGCTCCATCGTTTCCTTATCGAGCAATCTCACCGTGATTTCATCCAATAGCTTCCGATGTCTTCCGAGCAGGGCCACGACGCGCTTATAAGCATCGCCGATGATTTCAGTTATCTCCTCGTCTATGTATCGCTGTGTCTCCTCCGCATGTTCACGTCCCTGGGCGTATGAATCGGAGCCCAAATAGAGCGCCGGGCGTTTATCCAGCGATACATTCGTGAATTTTTCGCTCATACCGAATCTGGTTACCATCGACCGCGCGATTTCAGTGGCCTGGGCGATATCGTTTCCCGCGCCGGTGGACATCGTGCCATAGATAATCTCTTCCGCCGCCCGTCCGCCAAGGGTAACGTCGATGCGACCGACAAGCTCCTCTCTAGTCTGGAATGAGCGCTCCTCCTCGGGAACCCGCAGCATGTAGCCCATCACCCCATAGCCTCTTGGCACTATCGTGATTTTTTTCACAAGTTGCTGGTTCGGCGTAAGAATGTTGGCCAGGGCGTGCCCCGTTTCGTGATAGGCGGTAACCTCTCTCTCATGCGGATTTAGAAGCCTGTTCTTCTTCTGGAGTCCAATCGCCGTCTTCTCAATCGCCTCCAAAAAGTCTTCCTTGGAAACCTTCTCCTTGCCGAGGCGAACCGCGAACAGGGCCGCTTCGTTGACTATGTTCGCAAGATCGGCGCCTGCCAGGCCGGCCGTCGCCTTGGCTACATCGGATAAGTCCAAATCCTCTTCCAGCTTCACTCCCACCGAATGAAGGCGGAGAATGGCCTCCCGCCCTAACTGATCCGGCTTATCCACCGCCACCTGCCTGTCGAAGCGGCCCGGGCGTAAGAGCGCGGGGTCCAACACCTCAGGTCTGTTAGTGGCGGCCAGAATAATCACACCGCTGGTTGAATCAAAGCCATCCATCTCCACAAGAAGCTGGTTCAACGTCTGCTCCCTCTCATCATTCGTGGAAATCGTGCCGGCGCGGCTC
>Ga0056110_100098_pt1 | contig 16991 bp, 18 predicted proteins | sample WorMetloBBELIZE1_FD_83873 | JGI IMG/M metagenome (GOLD analysis project Ga0056110, IMG submission 83873) | Marine gutless worms symbiont microbial communities from Max Planck institute for Marine Microbiology, Germany - Olavius longissimus B... ... | reverse complement strand
TTGCAGGGGGAACATTTCCGATTGCTGAGTGCCGGCGAACCCTGTTGTAGAAGACCTCAATCCACTCCTGTACTGCGGCCCGAGCTTGGTCTCGGGTTCGAAAACGGCAGTGGTAAACGAATTTCTGCCCGTCACTGGAACGGGTAATCATTTTGTATTCAGGTTCATCCCCATATTCCAAAAAAAAGCGTGGGTCTTTCAGATCGCTTTTGCCACCCATACGTTCAAGGTCCGTTTTCCAGCTTTTTCCGTAAGGAGGATTGATCAGAGACAAAACTATCAGCCGACAGGATTGAGCCATACTTGATATTCTCAGATTCATCCCCTTCACCTTTAAGTAGGAGTTCCGCTTTAGCGATCGCATTAGGTTGCCGGTTGCATCTCTTGACCGTAGAGGTGGATCGAAACTTCCTTGCCTGAGTCCTCAGCAAGCTTTTGCAGCCGTTCTTCAGCAACCGTCAGCATACCGCCGGTACCGCAGGCAGCATCATAAAGCAGATAGGTTTCAGACTCGATTTGGCCGGCAATAGGCAGGAAAATCAAATCTGCCATCAGATTCACTACATCAAGTGGTATAAGGTAGGCTTCGGAGTCGGCTTTCAGCTGCTGAAAATTGACTCTGTTTTTCAGATCCTTGAGTGTAAAAGGCGAGCTGTTAAAGAAAGCCTCTCCGGATACCTGACAAAAAGCAGCGTTCTGATTGGCAATCCCAGCCGAATCGAGCTGCTGCTTCATTGTAAGAACGACTTCTTTAGTCGGCTCAAGAAGAGCGTTAAGACGGCGGATAGCAGTCCTCGGTAGAATTACGTTCCAGTTTCACCACGAACATACACATCTTTCAGCACATTATCTACAATGCTCCAGATGGAAATTGTCATCGTATCATGGATACTGTAATTCGTGCAAATTCCCCTTACTCTTTGTTATCTTCCGCCGATGCTGTGCCGACAGCCTCAACCCATGCGCCTACCTGTTCTTTCTTGAACTTCCACAAGCGTCCCATTTGATGAGCCGGCATTTCATGCTCATCAATCCACTTGTAAACGGTGTCCTTGCTGACCCCAAGGTATTTACATATTTCGTCCACTGACAACCAAGAACATTTATTTCCGCCATGTCTCATATTCCTCTTGGGGACTATTGCATTAGTGCCATGACCTCAACAGAGGCAATTATAAGGAGAACTGCGGATACAACAAAGCTCGCGTAACGAGATTTCATCTCACGCGGCGGCATGATTCCGAATGAATTCTTAGTTTTTGCCTGTTATAATGGACTCTCCCTGATGCCAGGACACCAGAGTATCAGAGCGAATCGAAAAAATTGTCGATTTCTGCCTCTATAACTAGACAGGTACTTTCAAAAACCTTACTATATGTGTCAGCCGTAAGGCCGGTATATTGTACGAAACCGGCTGTTGCATCGTGAAAATAGATGAGAATTAGAAAATTTTGAAGCTCAACAAGCATATAACAGCTACTTTTTCCTTTTTCTACCTACTCCCGAGACAACCGCTTGGCAATATCCACCTTATGAATTCAGGCAATAGGGAGTGTTAACAATGCCTAAGAAAATTTATGTCGGAAATCTAGCTTATTCTGTTGGTGACGATGAGCTTGAAAAGTTGTTCAGCCCTCATGGAACAGTAACCAGTGCGAGAGTAATAATAGATCGCTATGATAATCGTTCCAAGGGATTCGGTTTTGTCGAAATGGAAGACGATGCGGCAGCGGATGCCGCTATCGAGGCTCTAAATGGCAAGGAGAACAGCGGTCGCGAACTGAAAGTGAGTGTTGCGCGGGAGAGAAACAATCGTATTCGCCGCGACTATTGATTTCGGTAGGAACCATCCCCGGTCCGCTTCTCGGCGGGAACATGAAGGCGAAGTTTGGTTGCCGGAAGGTTACAATATGGCGGGCGCTGTGAAGATACTAGCCCGATCGTACTCCCCGAAACGCGTCTCTCGTGTTTCTCATGCCGTCCATTTCAGCCCCACGTGTTTTCATAAAAAGCTAAGCGGTTTGTGTGTGAGTATCTCATGATACTCACCAAAAAAACCTACAGGGAACACAACAAGCACGAAATTACCATCCAATGTTCAAAAAAAACTCATATAAAACGAATTTCCATGATATTCTCTTCAGTCATCCTGTGGCATACCTAAATTATTGGTGTAGAATATAAACTGTAGGCGCAGGAAACTTTGTAATTTCGATATGAACGATATAAACGAGGGGTGTTGGAACCGATGAAGAGAGATCGGCGGAATTTGAAGATGGCCGATATGGACAGACGGATTTATTTTTTGGAAACAGGGGAAAATTTGTCTAAATCAGAAATCAAAGAACTGCAAATCCTTAAATTCGCCCGGGATGTTGAATCCAAGAAAACCACAAAGAATAACGAGACTGTGTCAAGGCCCAAGCGTCAGTCACTAACAACTGTTGGGTAGATCGCATAAAGGCTTAATGATAACCGCGACCGGATGTATTGAGTAGAGCAGCCTCCGTCTTGGCTTTCACGCACTTCGGAGAGTCCGTCTCGACCGGCCTTTTGCCCTGCCAGATACTTGTTGATTGTAGGGAGATACGTGAACTACAGCGAAGTTCTTTATAGCTGGTGTAGGACTTCCAGTCCTTTGCGACAATCTTGAGAAAGAGCCGCGCGGCCGAAAATTTTAGTGCCATCTTGAACGGATCCCTAAAAGGATGATCACTTTGAAGATGGGGATTATGAACGACGGACAGCTTCAGGGAATTTTGTCAACCATCAGGTATCATCGGGCGAACTACCTGATCGGGATTCTCGAGAACGGAATTACCGTGAAGGGCGATATGATTTCGCCGCAAATGGGGTTGGAATACACCTTCAGTGGGAGCTGGGAACAGCACCCCCTATGGGGAGACCAGTTCGCCTTCACCGATTATCAAACATCCTACCCCACCGACCTTGACGCGCTCCGTTCCTACCTGATTGAGAATTGCGAGTGGATAGGGCCTGGCATTTCGAAGCGGCTCATCGACACCTACGGAACGGAAACACTTGCTGTCTGCAAAAAGAGTCCAAAGCGCGTCGCCTCCGAGATTTCGGGCATTACCCTCCGCCGCGCCAAGAGGGTTGCGAGAATGCTGCGGGAAAATGAGTCGAAAGAAAAACTCCAGCTTGCCCTCAAGGAGCTCCTGAGGGGGACGAGGATAAACCGCCGGGCGGTGAATCAAATCCTGGAGGAGTGGAAGCAGGACGCCCCGGCGCGTGTCCGCGAAAATCCCTATGCTCTTATTGACGCCATTGACGGTATTGGCTTTCTCACGGCCGACGAGTTGGCCCGGAAACTCGGCTACGACTTCTCCGGTGCACCCCGTTTGCGAGCGGGCATACTCCACATACTGAAGGAACTGGCGTTCAGCCAGGGGCACATCTGTCTTCCGCGGATGAGACTACTCTCAGAGGCTGAACGACTCCTGGAAATCCCGTCCGAACGGATCAATAGGGAGCTGGAGCCGATGGAAAAAGAAAACCTTCTCGTCATCGTGGACGACTTCGTCTACCTCAGGTGCCATTACGAGGACGAAATGCTGATCGCGGAGAGATTGAAAGAACTAGTCGATCAAACACCCGCACCCGGGCAGCCCGATTACGAGGGTTTGGCCGAGGACCAGGCAGAAGCTCTCGCCGAGGCGATGGCAAGCGGAGTCTTTATTCTCACCGGCGCACCTGGCACCGGCAAAACTTACACGATAAAACGGATCATCAGTTCATTTTCCGAGGCTCGAATCGCGCTCGCGGCCCCCACGGGTAAGGCGGCCAGGAGAGTCTACGAGCAGAGCGGACGGTCTGCCCTCACCATCCATAGGCTCCTTGAGCCTCAAAAGCTTGACGGCAGCTTCGTCTTCACCCGCGATGCCGGGAACCCTGTCGAGGCGGATCTTATCGTGCTTGACGAGGTGAGCATGGTGGACACGCCGCTCATGGCGCGATTCCTTGAGGCGATCGCGCCCGGCACACGTCTCATTCTCGTGGGCGACAGATATCAGCTGCCGTCCGTCGGCCCCGGAAACATTCTCAAGGATTTGATCGCTTCTGGCACAATCCCCTCGAAAGAACTCACGATTATCAAGCGGCAAGACGAAGGACTCATTATTCGCAACTGCCATAGGATAAAGAACGGTGAAGATATCGAGCTGGGAAACTCCGCGGCGCGGGATTTCTTCTTCCTCAAACACGAAGATGAGGAAGCGATACGGGAGACTATTCTCGAGCTGTTTCTGCACCGTTTTCCGGAGTTCTATCAGGTGGATCCACTGCGTGAAGTTCAAGTTATTACACCACTGCGGGAGAGAACCGCCCTTTCCTGCAAGGCCTTGAACGAGCTCTTTCAGCGGCGAGTCAACGCCGAACCGAAAATGGACGGAGTCCACTACAAGCTAGGTGACAAGGTTGTCCAGACTAAGAATCAATACAGCCTTGATATCATCAACGGCGACATCGGGTACGTCCGCGACATCGACAAGCCGGGCCGAAACATCACGGTCCAGTTTGAGAATCCCGATCGGCTGATTGAGCTCCCGCTCCACGAGAATTATCTGGAACTCGCCTACGCCATAACCTGCCACAAGTTTCAAGGCAGCGAGGCGCGGATAGTTGTGATTCCCATTCACCGTAAGTTCGGACCCATGATAATGCAGAGAAATTGGATTTATACGGCAATAAGTCGTGCCAGGGAGGTTTGCGTTCTTGTCGGACAGCGTGAGGAAATATCGCGAATTATCTGGCGAAACCACCAGCAGCGCCGTTTCACACGCCTCCAGGAAATACTGCGTTGAAAGAGACACCACGGTAGTGTCAAGAATCTTTCGCAAATTCATTTTCCTCAATCTTGAGAATCCTAAATCATGATGCCTGATCCTCCTTCTGAGTAATCTATCAGCAGATCCATATTCAAATACTTACGCTCGCTCCATGTCGAACCGGCAATATGTCGCAACTTGGCGGCAACCAACATCAGAGCTGACTCTCCATCCGGAAAAGAGCCGATGAGATGTGTCCTTCCGCGGATCTCCTTACATAATCCTTATCAAAGTCCGTTATTGGTCCGGATTCGTTTCCAATGCTTAAGCAGGAAAACCATGGTGGGAGAAAGTCTCCTCCGAACCGGAGCGAACAAGTTCAGCAGCCTTGCCGAATTTCATATTGCTCAGTTTTCCGGCTATCCGCTCCTTACTTACTTTGCCGCCTCTTCCAGGTTTTCCTTTAGCATGGTGGCCACTTCTCTTTTTCGCCCCTGGGGTACTAGGACAAGGACATTTCGATAATAATGCCATTGGGCCTGGGGGTGGAAATCCGGTATCGAATCCACAAGACCAATGATATTTCTCTTCGCTTGCAGCGTTCAATGATGGCGGATTCAAAGTTGAACTTCTTGAGCTTTGAAACCTTCAATCTTACGTCTCCGGCCTTGGTGTGGAAATTCCTTTGGTAATGTCCGGACCGATATCTCTGGCGTTCGACACTTCTCTGATGCTTCTGTGCCTGACATAACTGATCCGCTTCGGCTTCCAGCATGGCGCTTAAAGGTTTCCTGGAAGCTGTTTCTCATGACAAGATTCCCCAGATGATCTTTGACTTTTTCCTTGTTTATCTCGATGATTCTACCATTCATATAGTCCTCCTTCTGACTGGTTTTTTGTATTGGATAAACAATCGTCAGACTGAGGGCTTCATCTGTATCTGAATTCGCGAAAGGTTTTATACGTTACCTCCAAGCCTCAATGCTGTCGCGGGACACGCTCGCCGGAGAAGTATGATGTGTGTTCCGATACGATAGTGGCAGTCACGGGATATTGTTGATGTCTCCGGCCACACAAAGACCACGTTATCGCCTGAGCCAAGTAGTGGCCGTTGTTGCGCCATTGGATGATTTATTGGTGGTCACTCGCCAGAGTTCATTGATAAAAAAACCCCACGCGCCGCCATCGCGGGCCTGTTGAAACGGGAAGGCCTCTCCTAAAGTTGCGCCAGATGGAAGAAGTGGAGAAACCGGCCCCAGAAAGGAGCCTATGTCCTGGCTTTTTTCACTTTGATGTGAAGTGTCCGCCCCAGATGCCGAAGCAAAGGCCCCGTGAAGGCCTGTGCCATCCATCGCGCGAGCCGATGGGTCTACCTGGATATGAAGAGAGTAAAATAAGCTGCCAAATCATTCCGCCCTGGCGAAAAGTGCGTCGATTAAGATCAAAATCATTGTGAGATACAAACGCATCACCAGTCACTTTGAAACCTGACAGCAAACGCGAGTTGACACTGAACCTGGGACTTTAGACTTCTCGAGTTTTCAACCTGGGCTCTGATTGTTTTGTTAACCTCTGGCGTGTTTCGATTGCTTCACTGTAAATAGTCTTCAGTTCTGAAACCACCACAGCCTCGGAATAAAAATCCACCGCTCGCTGGCGTATGGCATCCTTATCCCAATCACGTGTCAGCGCCTTTTCCAAGGCGGTCGCGTAGGCTCGCACATTCAATTGAGTGATTATTCCATTCAAGCCGCCAACTACAATCTCCTCCGGTCCCCCACAACGAGTCACCACCGCGGGTATCCCCACCGCCATGGCCTCGACAACAGCAATCCCAAAGGTTTCGTAAGAGCTTGGCATGCAGTAAACACGACTTCTCCGAAGCAGATTACGAACCCCTACAGCATCCCGATATCCAAGAAAATCGATGCGCTTCTCTAACCCTAAACACTTCACCAAGGTCACTAATTTTTTCCTCATTGGCCCCTCGCCAATGATACCCAATTTGAGCCTTTGTTCCTCCGGTGCGAGCATTGAAAAAGCCTCAATCAGCATTGCATGATTTTTCTTTGGCAGCAGGTGACCAACCGATAAAAAATCATAGCATATCTCCTCCAGCATACTTCCCGGCGAAAAAAATGAAGTGTCGATGAAGTTGGGCAGAACTCTGAATTTTGATCCGGTTCCAAGCTCCAAAAGTCTCGCGAACGCTTTACTGACGGCCACCCTCAAATCAGCGGCTTCAAAACAATGTCTGGCCCAATCCAATTCCCATTTACTCAGGATATTTCTCGCGAATCCTGTATAGTGTTCGGTGATTATTACCGGGACATTGACTCTGTTGCGCAGCCACAATGCCAATGGACCAGACTCGTAAGTGTGGACATGGATGACATCGGGTTGATATCCCTCTCTCTCCAGTTGCCGAATCATTCGGCGTCCAATAACACCTCGAACCGCTCTGTCCACACGCTTGAGGTGGAACTTAGGAAGAAAAAACAGAAGCTCCCGAAAATTATTCTCATGACGCTCGCGATTTCCAAACATCAGTCTTCTCTGCTTGAAAACCCATTTCCAAGAATACGGAGCGGAATAAATGATTGTAACTTCCAGGCCATATTTGGCCAAGGATAGCGCCTGAGCCCTGACATAGGGGGCAAAATCAGGTTTCATTTCATTGGGATACCAGGAGGGGAGGACAAGAACTCTTTTCAAAACCATCTACTCGGCCTCCAATCGACTAGGCCCTCGTCAGGACATTTCTAGTGAATTCTCCAACAAGCCTATGGAGACTATGGCGATAGTTCCCATCTCCGACTGTGAGCAATCCCCAGCTTTCGGTGGAAGAATTGCAATTGGAGGCCTCTCACCATATATGTAAATCCACTCCTCCGCCACTCCATTTGAGTACAGGTATCACAACCAAGCCCGCAAGCATCCAGTTGACAGGAACCGCAGAAAACCCAGTCATCCACGACAGTGTCAAGAATCTTGTGCATTCTCAGAAAGGAATCTTATCATGGTTCTTGCAAGTCAGTCTCCATCTCACGTAAGTCTGTACTCAAGGTAATGTATGGAATCTCTCGCGAATTCTAAAAAGATTTCAACGCCATGTTGGAAGCCAAAGCGGAGCTGGGGCGCTCAGCTTAAGAATGTGTCGGTTTTGGTGGCCACTGTGAGTCGATGAAGGAGGTTGCAGGGAGATTCCCGGCGTTTCTGAAGGGGCAAAAGAGGATAAAGAGAGCTGGGCTGGCTTCCTTGGATACCTGAAGAAACGTGGCCTTTTTCTGAACATGGATCTATTTAAGAGAATGGAGAAAGGAGGTTCAGGCTTCGCGGTTTCGGATATCAACAACTTGAGGAAAATGAATTTGCGAAAGATTCTTGACACTACCAACCTCCTACAACGTATTTATGAGCCGCCTACGCACAGCAGGCATATACCTACGGACCAAGCCGATCCATCTTCGCCATGATGACGGTCAGGAAATGCTGGATAATGACGGCAGGAAGATTTGGCATGACGAAATCGAGAGAGTGTCCAACCTGTTCCGCAAATGGCGCGAGGCGGAGTCAAGTATATGATTCCCTTTTTACTGCATACATAACCGTCAGATTGAGGATCATTTCTCAGGTGAATTTGCGCAGAACATTGTACGCTACCTCAGCTTTCAGCGAGTGTTGATAAGCGCATCACTAGTCAAGATAATCAAGAAGTATAACGATTCTGCCTGTAAGGAGCGCCTCACGGCCGGAAACCGAGGCCAGAATACGCCCGGCATCCTCATCGCTCAGCACGATATCGCATGGGAATTCACCATATAGCCCCCGCGCCATTGTTCTATAGGGCCTCCGGCCCACAAGGGGAACAATTTCGTCCCGATTCGCCACGCTGTGGTAGGAAAGAAAACCGCTTTCATTCTTGGCGGGATCGGAGAGGACAGTAAGATCGTCCGAAAGAACTCTGGCGTAGAGGGCGGGGCGCGGGGGAGATGTGGTTCCAGTTCCCCAAACCCGCATATTCCCCGGAACATAGATAACTATTCCAGACCAATCGTCCTCAGGGATTGGAATCCAACCGATTGGATCTCCCGGGAATCCCAACTCGCCCGCAACAGGAAAAAACTCAGGAAGCAGCTCGGTTAGATCCAGAGTGTAAAAAGCTTCAACAACTTTTCTGTCCTCTGATATTCGACTCCATTCTCTATTTAGCGATTCCGCGAGCCGTTCAATCGAATCCATCGATGACGGCACACGCCTGATATATTCCTCCAAATTCCCAAATCGGTCCCAGGGCAAATTGCCGATGTTTTCAATAAGCAATGCCGGCAGTCTGCGTTCCAGTGTCGCGAGAGCCCGAGGGTGGGACTTCGGCAGCATATTCGAACCGAGAGCTTGAGTGGCCAGTACACCGAGTCGCCCGCTTGCCCAATTCATTTCTGTCTTAATTGATGTCTGAGCAAAGACGGCATGGGCCGCCATCAGCAGCATTATGAATCCCGGTAACTTCCTGGACATCAGGATTTTGCCTCCCCCCCGGGGACTCTCAACATAGTCTTCTCAATTTCCGAGTTTTCGGGTAAATCCCCGGGATTTACTGATAGTTCGAGAGGAATCCCATTCCATTTGGCGGGCGATTCCCGGTTTATCAATATTTCATGGCGGCCTGGATGCGAAGTGATATAAGCTGCCGCGACAAGTCGTGGCGCATAGCCGCGCCTCTTCTTGAGGAGTTCAACCCCATCCAGCAGCATCCGTTTCTCCCCTCCCGCGCTCCCGGGTTTCTTTGTTCCGGTGGATTCCACGAGCGCAGTTGCGAGCGGACGATCGGGGGTTAAGCGGCAGTGTAAGGTAAATTCTTTCATAGCGGCCTCTGTATGCTGATTTCAATCCATGGCGTTATTCCACCGGGACGAAACGACCACGCATTGATAATCGCGGATCCGGCGCACCGTTCGAAGTAGCTACGCATCGAACTCCAAATACCTAAGCAGAAGCGCTAGAGCCGTTCTCCGAAGTATATGCCGGCCCATTCCCATCTTCCGTTGATTTCCGGATCCGCTGGATAGTCGATGCGACGAAAGTATAGATACCATGTAGGAATCCTCCAAGTCCATCCAGTGGTCCACAGGTAAGCCTCGTTGCTATTGGAAAACTTTTCAAGCTCACCGCGATAGCTTATGGTGGATGTCAGAAACGGTTCTAAGAGCATTGGGATGTGCGTAAATGAGTCGGAAGCTTCCTGGCTCCAATTCATAAGGAAAAAATCCATCGCCTGATATCTGCTTAGCGAGGCCCCGTTCTGAGTTCTCAAGGCATGCTTGATCATTGCAACCAAGTTATCGAGATTTTCCACAGTCCATGCCTTGTCACTCCTGTGAAAGGCCAAGTCCGTCTCTATCTGGTACGCCGCGTCAGGATTTCCCGGAATTATGCTCTCTGGATGCTTCAGAAAATTCTCATACGCCTGATACATTGCCTCCCAGTCGCCCAACTTCCGGTATTCACCGGCCATGGCAAAATAATTTCTGCCCGAATCGATGCGATCCGGATAGCGTTGCTGCATTCGCATCCGCATCAAAATCGCTTCTCTTGGATTGTCGGTTTCCCTTGCAATCTCATTCATAGCCAGAAAATGAATCGATTCATCGCCAATCTTCAAATCTGGGTAGTTCTTTAGAAGCCGTCTGAGATAATCCAGAGCCAGTTCCCTTGATCCTGATTCACGCGCGCCCCCCGCCATTACTGTCAGGTAATAGGCCCCATAGGGATCCTCCGGGTGGCTGCCAAGGAGATTGCCCAAATAGAGGTTGAGCCAAGTGTTTTCGCCGACGCTCCTTGCTCGGGCGATTATCGGCTCGAGAGCAACAAAACGCATTGCTGGATTATCCGTCGAGTCTCGAGCGATTGCGAGCAATTCTCTGTACTTATCGTCTTTGGAGAGCGAGGCAGGCGTCTCGAACGAACACGAGCTTAGCAGGGCGCAGAGCGGAAACAACAAGACCACGGCGGGACGATTTGTAATCATGGCAAACACCGTTTCGATAGCCGGTAGGGCATTAACCGCTGCTCTGATTTCGTATGAAATCCCTATACTTCTCCGGATCCGAGCGGAATCCTACAATCCTCGATTCCCTGTCGGCTTTCAGCAACGCGCTTGCCGCTTCGTGGTAGAGTACATCCGCGTTGATGAGTCTGCCATTTCGCGCGGCGATTCCGCAGAATATTTCTTGATTACTGTCCTTGCTCAGGCAGTCGCGCAGGAATTCCTTGGCCGTGGAAATTGACGAGTCGAGATCTTTGCTGGTTTCGATTACCGCCGTCTTCTGACTATCAATCGAGAATACAAGGTTTGGATCGGGGTAATGTTCGCGGACAAGCTTGTCTATATTGGAATCTCCGGTTATAACCGTTAGCGAAAGATCCTGATTTGAAGCGGCGGTATCCTCAAGCTCCATATCCAATCGATTCATTATTCCAGACCCCTCATCGGATTCAGTCTCGTTTGCCTCAAGGGCAGGCAATTCCACATCGTTTTTCATGGAGACCGACTCACCGTATTCGGGCTTAATCAACCTTAGATCGTTCTCATCAAGTCTGTCGGTCGGCGCGAAATCATCGATACCTTCACCTGTATAGGTTCCCGGCGCATCTTCTTCCGGGGCCATGTAATCGGAACTGTCTGGAGTTTCTATCTCAGTTTCAATTTCGCTGTCATTCGGAGTATCGAAGTCCGAACCCTTCCCGTATTCAGTTCTTGGTTTAATTTCATTTTTCGTCCCCGGATTCACCAGTATCAGAATGAAGGTTATCAGAAACATTCCAATCACTACGATCAGCACTATCATGAGTCTGTTTCGGATTTCCGAGCCTGTCACTGTTGTTGAAACAAATGTCGCTTCAAAATCTTCGTTCAGAGTCATGGGTTTGGTGATTTTGTAGTATAGAATGCGTGTCAGGGGTTTATCAAAGTGGTCCGACTCAGTGATGGAGACTTGCGAAAACTCTTTGATTGCCGATTTCACAGTGCTCAGTCTAAGCCCGTTTTCCTTTGAGGAGATTTGGATTGCAACAATCGACGGATCCTTGGCCATTAGATTCTCAGCCACTTTCAATTCCTCATCTACGTCTTGATACTCGTGCATGGATTCGTCAAGTTCAAGGGTGTATTCATCGCTGCGTAGTATGAAACTTGATATGCGCATGGCGCGTGATTGATAGGTTTCCCAAGCGAATAGACCGAGGATGCAGAGTAGTATGACGATGATAAAAATCGTATATACGATTGAAACGGACTTCTTCATAATTGCATTATACTGCAAGTAGGGGGTTGGTGTTGAATACTAGAGGTAGAGGACTGCCTGAGGGATGGTATCCTTCATCGGCGGAGGAAACCAGACGTTTCATTCGCGGAATTCCAGATGAAAAAGCTGGAAGCGGCGCTTTGGCAGGTATGGTTCCGCATGCGGGCTGGGAGTTTTGTGGTGTGATGATAGCGAGAACTATAAAACGTATGGCGGAGAATTTGGATACGATAGTAATACTTGGCGGCCATAATCCGCCCGGAGGACGCTTGATCCGTTACGATGAGGACGTGTGGGATTTTCCCACGGCCAGACTCTATCGCGACGCCGAAATATCCGATTTTGTCAATTCGCGATTATCCGATAAGTACAAACTTGCCACTGAAAGCCTCGCTGATAATACGGTTGAGGTGGTTCTGGCAATGGCCGCGGCACTCCTACCCGGGATTCAGTGGGCAGCTTGGAGGGTTCCTTCAGACGAGCGAAGTTTGGATTTTGCCTGTGTTTTGGCTGAAGCGGTGAGGGAAACCGGTGGGAATGTTGCGGTAATCGGTTCGACCGATCTGACCCATTACGGACCCAATTACGGTTTTATGCCAAAGGAATCCCGGAGTGATCCACACGCTTGGGTTAAAAAGCGGGATTACAAGATACTGCGGACACTCACAAATTTCGATGGGGTTGGAGCCTTGTCGGAAGCCAATGAACAGATGTCCGCCTGTTCCGCGGGGGGCGCCGTAGCGGCGATGGAATATGCAAGACTGTCGGGCGCGGAAGCTGGAATTATTCTTGATTACTCCACCAGCAGCGATTTGTATCGCTCCTCGTCTTTTGTCGCTTATGGGTCGATTATCTGGAGATTCGCCTGATCCATTCCATTGTCCAGATCCGGGCCCTTTCCACTGCCTCGAATCCGCTTGAACTGGTCCCTCTAAACCTTGTCGCGACTGGCAGGAGAGACGCCCAGGCTTGACGGGGCTTGTCCCCGAGCGCGGTGAGGTAGTTTTGGATGTTGGCGCTTAAGGGGGGGAGGGACTTCAGAATTTCGGCGTAATCCCGTATGAAATCCTGCCATTTTCCTTTAGGCGGCGAGGCCGCGAAATTGGGCGTCTGCCGGACCGCATTTTCAGTAAGTTGTGAAGTGACGTTGTCGTTGGGGAAGAGATTGTAAGTGAGACTGACGGGGGAATTCTTCAGAGTTTCGCGGTAATAATCCAGGCTTGAAATCCGATACCGCCATGTGCCGTGTGATTCCTCGCGTATCGGATTGAAGCCGTCGATAAATTTCCAAAAACAATCTTCGGATCCCGAAGTTCGTCGGGACTTTGACTGAAAAAGAGGATATATGTAAGCGCCTTTGGCATAGGGTTCGCCACCAGGATACGAAAAATCCGCGCCGAACAAGTCCACTTGCCTCACACCGATTCTTTTTGCCAGCGAGACGGCGGCGTGAGTCACATTGCCGCCCTCCAGATCCAGTGTTGGAAGGGCACGGTAGTATCTGTTTGAATACAGTGAGAAAGGATGCTTGCTCGAGAAAAATACCACCCTGTCTGTCAGCCTGCCCAGTACCGGTGGGGCCGCTATATCCAAAACCAATATGCTCCCTGCTGACAAACCCTTCAAGAAATGCTGATAGCTGAAGATTTGGCAATCGATTGACAGGATTATATCCGGATTTATCCCATTGAGGATCAGGTGGGGAAGGGAGGTATCGGTAGCCAGCAGCTTCATGCCGTCCCCGTGTTTCTTTTTTATTTCTTCCATCTGGCTGTGCAGGGAGGGACCGGCGGCGGTAATGAGTGCACTCGCAGCGGAAGGCAACTCGGTATTTACCTCTTCGTTCCTCGAAAGATTGGATAGAGTATTGATGAACCATCGCTGTCCGAAACGGGACTGAACGGTAAATTCACGGGAGAGGGTTTCGGAAATTGTCCGCAGAGCTTCGGCTCGGGCCAGGAACCAAGCTGGATTGAGATTCACACGGGGGCTTAGGAATATAGTGCCGAGATTGCCGTGCAGGATGGGCAGATAGTTATTGAGCACGAAATTGATTAGTTTCTCAGGAGGGTAGTCTACCAGCAGACTCACCCGAAAATCCGAGAGAAGCCAGGTGAAATCGAAATTTTCCAATAGTCCCCGTATCAGGCTCATGTCCTCTTCGACAACGAGTAGAGCCGAGACGGTTTCGAGAAGGGGTTTTAGATGATAGCCGGCTCCGAGTCCAAAGACAATCAAGAATTTTTCATTCACTGTGTCGGCAATTCGGCTTCCCTCGGAAATCGGATCGAACCGTGAATGCATCGGATACAAATGTCCCTTTCTTCGGACAGCCGGTACTACCGAACCCTGCCGAGATCTGCTTGTGACTAGGTATGCGCTTGCCTTGATATCACGCAGTCTGGTTGCAAGTTCAGGGTTTTTCGCATTTAGAAGGTCCAGATTCCGATTCAAATACCCCATTTCAGACATAGGGCTTCTCCAGGTTATCCAAAACCAGCTCAACTTCATTGCGATGTCTTGTCTCTTTCTCGCTCCTTTCGGTTCCAGCGCAGTTTTTAAGTTCTATAAACCCTCTGGCATCCAGGGTGTACATCAATTCCCGGGTTTCGTTGTCGATAAGTTCTCGATTGACAAGTTTCCTCCAGCGATCAATCACGCAGAGAATCAAGAGCCTACGCTGATTTTTATTTTCCCGGGTAACGACAGTATCGAATTCAACATCCCGAGCTCGGATTTGGGAATGTTTCGCAAGGATTTTCGATCCCACTTCCGCTATTCCGGGAAGACGTACCGGTATGAACGCAAATTTTTCCGGGACAAGGCGAAATATTCTGTCCTTTGGCAGCTTGCCGCTAAACCAATCCGCATATGTTTCCAGCGCGGGTCCGACTCTGAACTTGCCGAGTCGAACGGGGCTGAGAGTTTCCGCCCGCTTCCAGTAGATGTTGTTAGAAGGATTAAGACGATACGATTTTGAGGTAATCCAAGCATCAAAGGCATGAGGCCGAGAATGAGATCTGAGATCGAACCAGCACAAATCAAGACCGGTCAATATCAAGGGGCCTTCGGATAGGCATTTCCAAACTTCAAGAGCTGTCGCGGCAACAGTTCCCATGGATGGTACCGATATGCTGGGTCGCCCTCCACTTCTTATCAGTTCGGATTCAATCGCTGCGCCTTGATTCAGAAGAAGAACCCGGGTGTTCGGCGGCGGAGTGGAGGATGACAGGGGCATCGCTATCGGAACTTCCTCAGTGTAGAAACGCTGGTGCTGCAAGGCCCAATAACCCGGATCGCTGGCAACAATTAAATCGGGTTCGAGCCCAGTTCCCGTCAACGCGGGAAGTGCGGATGGAAGCGCCCATAGCTGAAAATTGTGCCTATGTGTATGGAGTTCTTTTAAAACGTACTCAAGGCTTGGACCGGAAGCCGCCAGAACAATCGGCTGCTTCAATTTCACCGGCACAACGAACTCCCCGAGGTCCATGAAATTTCGGAGTGTGTTTTTTATCCAGAGGCGGCCGAAAGTCGCGGTGGTATCAACGTTTCCGGCGTATCTGCGCGCCACTAGCTTAAGAGCGTCAGAAACCTTGTTCGCCAGCTTCAGTCGGGCTTTGATAGATGGATGCCAGGAAATTATTCTCAATCCCTTAACATCAGATTCATGCAGTGTTTCGAGTAGAAAGCTTTCGATGTCAACACCCATCCCCGGGTGCCATCGATATACGGGATTCCCAGTCGGCGGCGATGGAATCCTATTGTGATACAGGGCTGAATCAAGGTGTATCGCTATGATTTTGCTGTTGGGTGTCGAAGACTTGAGTAGCCTGTCCAGATACCCGAGTCCGGCGCCTATGATGGCAATAGTCGTGCTTCGCTTGGTTCCGAGAACATGTTTGTCGAGAAATCTACGCGCTTCCTCGTCCGGATTATAATTTGAATGGATTCTAAGGGATCCGATGGCGGCCGTGGGTTCTCCTGCCCGAGATTCGCTAATCGAAATCTTGTCCACTTCTAAGAGGGAAGCTGTTTTTCAATGTAGGCGCTGTCGTCAGGCCAGAGTTTGAACTCGGCCCGAAAGATTGGAGTTCGATTCAGTTTTCCATGCGCGAGTTTGAATGAGGCGGAAAGCTGATGTAGATACAATTCATGATCAGGCAGACGTTCACCGGGGAATATTATAAGCACCCGCTTATCTTCAAGTCTGTAAAGGCGACCCATCCTCCCGGTGATTCGTTCCAGCAAATCAATGATTTTCCGCGCGGCTTCATCCGCGTCAAGTTCAGCATAGGACTCAGCCATTGTCTCTGCCGCATTGGAGACATCAAGAAACACGGCCGATGCCTTATCGATTCCGGCGTTTACCAAGCGTTTTGAGAAACCCGTTTCTCTTCTCTCTTCCTCTTCCCGTGCATGCCGATCGGAGGATGAAGCTATAGCCCTGGCAAGCAATCCCATCAGTCAGAAATTCCCAGCTCCTCGAAGATTTTTTTATAAGCATCGAAGTGTTCACTTCTTTCAAACTCCGCAACTTTTTCGTCCGGCAACGAGTCAAGCAGTTGATCCATGTATTTCAGAACTTCCTTGATTTCATCTTTCAGTTCACTGGAAATGCCCGGAAGCTCAGCTTTCTCACCGGTGCCCTCAATACTTGGCACTGTTTCAAGTTCTTCAGGTTCCTCGGTTTTGGTATCTGAGGCGAGTGCTTCGAGGGAATCAAGGTCAACCTCTTCGGTTCCAGGGAGTTCATTGTAAGCATCTTCGGAAGAACCAACACTTCCGCTGTCAATGCCGGCATCGACGGGCGTCTCTTCCTCGATTTCGGCTACATCCAGTTCGCCCGTCTCCTCTGGTGATTCCGGCATTGGTGTTTCGACGTCGACGGGCGTCTCCTCCT
>Ga0056110_100097_pt1 | contig 17097 bp, 8 predicted proteins | sample WorMetloBBELIZE1_FD_83873 | JGI IMG/M metagenome (GOLD analysis project Ga0056110, IMG submission 83873) | Marine gutless worms symbiont microbial communities from Max Planck institute for Marine Microbiology, Germany - Olavius longissimus B... ... | reverse complement strand
TTGGCGCGGCGGTTGAACGCCCCGCATTTGCTGAAATGACCGCCATGGGGGCGGCATTGATGGCCGGCCTGGGCGCTGGAATTTGGGAAAGCTTGGATGCAATCGCGAAGTTAGCGATAGATGAGAATACCACCCATCCCCGCGCCAAGGTTTTTAAACCTGCAATGGAAGAAGAGAGGCGGGAAAAACTCTACAACGGCTGGCTCAAGGCTGTCAGGAAAATCATATGGGATTGATGGATTGATTGGCGGGGATGGCAGCCTGAACCAAAGGAGGAAGCGATCCTGCGTGCGCTGGAGGGACCACACGAAAAGCTGCGGGGCTGACCCGGAAATCCCATCGGTGAAGTGAAAACAAGGGTTCTCCCTATGTTATTGTATTACTGACCAAAGAAATACGTAACAGAAGGAAGTGAACCCTTGTGAATACACAGTGTACCGGCCGTCAACTGACCCGCAAGGACTCGATAAGCGGAAAATCGTCATTGAGTGTACCGCCGCAGTGAACTCCAGTGACGGCGGCTTGAACTTCTCGCGACTCGAACTTCCACCAGTTGGATGAGTTCGAATCAGCTACGATTATTGTTTTCCGCTTTCGCTTGTATCTTAGCATCAACCGCTCAAGGAATTTCCTCCGCGGGAGGAAGCCTCCACCGGAGGTCCATGCCTTTAGGCCCTGAGGTTGAAAATGATGAGAGTCGCCGCTGTAATGGCATTCTCACAAGCGGAGGGTGCTCGTTCGCCCGAGAGTTTTCCATACTGGGATATCCGGCGCCGACTGCTGATGCAATCCAAAACATGGAGTTCCCGGCACTCAAGAAGTCGGTGGCTTCCGCGCAGCCGAGGCGCGGGAAACAGTGGAATCGCCTACGATATACCTGGAGTTTCCGCTGTGTGTCGAAGTCCCATCCAGTTGGGAGTAAGTCATTGAATGGAAATCATCAATCCGATCCACTCTTGTGAAGCTACTGAGAAGTTCGGGCCAAAGACAAGGATGAGCTTCTCTCAGCCCTGGAAGATATGATATCAAACAGTTATCGTGTGCGAGTATGTTGCGGAAATTGCGTCCGAATGCAGATGAACACCAAGCCCGAACGCTTGGTATCAATGAGATAAACTTATGATTAATAAGGACATACCCATGGAAGAACGATGGCTCACAGTCGATGACATCCGCGAATATCTCAATGTGAGCAATGGAACTGTTTACAAGTGGATTGAACAACTGGATTTGCCGGCGCACCGGTTAGGACGTCGATGGATGTTTGAACAAAACAAAATTGATGAATGGGTTCACTCCGGTGGCGCGGCAGCGGATATGAAACAGTCACAGGATATGAAATAAATGAAAAAACAGCGAATAAAATTTTCTGGGCATCAGACGTTCTCATTCCGCTATGGCTGGCTGGAAAAGGGATATGCCTTTGTGAAGGATGGCAACCGTTTTTCGGATGAAACATCCATTGTGAAGCTTGGTGTCGGTAAGAACATGGTTGAGAGCATCAGATATTGGTGCGAGATGACTGGCATCATTGAGGATGGCGGCACTACTGACTTCGGAAACAGCCTTTTGGATGAAGAGGGGTGGGATCCATTTTTGGAGGATCAGGCTTCGTGGTGGCTTCTCCACTGGAAACTAATCACAAATAAGGCATTCAAAACCTCCGGGACCGCACTTTTTTTCAGCCTCCGGATGCCAGAGTTTTCGAAGCAGGATGTTGCGGAGGCTTCTTTTCATTTTGTCGAGTCCGGGAAAAAGCCACCGTCCGACAGCATCATCATGCGGGATGTTGACTGCTATATCCGCTCCTATTGTGCAACACGTCGTTTCGACAAGAAAAAGCCGCATGGTGAAACGTTTAAGTGCCCATTGCAGGAGTTGAATTTGATTCATACTTTGAGCGATGGCGAACTGTATCGATTCACGATAGGAAGAAAAACAACCTTACCGCCGGAAATCATCGGGTATACTATGAGCGAGTTTCTTTGCAGAAATAGGCAGACCAAACATGTAACCACGGTTCAGAATGCTCTCTATCAGCAGTACAGCCCTGGGCAGGCATTTATGTTGGATGAGAATGCATTGGTTGAAGCAGTTCAGGAACTGCACGAAAGCAAATTGTGGGGCTCGAAATTCAGTTTTACTGGAACTGCGGGTGCACAGGTTTTGTGCAGTATTGAGCCGACAGAAGCCATCCAACTGCTTGAACAATACTACCAACGAAGAAAAACCTGATGACCAAAGAAGTGAAATTGTCTGAATTTATCCGGGTAGCGCCGCGTTATCAGCGTTCAATCAATCTCCAACAAGACTGGCAGAATGCCAGGAATTCGAATGGATATATTGTAACACCCAATGTGATCCAATCACTTGAACACCTATGCCATGGAATTATAGATGAAGACGGGTTGCGGGCATTTGCTCTGACCGGCCTATACGGAACGGGAAAATCTGCGTTTGCGGTGTTCCTTTGCCAATTGCTCAGTAAAGATTCTTCTCTGGCCCAACACGCATTGAACTTGCTTCCCGACGATTGTTCTTCCCTGAAAAGTAAACTTAGCCGCATATCATACAGGATGGGTGAAAACAGAAAAGGTTTTCTATCGATTCCTGTAACCGCCCGTCTTCGTCCGATTGCTCAACTCATTCTTGAAGAACTTATTTCTTCACTGTCCCAACTTACAACAACAACGCACGAAGTCAAAACCCTGCAATCCCGCATGGAATCAGCCATGCAAGAGCAGGCATGGCAGGATACGGCAATTATTCTCGATTGTCTGGCTGAATTGTCAAAACAGGCCGGAGCTCAGGGGTATTCCGGAACACTTCTTCTTATTGATGAAGCTGGAAAAACATTGGAGTATGCCCTTCAGAATCGTGGAGGTGGTGACGTTTACTTCTTTCAGGAGATGGCTGAATGCGCAAATCGGATGCGCGAATTTCCAGTACTGTTTTTAATCACACTGCATCAGAGGTTCGATGATTACGTCGAGCTTTTTGATCGGACACTGAGAAAGGAGTGGAACAAAGTCCAGGAGCGCTTTCAAACCATTCAATTCGATGAATCAACTGCGTCCACCATGAAAATGGTCTCTTCCGCGCTTCAGCCTAAGGATGAAATCCCAGCGAAAATCAATGAAACCATTGATGAATCTCTGGAACAGATCAGGAAGAGTGGACTCCCACTGCCGCTAGGACTTGAGTATTCCGAATTCTGTGAACTAGCAAAGAATGCATGGCCGCTACATCCAAGTGTCTTATTGGCGATGCCCCATCTATTTAGAAGGCTAGCCCAGAATGAACGTTCGATTTTCTCTTACTTAACAAGCCACGAATCTTTTGGTTTTCAAGAACATCTGAATCAGACGTTCGACCAAGAAGGCCGGGAAGATAGCTTCATTCGTCTTCACAACATTTATACCTATCTGCTGGCCAATTTCGAGGCGGGGCTGGCCCGTCTGCCGCATGCAAAACGATTACTTGAGGCAAACGACATTATCAGAAGCCGACAGCATCTGACCAAGCTTCAACTTGAACTGGTCCAGACCGTAGCTCTGCTGAATGTACTGTCCGAAATCTGCCCGCTACGGGCAACTATTCATACGCTGAGCTGCTCCATGGATAACGTGGCCACTGTGGAGGCGGAACTGGAGCAGTTAAAGAAACAGTCGATCCTATCCTACCGACGTCTTGATGGTTCATACCGAGTTTGGGAAGGCAGCGATGTTGATATTGAAGCCCGTATGGCAGAGGGACGGCGCAAACTGAAGCTGGAAGGTTCATCGCCGATGGAGGCGTTATGTCGTCACCTACCGAACCGTACACTCGTGGCTCGAAAGCACAGTCTGCAAACTGGCGTGCATCGATATTTTGATCTGATTTATACCGAGACGCTTTCAAAGAGCATTTTGAAAAAGGCCGCTGATCCGACGAATGCTGCCGGAACGGTAATTGTGCTTCTCCCGTTGGCCAATCCCAAAAAGCTAGAAACGGAAGTTGAAGAAAGCACCAGGGATAAAGAACGAATAATCGTAGCCCTCCCACGGCAGATAGATATCCTGCGCAGCGTAGTGGAAGAAGTGGCCTGTCTGCGATGGGTGATTGAGCATACGCCTGAGTTGAGAGATGATCGCATTGCCAGGCGGGAAGTAAGTCTGCAGCTGGCTATGGGCGAACAGTATATCGCTCAGTTGCTTCAGACCCTCCTTGATCCCCGTTCGGCACCAGCCGGAAATTACTGCCAATGGATTTGGAATGGAGAGGATCAGAAGCTGCAAAGGCCAGTGGGGGTAACCCGTTTACTATCCGAGGTCTGCGACGAAGTCTATTTGAAAAGCCCCCGTATTCGCAACGAGCTGGTGGTTCGCAACAAGCTTTCGAATATCGCCGCCGCCGCCCGCCGCCGCCTACTGGAACGAATGTTAGAGCACCGTGCCGAGAAATGCCTCGGCATAGAAGGCTATCCGCCAGAAAGAAGTATCTATGAGTCGGTTCTGCATGCCACCAGCATACACTTTTTTGATGAAAACCTGAATGAATGGGTATTTCGCGCTCCACTGTCCGGCAATGTTATGAATCTGCGGCCCTGCTGGGATCTGATGGAAAATGAGGTTTTTTCGGAAGAAATTCGACGTATCGAACTCGTCAATTTGTTTGCGAAATGGTCCGATGTGCCTTACGGGATACCCGACGGGCTCCATCCAATCCTTTTCACGGCTTTTTATATTTTGTATCAGGACGAATTGTTCCTTTATCGCGAAAACTCGTTTATTCCAGATGTTCAGACGACCCACTTTGAACTGATGCAGCGCAGGCCCGACCTTTTCTCTGTTTCAGGAGCGAGGCTCAAGGGGACGCGCAAAGCGGTGGTGGAACGACTTGCCAAAGGCCTGAAGAAACCGGCTAAAACCGCCTCGGTTGTCCGCACCCTCTATCGAATGCTGAACACGCTGCCTCTGGTGACGCTTAGAACCTCCCGGATCAAGAATGCGGCCGTACTTGAAATGCGCGACTGTCTGCTGGATGCCGCCGCACCGGATGAGCTGCTGTTCGTTGAGCTTCCCCGCTGCCTCGGACTGAATCCTTTCACGGGGAAAGAGGTGAAGAAAAAAGAGTTGGACCGGTTTTTCGAGCAGCTCAATAACAGCCTCGCGACACTAAACAGCCATGCGCATAATCTTCAAACCAAGTACAGAAACCAGCTCCTTCGCGCCTGCGGACTGTCTTCGAGCGCAGAAGGTTGGTATGAGCTAGAACGCCGAAGTACTTGGCTGGCTCCTCGCATCAAGCACGAAGTCCTGACGCCCTTTCTGAGCCGTGTGAACAACGGCATCGCTGACGGACACAATGTCCGGCCCGCTTTGTCACTGGTTTCGAACCGCCCCTTTGAGCAGTGGACTGATATGGACATGGACAACTTCAACGGTCTGGCTCAGGGCATGGGTGAACTCTTCAATCAAGCTTGGCGTGATTATGGAGATGGCAGTCCAGAACTGACCGCACTGGAGCTTCAACAAAAAGCAGAACTGCGCAAGAAGCTTGAATCGCAGCTCAATAAAATCGAAGGTAATTATTCGCGCCCAGCCTTGATCGCTGCACTGCGGGAGCTATTGAATGAAATAAAGCTTGATTGATTTTGAGGTGACACATGAAACATGAACACTCAGTTTCGGGCAAACTAAGAAAACCGGTTCGGCATATCCTTGCTCTCTCAGGAGGCAAAGACAGTTCCGCCTTGGCTATCCACATGCGCGGCAAGGTGGAGAACATGGAATATGTCTTCTGTGATACAGGAGAAGAGCTTGACGAAACATATGAATACATAAGTAAACTACAAGACTATCTATGTACGGAAATCACCACCCTCAAATCTGAACGAGACTTCAAATACTATGTTGATCTGTATAACGGAGTACTCCCGGATGCTCGTACCCGCTGGTGCACACGTATGCTGAAACTCAAACCTTATGAGAATTACATCAGTGATGATCCCGTTATCAGTTATGTCGGCATTCGTGCTGATGAACCGCACCGAAAAGGATATGTTTCAACGAAACCCAACATCAAAGCCGTGTTCCCGTTTGTGGAAGACAATTTACGGCATGACGATGTTATGCGCATCCTAACTGATGCAGGCTTGGGGTTACCTCGGTATTATGTTTGGCGATCACGCTCAGGATGTTATTTTTGTTTCTATCAGCAGAAGATGGAATGGGTCGGGTTAAAAGAACAGCACCCTAAACTGTTCTCAAAAGCCAAGTCGTTCGAGAAATTTGATCCTGAAACCGGAGATCGTTTCACCTGGAACCAAGGAGAGAGCTTGGATGAATTGGCCCGTCCTGAGCGCGTTGCCCAGATCAAAGAAGAATACGAGAAGCGCAAACTTCGTGAAGCGAATGCATTTAAGGGGAATCAGAAGCTGAAGGATATCTGGAGCGATGATGACGAGGATCTCTCTTGTAACATCTGCCATTTATAGGAGGTAACGATGATATACTGGGATCACAATTCTACCACCCCGTGCGCTCCAGAGGTAGTGGAGGCCATGCAGTCGTTTTGGAACAAAGAATATGGAAATCCCTCCAGCAGTCACCTGATGGGACAGCGGGCTGCTGCAGCTGTCCGGAGGGGCCGGGAACAGGTTGCCGCCTTGACTAATGCACTCCCCGCCGAAATCGTTTTCACGTCGGGAGCAACGGAAAGCAACAACCTCCTGTTTCTTGGCGTGTTACTGTCGCCTCAATCCGAACGAAAACGTATTGCGGTATCGGCCATTGAGCATAAGTCGGTGCTCGAACCCGCTCATTTGCTGGAAAAACATGGCTTCGATCTGGTGAAGCTTCCGGTGAATGGTGGCGGAGTTACGGACATTGAATCAGCCCAGCAGCTGATTGATGAAGAAATGCTGCTGGTTTCCGTGCAGACGGCCAACAATGAGCTGGGTATGCTGCAGCCGGTGGCTGAATTGGCTGAAATCGCACACAGCAACGGAGCCTATTTTCACACAGACGCCGCGCAGGCGTTGGGAAAAATTCCGTTCGATGTACAGCAGGTCAATTGCGACTTCGCCTCTTTCAGCGCCCATAAATTGTATGGTCCCAAGGGCATCGGAGCCCTCTATGTTCGGGGCGGAGCCCGGCGATGGCCTTGGACATACCCGTTTCAAGGCGGCGGGCAGGAGTCAGGTTTGCGTCCCGGCACCAGCAATGTGCCCGCCATTGTAGGATTTGGAAAGGCCTGTGAATTGTGTGGATCCAGTCTTGCAGAAAACAGTCAGCATCTGAATTTGCTAGCGGACCAGTTTATCAAAATGCTTTCAAAACGGTTTCCGCGGGCTGTTGTGTTAAATAGGCGGCGAAACAGTCTCCCCGGAACATTGAGCATTTTGTTTGAGGGGATCCCTTCCGATCTATTACTTGCCCGCTGCAAATCCATCAATCTTTCCAAGGGATCGGCCTGTAATGGGGTAATGGAAGCCTCGCATGTCGTCAAGGAAATCATTGCGGAGACGAACCGACAGGAAGCTGTCGTCAGAATTTCATTCGGAAAGAATTCCGACAATGAGGGTTTTGAGCAGTTTTTTGAAATCCTAAACACACTTGATCAGGAGCTTTGAAAATCCATGCGTATGCGACTCTCAATATTCCAACACAGCCCCATTTCGAACTAAGTTGGTTATAACAGGAGTTCAAAAAAGCATGAATACTGATTACAGCTCTTCATACGACGGAGAGTTAGCTAGTTTGGGGCCAAGCTCTGATCCAGGAAATGAATTTAATCCGTTTATCAGCTACCTTAACTCCCTTCAGCGGTCCGGAGGGGGGAATGAAAATGCGCTGGCCGAATCGCAGGTATGCAACACGCAGTTCGCCTCAATCCATGTTGAGCATCCACTGGCAGAGACTATTCATGAAGAACTGAAGAATCCGAGAGGCCAACACATACTTCTGGCGGGACATGCCGGAGATGGAAAATCCACCCTCGCCATGGAGGTTTATAAGCGTTTCCGGGGCTGGAAATCCGATCAATGCCTGGATGCGGCCCCAAAATCCCGGGAAGATACAGGAACTATCTCCATCATCAAAGACCTGAGTGAACGCGATCGTTCAGAGGATCCAAAGCTGCTGGGCGAGCTATCGAAGGGGGAGCGCCGTTTCCTGCTGGTCTCCAACACCGGAACCCTGCTTGATCTGGCCAAGCAAAACGCCAGGCGTTTCGATGAAACCGTAGTTGAACTGGAAGACCGGGTATTAGAGGCCATCAGTAGCGAAAGTGGTGAATCAAGCCTGTCGCTGGGCGACATCAATTTCCGGGTATTCAACCTGGCTCGCATGGACAACTTGCAACTGGCCCGAGAAGTTTTTGAAAAGATGCTAGCCCCGGAACGCTGGGCCGTTTGTCAAACACTAAAGTGTCGGAAAACCTGTCCCATTTTCATCAACGTAAGTCTTCTGCAATCCCATCAGAAGCGAGTGACAGAACGGATCTTTCTGGCTTATCGGCGCATGTATGAATATGGAACGCGCCTGACCATGAGGCAATTCACGGAGCACCTTGCCTATCTCATCACCTCCGGGCTGAATCAACATGATATCCGGGAGTTACAGAGGCAGAATTCACCTCCGTTGATTGTTGAATACCTCTTCTTCAATCGCTTCTTCGGTGACAACGGCTGCGAACCGGATGGTTCGGCCTCTGAAATGAAGGCGGTGCAGGAGATTGAAAAACAGAAATTCGGGGAACGGCTCTGTCCGGGATGGGAACGCAAACTGTGGCTGCACGACTGTGCAGAGCCTATTATTTCCGGTGTGGATTTGTTGAACAAGGAGTTTGAAAAGCTGCGCCATCTTGGGGCGAAGGAGTCGTTGTCCAACAGAATGACATCGGATCAGGCGCGGGAGCAGGTTCGCCGCATGCTCTATTTTCTGGCGGACTTTCCTGAAGAAAACCAACAGTATCTGGGCCAGTATCTCAACTCCCCGACGCTTCTGGACTGGAGAAGATGGCAGCGCGACGGTGTTCAAGTCGATGTTCAACTTGAGTATCGGGAAAAAAAGATTCTTGAACGTAAGATCTACCATGTCCTTCAAGAACACTTCACGGGGGTACAGCTCCCTGAAGGGACAACGCAGGAAAACCCTCGGCTTTATTTAACCCTGAGTCGACTCCGGAGCGAAGTGCGGCAGAGTGCCCAAGTGGTTTTAGCTGAGTTTGACTGGAACAGTTCAACCGCCCTGAAGCTTGAAAATATTAAAAGCGCCAACGGAGAACCACGAAAGGACTTGGTGTTACTTGGAGAAGGGCGCATTGAAGGCCTGAAGCTGCCGCTGAAAGTGCCTTTCCTGGATTATGTCATGATGCGGCATTTCGGCGAACTAGGCGAGGTGCTTGAAGCCTCCTATCTTGAGCGGCTTGATTGCTTCAAAGCGCAGGTTCAAAAAAAGACCTCAGTCCATGACGATGAAGGGATCAAGCTGCTGTGGCTGGAAACGAATCACAGCTTCCACTGCCAAAGTTTTGCGGTAAACGGCGATAGACTGGAGGTAAACAATGGCCTCTAAACTGATGGCCTTTAAGTATTTTCCCTACACCCCGAATGATATAAAAACGATGCAGAACCCGGCGATTCAGCTCTATGGTAACCGACTGTTTTCTGATCAAACCGTCAGCGAGCTGCTGAGCGAATTCCTGCTGGTTGTCTTCTCAACCAAGCGGATTGGACACAGGGTTTTTAGGAAGGAGGTGTTGCCGTGCCTTGAAGAGCTCTCCAAATGGAATGGCACACCGCTTGAATATGCGCCGAAGGTCCGCCTGAATCTAAAACTCTTCTCTTTTCTGGGGGCATCCCGGCTTGAATCCAGACACCAAACCCACCGGGCACACCATGAGGAGCTAATCCAAAAACTGCGCGAACAAATTCAAGTCGAAGACTCTGAGAGTAAATCGGATATCATCCGCACCATCGAAAATCTGTTTCTCGGATTTCAGGGAGCAGGTAGCGGAAGGACATGGTCCGCTCAGAGCTTTTTGCCGATTTCTTCGGGCTTTCTTTCCGGGGAAACCATCTGGAAGGAGACGGAAGCCAAGAAAGTCGATGTGGAAGATTGGAAAGAATTAATTCGGGAGCGCTCATCATATTTTGATATGAATCAGCACCTGTTTTTCGCAAGAGGCGGAGAGCTGCTTTATCTACAGGTTTGCAGTGCGCTGAGGCAATCTCATGAGCAAATTTTAACATGGTGTCGGGATGGGAAATTCGAGTTGACTGTCGATGAACAAAATCCGGCATGGCTACACGCCCAGTTGAAGAAAGCGTTGGAAGAACTGATGAACTTCTGCCCGCACTCCTTGACGGAGCTTGCGAAATTTATTGATTCCGGCCTTGACTCTGAAACACCGAAAAAAACGGATGAAACCGACTCGGGCCGCCGCTTTGTCTCCGCCGGATGGTGCAATGCCGAAAGCTGGCGGGAGGGGTATCTTTTCGCGGTCGACCTGCTCCGTCTCATGCGGTGCAATCTGGATGTAGTGGAACGAATCCATCTGCTGGAAAGCGCCTGTTCCATGCAGGTTCTCCGCACCCTGGTAATGCGAAGCATGCGGCTTAACGGCTCGGATTATTGGCTGGCCGTATCGGCTCCGGAAGAAAACAGACCGGTTATCCGCCGTCTGTCCCAGCAATCCGTTAAGAAGGTGGAAAAGATGATCTTTGAATCGTTGAGATCGAAACCGGTTAAATTGCCGGAGGATGAGGAAAAAAGGAATAAGATACTGAAGCAGGCGGACCGTTCCTACGGCAACAAGCTGTTCGTGGGACTCTCTAAACGACTTGGCTTTGTTGTTCCAAAACGAGGAGCCGGAGCGCGGTTCGTGCTGAACGAACAACTGCTACGCCTGCTGGTAGTGACCACGGTTCCTGTAGGCGGGCGTCTTACGTTCGACAGATTCAAGGAATTGCTTAAGAGCCGACATGGGCTGGTATTCGATGCCAAAGGATTGTATCTAGCCAGCGAGTGGCTTTGCGGCAAGGGAATCTACCTGCCGGCAGACACGGACCAATGGCTTCAGGAAATGCTAGAAGCTGCCGGATTTCTTATCCATCTGTCCGATTCCTGTGCACTGATTCACAATCCTGCGAATGACAGGGAGGCCTCCAATTGAGATATTTCGCGAGAACAGTTAGTGAGCATCTAAAAAGTCAAATCGAACGTTTTCAATCGAATCCGACGGATGGCCGGAAGATGATCTTCACGATTCCGGCCATGCAGGAACGAGCTTTGCTTGCCATTGCCGAGGAGGTAACCGACGTTTGCCTGAAAGATCCAAAAATCAAGCTTATTCTGAGAATTGCCTCCGCATTAACGGCCAAATGGAGCAATGACAACGTCGAAAAGGCCCAAGGCGAAAACTGGCTGAGTGAAGATCTGACCCGTACGCGCAACATCATGAATACAGACCTTAATCACTTGTTGGTTATTGTGCTCTGTGGTGCGGATCAAGTGACGGACTCAGCGAGTTTGGCGGACTTTCACATCTGTGATCCCGACATGATCTGGCGTGAAGTTATGAAGAAGAGTTTTGAATCGTGGATAGAAAAAAAACTTCAAAATATTGGAATCGACTACAACTCTGATGACCTCTCTAACATCGACCGAGTCGTCAAACCACTTTTCACTTGCGGAACCGGAGATCTGCTGCAAATCAGCGACTGGCTGGAAAAACTAAATCTCGACCTCGCCATTGATGTGTCGAATATTCCCCGATTGATGCTGGCCAATCTGCAGGACTTCGGTCTGCCGGTTCTTTCCAGATTTCCCCTTCATCACGGAAGTAAGCAGCTGGGGCCATACATTCATAAAGCGGAGGAGTTCTTCAGCTACACGTTATTCCTTGAGGCCCGTCAACGGGACAAGGCGCTCAAGGCCATTGACAGTTTAGAGGAAGCGATAGACGAAGGAACTAATTCGGACAATTCGTTTGACGATGAAGAGGTTCTCGGCCCCTATGCTTCCGGACGGGAGCTACTGGCCGGGATGAGAGACTTCATTGAAAACGACGGGCAATGTGAACGCGAGAACTTGAAAAAGTGCGACTTTGTCTTTATCTGGGATGATATCTTGAAATTCAAGGACAGGGCTCAAAAGGAAAAGCGGGAAAGCACCAGAAAGTTGGCCGGAAACCCCGTCGAAGTGCTGCTGAATGCCATCTGGATGACGCTCAGGGAATTTTATATTGAGCATAAAGTCAAGAACGAGATTTCTATTCAATCCATCAAAATCATTCCCACGCTGTTTAAACACGATGTGGATGAGGGGATCGTGAATGTGGAAGAAAATAAGGAGTATGCCCGGCGTTATCTCACCCGTTTGATTGGAGGAATCGATGATCTGTTGACGGAACGTGTGAACATCAAAAATGCCGATGAAAGTAAAATTTCCATATCCAGCACGCTGCACTCTTCGACGAACGGCTTCCGATATGCCAAAACCGCTGAGCCGGTACTGGAGTTCAAGGTAGAACTCTTCGAGCATAACGGGCATAAGCCGTTAGAACGGAAATATGGCTGGCGTCTTCCTGAGCACCATATGTATCGGCTGTCTATTGATCTGCTGAATCGCGCCAAACAGTCTATTGACAGTTTGGAGGAAGATCATCGACTTCCAGTCTACCATATTTCCTATTTCGATGAGTTGTTGCAAGCAACGGCCGACGAGGAGGTGCGGAGAATTCTCCTGCATGCCATCCGGTGTGAGCGGAATTCCAAGGGTGCGCTGACCAACCTGTTGAACGAGACTTGGAGCAAGAACAATGATCCTTTGTCACCCAAACTTAAATCTCTGGCAGAAATGTATGAGCGTTTTATAACTGAGGCGTCTTCAAACGGCCTTTTTTCCACCATTTTCGGTGCTCAGTCGGCATGGGCGCCTCTCCGCGAGGCCTACGAGCTTTCTTTTAAGGAGGCGCTCGAACTGCCTGACATATCGCAATCCTTTCTCATCGGTATGCTTACCCGGGCGTTTCTGATTGTGAAACCTCGTCCCTCGAACCTTGGACACGCCTGGCATGCTGATTATCACGAGCAATCCGGTGTGGCAACCATTCTTCATCCTTCCATAGTGGAGATGCTGGAAGCTCAGGTTGCTTATCTGATCCGATGTTTCAACTTCTCGACGAATAAGGAGTTGTCCAAAACTCCGAGCCGGAATGGTTTCAAGGCCCACATCTGGAGAACATATGTTGATCTTTCCAGCATTCAGTTTCCTCTGACGGGGTTGTTGTATGATAAAAGCAACGCTCTGTGCACCAATGTCAGAGGCAGCGAGCTGATTCATCGCATCGGATCCTCTTCGAAAAGAGACACACCACTCTCCACGCGGTTACTGGTTCGTTATAACGAGGGCACAGAAGACGATAGTAATCTGAGCGATTCCGAGATGTTCCGTGAGACGAGCGAATCAAAGCTCCTTTTACGGCTCATGCAGGACTATTTCGATCTTCACCCCCATGCGCGGGACGGATTAAGCATTGCGGTTTTCAGAAACAAAGATTTACAGCCCGTGATCGCGGCGGTGCATTCCTATCTGGAGGTTTTGGCAACGAAACCAACCGTGCAGCAGTCAAATGAACGCTATGTGCTGAATGAGGAACGAAGAAAACCCTACGCCATCGGCTTAACCGTGTTTACAGAATCCAATGATGAATCCAACATTCCCAGCTGGATGCAGCAGTGGAAGGAGCGATGGGAGGCTGCTGAAACAGAATCAAAATATGAGCTGTACCGGAACTGCCGTTTCTCTATGGCCTATCGCATCGTTGAAAAAAATAATCCCAATGCATTCCAGAGGCTGATAAAAGAACAGTTTGAGGCGGATATTGTCGTTTTTTACGATTTCATTGGCGCAGGTAGCGGTGCGAAGGAGTTTGAAAAAGTCAAACCCTTCGATATCACCGCCCACGATCTTAAATTCCCCATCCTTGAGAAAACCTGTTGCACGGTCGTCGACAATCCGGCCAAAAAACACAGACGGGAACGGATTGTGAGCAACCGACAGTTTGTACTCGGAGCCCATCACGCCAACCTACTGCATAGTCTGAAGTCCGGGACACAGCAGACCGGTACCGTTGTCGTCGGTTCCGGAGACTTTTCGCCGTGGAGAACGCTAATTGACTGCCTCCATGACAAAGCCGAGTGGATTATCTGCATTGATCCCAATATGGATGAACGCCTCATCAGAGAGCCCGAACTCGAAAAGAACAAAGAACGGGAAATAATCGGTTTCGGTTCAGGAGTCGGCAGCCACGGCGAAAAAAATTACACTGTATCAACCGAGCAGTTTTCTTTCGCCGATATTCACTCCAGACTGAAGGCTGCCATTCAGCAGCTATACGCAGCAGATGCGGGTTGGTCTAATGACGATTACGAAAATGTTGCCACAGGAGTTCTTAAAGTCGCGGGCGAGCTCTCCGGCCTATCCTTGGTAAGGGCAACGGGTGCCGCGGATCAGCACATCCGTGATTTCATGGCATATGCTTTGACTCGGAAGCTGCTGACAAGGTCCGCAAACCCGCTCTGTGAATCGTTGATCTCTCTTGATGCCTACCGGCATTGGTTTGATCTCGCGGATAATTCACGTCGCCCGGATTTAATGTGGATGCGGGTTGAGCTGTTGGAGAATGAACGCCTCCATGTGAAACTGCATCTAATCGAATGCAAGATGGGACAACAGTCGGAGAACCACATTCAAAAGGCCAAGTCGCAGATTGAAAATGGCCTGTTGGTACTGGGATCCGCCTTTAAGAGCTCGACGGGAGGCACGGGTGGAGTGGGTTCAATCGAAGATCGTCCGGACCGCCGTTACTGGTGGGCGCAGCTCCATCGTCTAATTGCCAGCAAAACGAAAGTCTCGCAAATCAAGTACTCGAATGTGCTGTCGGCGCTCGAACATTTGGCTGAAGGTGATTTTTCAGTAACTTGGGATGCCTCGGTATTCGCCTTCTGGACCGATCAGGATTCAGAAATTAAACCCGCCGGACACTGGAACTGGAAGAGCACTGACGGAGATCTTGATGTGGTCGCCAATGTCTACATTATTGGAGGAGAATTTGTGCGTCAGTTAATGGTTGATAATGATAAAGGACAGCATCCTGTTGTCAACTGGAACGCCATCAATGCGCAGAACGAAAAGATCGTTGTACAACAGAATGATGAGTTTATTATTGAAGATGTAGAGGATGATTACACGCCTTTGGTGGATTACGAGGAGGAGTCCGCTGAATTTGAGGTTGCTGAACCAAAAAGTCAACCACTAGCTGCCTACCAAATCAAAGATTCAACACTCCCACCGGAACCCGAGACGGCAACAACGCCAACTTCGGAACCATTAGGCACATCGCCGCAGGAAACCGGCCCTGATAGCGTTGCTACCGTTGCGCCCGCAATAGAGGTGATTGCGAATGAGGACGTTTCATCATCTGGCAGAATTCTGCTTGGCAAAACCGTCAATGGCGATCTGCCGGTACACTGGGAATTCAATCATCCGGAGCTCGTGAATCGCCATATGCTCATTTTCGGATCTTCTGGACAGGGGAAAACCTATGCAATTCAGGGAATGCTCTGCGAGATGAGCAAGTTCAAACAGAACAGCCTGATTGTTGACTATACCAACGGATTTCTGCCGAATCATCTTGAGGAGGTAACTAAAGAGGTTCTTAACCCAAAGCAGCATGTGGTTCGAAATGAGCCGCTTCCGATCAATCCCTTCCTGCCACAGGTATCGGATAATGGCGGCATTGTTATCAGAGAAAACGCCAATGCCGTTGCCAAGCGGATCGCGGGATTGTTTGACTCGGTGTATAAGATTGGAGACCAGCAATACAGTATTTTGCACCAAGTCATTATGGATGGGGTGGATTCAATGAATAGCGGGATGAATCTTGATCACATGCTCGACACCATCGAATCAATGACTGAGAACAAAAAATCTGGAGGATCTACCCAGTCTCTGTATAGAAAGCTCAGACCGTTTGTGCTGGACCGTCCGTTTTCCTCCGGCAATGATAGTTTAGACTGGGACCATCTGTTCCTGAAGCAGGATCCTCTCTGCAATGTTTTCCAGTTGGCGGGAATGGATGGATATATGGCGCGTCTGATTACCGAGTTCATCCTCTGGGATCTATACGGCCACCTGCAGTCGAAAGGGAAAAAGACCGATCCGAAAGTTATTGTCTTGGACGAAGTTCGGAACCTCGACCATCAGGAGGGCAGTCCGCTTTCAAAATATCTCCGTGAAGGCAGAAAATTTGGCCTATCGCTGATTCTTGCCACCCAGAACATGAGCAATATGAAAAAGGAAGAGCGGGATCGCATGTTCATGTCGGAGCACAAGCTGTTTTTCAAACCGGCAGATACCGAGGTGAAAGCCTTTGCCGAAATAGCCGCACTGGCAACCCACAAGAAGGTGGAAGACTGGATCTCTAAACTTTCAAATCTGACTAAGGGGGAATGCTATTCGATTGGCAAAACGCTAGATCAGAATGGAGAACAGCTGATTTCCCGGGCGTTGAAAATCCGTATAGCGACCATGGAGGAGCGAGAGTTCAATGGATAAGAACAGCCACCTTCCCTGAAACTTCCATAAATCGTTCAAGCTGGCGGCGGCAATACATCAATGCCATGTTATGCTTCGCCGTCGCCGGTAAGTCCGGGGATAATCAGGCGATGGCCGCGGATATTGGCATATCAATGGGATCTTCAAGCTGAAAGGTTCCGGCAATTTTCGATTATTGCAGGAAATGAGCCTGATTACACTGTCTGGTTCAGACCGATCAGTGAGGGCTCTAGTAGCCCGAGCGAATAGTAGGCAGGATGCCGTACTGACGATAACGGATGTTCTGTTTAAGCGCGATGGCAAAAAGACCAGAGCGCTGGGCCCGCCGGACTTGGGTGTCAGGTGAATAGCGTCACTGTACAGGCTCTTTTTCTACCATTCAGAACTAACTATCAGATTGGCGTCCTCTTGAATTCGATCCGCAAATAACTCATCATCGTCAAAATCCAAATAATCATGGCCCCGTTGATAAGACAATTTCAAAAAGGAA
>Ga0056110_100096_pt1 | contig 17672 bp, 10 predicted proteins | sample WorMetloBBELIZE1_FD_83873 | JGI IMG/M metagenome (GOLD analysis project Ga0056110, IMG submission 83873) | Marine gutless worms symbiont microbial communities from Max Planck institute for Marine Microbiology, Germany - Olavius longissimus B... ... | reverse complement strand
GTTTCAATCCACGCACCCGCGAAGGGTGCGACGGCTGCGGAAACGGCCGGCGTCACCCCCCCGAGGGGTTTCAATCCACGCACCCGCGAAGGGTGCGACAATCAGTGAGTCGGAAATGGGCGCGCTGGATAAAGTTTCAATCCACGCACCCGCGAAGGGTGCGACTGCCTCTGGTAGGTTAGGCCCATCGCGGTTACTCCAGTTTCAATCCACGCACCCGCGAAGGGTGCGACCGGCCTTGAGCCCACCGACAGCCAGGCGATGCACATGTTTCAATCCACGCACCCGCGAAGGGTGCGACGCCCGCCGCGGGGTGCGCCGCTTGGTGTTGCTGCGCGTTTCAATCCACGCACCCGCGAAGGGTGCGACAAAGAAAATCAGCAATTAATTTTTAGGCGGAAAAGTTTCAATCCACGCACCCGCGAAGGGTGCGACAATTTAATACTGATATTTTTGTAATCATTTTATGTTTCAATCCACGCACCCGCGAAGGGTGCGACCCGTATCGCGCAAATACAACTTGATAAGACCATCAGTTTCAATCCACGCACCCGCGAAGGGTGCGACTTTGGAGGATCGGAAAATGGAAAAGAACGAAGTAGTTTCAATCCACGCACCCGCGAAGGGTGCGACTAAGCTACCCCCCGCGAGGGGGGCAATAGGAGGAGAGTTTCAATCCACGCACCCGCGAAGGGTGCGACTATTTGCAGCGATTTTTTGACGACGCCAAGGTCAAGTTTCAATCCACGCACCCGCGAAGGGTGCGACTTTTTCGATTTTTAGACGCGCCGAGTCTAGGCGGGTTTCAATCCACGCACCCGCGAAGGGTGCGACAATTTTTGGCTCGAGACATCTTGGATCCGGGCTTGTTTCAATCCACGCACCCGCGAAGGGTGCGACAGGTCAAGATACTCTCGACGCCGATCCCCAGCGCGGGTTTCAATCCACGCACCCGCGAAGGGTGCGACCACCCCAAAATCCACGCCGCCCGGGCCTCGGGCGTGTTTCAATCCACGCACCCGCGAAGGGTGCGACCACTGACAGTTACCAGCCGAACGAGGACGACAAATGTTTCAATCCACGCACCCGCGAAGGGTGCGACCTCCAAGTTTTTTTGGTGGCCCGCGATTTTTTCCGAGTTTCAATCCACGCACCCGCGAAGGGTGCGACCCCACATATAGCAACAACTTACCTCCTAAGGTGTCGTTTCAATCCACGCACCCGCGAAGGGTGCGACTAGTCGCATCTCACTGGCGTGAGGTGCGTGGATTGTTTCAATCCACGCACCCGCGAAGGGTGCGACAAGATGTTATTATGGTGTATACCGATGCATTAAATGTTTCAATCCACGCACCCGCGAAGGGTGCGACCATGCGGCCCGTCCTTTTTTTTGGGGACGTCCGCGTTTCAATCCACGCACCCGCGAAGGGTGCGACCTGTAAAAGCCTTGTTTGGTCTCACCTTTTGCCGTCGTTTCAATCCACGCACCCGCGAAGGGTGCGACGTCCTTAAGTACCGTCTTCTTCGCCATTGCATCAGTTTCAATCCACGCACCCGCGAAGGGTGCGACCAGTCGCGGCGAGCTCCGCTTGTAAGTCGCTCGCGTTTCAATCCACGCACCCGCGAAGGGTGCGACAACATCATGTATTTCTAACATTTTTATTTTTGGGTTTCAATCCACGCACCCGCGAAGGGTGCGACTGGTCGAATGGAAGCACGCCTTAATGTCCATTTGGTTTCAATCCACGCACCCGCGAAGGGTGCGACAATCAAAGTAGACCCAATTATATAAGTGGATTAAGTTTCAATCCACGCACCCGCGAAGGGTGCGACGCGATTAATTTTTAGGCGGAAAAAAAGCGTCCTAGTTTCAATCCACGCACCCGCGAAGGGTGCGACAGGTAAAAATTCCGGCCGTTAAATCCGATCAGGCAGTTTCAATCCACGCACCCGCGAAGGGTGCGACATCTGTCGATCACGGCCGCGCTAACGCAGATGCAGTTTCAATCCACGCACCCGCGAAGGGTGCGACAACAATACGTAGCAATTTTTCCAAGGCGGCGTCCGGTTTCAATCCACGCACCCGCGAAGGGTGCGACGAATGATTCCAATAGACGAAATAACCAAAGCACAGTTTCAATCCACGCACCCGCGAAGGGTGCGACATCAATATCTTGACTTGTTCCCTTGGCATTATCTGTTTCAATCCACGCACCCGCGAAGGGTGCGACTTCATCTGCTACATATTGTACTAAACGTAACTGTGTTTCAATCCACGCACCCGCGAAGGGTGCGACTTTTGACGGGTTTCTAACCGAGGCGAAATCGGAGGTTTCAATCCACGCACCCGCGAAGGGTGCGACATTTAGCCGTGGGGAAAAGACGTCAAAAGGGCCAAGTTTCAATCCACGCACCCGCGAAGGGTGCGACCAGGCCACACGCAAATCATGAAAAAACAAATTGCGTTTCAATCCACGCACCCGCGAAGGGTGCGACGGGTAACGTGGTGGCGAGTAATTCCTCTTACATCAGTTTCAATCCACGCACCCGCGAAGGGTGCGACACCGCCGGCCTGACCGCGTTTTTAGTGATTACCAGTTTCAATCCACGCACCCGCGAAGGGTGCGACCGCCCCCCCCGCACGGGGGGGTAACAGGAGGAGAGTTTCAATCCACGCACCCGCGAAGGGTGCGACAGGTCATCCAGGTGCACCTTGATGTCGCCCAAAAGGTTTCAATCCACGCACCCGCGAAGGGTGCGACCTCGCGCCACGTGACCGACGTTGATCCTGTCACAAGTTTCAATCCACGCACCCGCGAAGGGTGCGACATTGCGGAGTCTCTCGCCTAAATGTTACAGCACCGTTTCAATCCACGCACCCGCGAAGGGTGCGACATATTTTACATCCTGTAATTTTTTCCCTGGCCATCAGTTTCAATCCACGCACCCGCGAAGGGTGCGACTAACAATGTGTTTTTTTCCTTAAACTGTTTGTTCGTTTCAATCCACGCACCCGCGAAGGGTGCGACTTGTCTATAAGGGCACCAGGGGGACGTTGGTAAGTTTCAATCCACGCACCCGCGAAGGGTGCGACATCTTGCTAAATTACAATTTCCCAATGGTGCGAGTTTCAATCCACGCACCCGCGAAGGGTGCGACAATTTAATCGTCGTTGATATTGAGACGTTTGACCCGTTTCAATCCACGCACCCGCGAAGGGTGCGACATCATCAATGATGATATATATAAGTTATTACTTTACGTTTCAATCCACGCACCCGCGAAGGGTGCGACGACCCCTGTCGCGGGGGATGTTGTCTACAAAGGGTTTCAATCCACGCACCCGCGAAGGGTGCGACAGCACTAGTGAATAAATAAGGAGGCAATAATGTTAGTTTCAATCCACGCACCCGCGAAGGGTGCGACAAAAGAGAGCGAGGGATCCTTGGACCGACGCCAAGTTTCAATCCACGCACCCGCGAAGGGTGCGACGTTTTGGAGGCGGATTTTTACTAAACGTGCGGTCAAGTTTCAATCCACGCACCCGCGAAGGGTGCGACGAGGTCGGGCGAGACACACGAGCAAAAAAAAATGTTTCAATCCACGCACCCGCGAAGGGTGCGACAGCCTGTCAGTTTCAGCAGCGTTGACGGAGATGCAAGTTTCAATCCACGCACCCGCGAAGGGTGCGACGCCCGCGAGACCAGTTGTGCAATGGGCGGGCGGGAGTTTCAATCCACGCACCCGCGAAGGGTGCGACCAAATATCTTTTATAACTATCACCATTGCGATAAGTTTCAATCCACGCACCCGCGAAGGGTGCGACGTGATGTCCTCCCATGATATCACCACCTGCCGCTGTTTCAATCCACGCACCCGCGAAGGGTGCGACACCTGATTTGCAAGCCCAGGTTTCGATTGGCGCCTGTTTCAATCCACGCACCCGCGAAGGGTGCGACGTCTTATCATATAAATTAAGTATGTCAGCATTTTCAGTTTCAATCCACGCACCCGCGAAGGGTGCGACAGCGGCGACAGCGGCATCCAGGGCCGCCGAAGCCGTTTCAATCCACGCACCCGCGAAGGGTGCGACGTTAACAAATTTCTCTACTCAAAAAAAATCACATTGTTTCAATCCACGCACCCGCGAAGGGTGCGACAGTTAGCGCGCAGGGCGCGATTGACACATTTTTCAGTTTCAATCCACGCACCCGCGAAGGGTGCGACGGGGCGCGATAGAGCATTCCTTGGTCTCCTAACGTTTCAATCCACGCACCCGCGAAGGGTGCGACATAGCACCAGCTATACCGCGCACAAGGGCGCGATGTTTCAATCCACGCACCCGCGAAGGGTGCGACGCCCATGGGTCACTAGCTTTGACGCTATGGCCGAAGTTTCAATCCACGCACCCGCGAAGGGTGCGACACCTACAACAAGGACGGCCAGTTGGACCGCCCGAGTTTCAATCCACGCACCCGCGAAGGGTGCGACGTCCTTGTTCTGATATAACCGCTGGCAGTTCGGAAAGTTTCAATCCACGCACCCGCGAAGGGTGCGACAACGGCGGTCACGAGGGAAACAACGCTGTATGTTGTTTCAATCCACGCACCCGCGAAGGGTGCGACACGCCCCCGGGACAAGGGGGGCGTCTATCTTCACACGTTTCAATCCACGCACCCGCGAAGGGTGCGACCAGTTGGTTTTATTCGATAGAATCTACGTGTTTCTGTTTCAATCCACGCACCCGCGAAGGGTGCGACGTGTCTCAATTAAATCTGTAAAATCCCATAAACCTGTTTCAATCCACGCACCCGCGAAGGGTGCGACATCAGTCGTTTAGACGACGGCGGACGTGTGGTCCGTTTCAATCCACGCACCCGCGAAGGGTGCGACGGTCTATTAGCACTGTCTTTTTTGCCATTGCATCAGTTTCAATCCACGCACCCGCGAAGGGTGCGACAACTGCAAATCTACACCTAGCGTGTTCATTTATGGGTTTCAATCCACGCACCCGCGAAGGGTGCGACAATCGACGTTGTCGCGCTATTCGCGGCGCACGAGTTTCAATCCACGCACCCGCGAAGGGTGCGACGGGATATCGACGTCGAGCTATTAGGGCATGTTGCGTTTCAATCCACGCACCCGCGAAGGGTGCGACAATTACCGTTTTGGGCGGTCCGTGGCAACGGCGTGTTTCAATCCACGCACCCGCGAAGGGTGCGACTTTTTACCCGCCAGCATAGTAGTTGATGTAGAGGAGTTTCAATCCACGCACCCGCGAAGGGTGCGACCCATTTTCCCACTTTTTTGTCGAAAAACTCAGACAGTTTCAATCCACGCACCCGCGAAGGGTGCGACATCAGTCCGCCTTGCACACGCCACTTATGGTTATAGTTTCAATCCACGCACCCGCGAAGGGTGCGACTCTCTTAGGTCCAGCTCCAGCAAGGCGCTGGTCGTCGTTTCAATCCACGCACCCGCGAAGGGTGCGACAAGGAAAAGTGAGTCTCTTCGCCGGCGCCAGGGGAGTTTCAATCCACGCACCCGCGAAGGGTGCGACATCGTGGAATGGCCGTGCTCAAAGAAACTATGGGTTTCAATCCACGCACCCGCGAAGGGTGCGACACTTTAGGTTCTTGTTTATATTTAGCGACGAGTCAGGTTTCAATCCACGCACCCGCGAAGGGTGCGACACTGTAACATATACGTTATCTAATCTACGTACAAATGTTTCAATCCACGCACCCGCGAAGGGTGCGACTTCCCTGGCCATCAAGGCAAATGTTTATGGCCAGGGTTTCAATCCACGCACCCGCGAAGGGTGCGACGTTTTTTTGTGTCATTTTTTGACTCCCAAAAAAATGTTTCAATCCACGCACCCGCGAAGGGTGCGACTCCCTTGGCCCTAAAAAATAAAAATTAGGAGAAGAAGTTTCAATCCACGCACCCGCGAAGGGTGCGACAGCGTTCTCCTGGCCCTATTTACGCTTGTCAAAAGTTTCAATCCACGCACCCGCGAAGGGTGCGACAGGATAGCAAGCCTTAAGACAATCTGTCAATAGGGTTTCAATCCACGCACCCGCGAAGGGTGCGACATCTCCTGGTAGCGTTCGGACAAAAACCCCCGGAAGTTTCAATCCACGCACCCGCGAAGGGTGCGACTTTTATCCGCTGCGCCGCCCGTGGCCTCGCTCACGTTTCAATCCACGCACCCGCGAAGGGTGCGACCAGGGCCTGCAGCTTTAAGGACGGCGTCGGCACGTTTCAATCCACGCACCCGCGAAGGGTGCGACTTTTCCGCCCGCGAGGGATCAAGAAACCGCCGAAGAGTTTCAATCCACGCACCCGCGAAGGGTGCGACCACTGCCCCCCGCAAGGGGGGCTACAATAAGGAGTTTCAATCCACGCACCCGCGAAGGGTGCGACAGCTACCCCCCTCACGGGGGGGCAATAGGAGGAGAGTTTCAATCCACGCACCCGCGAAGGGTGCGACGCCCGTCCTTTCCTGGCCCGTTTTCCCCCACCAAAGTTTCAATCCACGCACCCGCGAAGGGTGCGACCCGGTCGCCTCGTAGTAGGCTGTTGTGGCTCCGAGTTTCAATCCACGCACCCGCGAAGGGTGCGACGCCCGATGACGATGTAGGCGGCGTCGAGGCGGTCGTTTCAATCCACGCACCCGCGAAGGGTGCGACAGGGACGCCTCCTTTGCGGACGTCCCCCAAAGAAAGTTTCAATCCACGCACCCGCGAAGGGTGCGACACGAGAGTATTTTTGATTTTGTTTCGACGCCTGTGTTTCAATCCACGCACCCGCGAAGGGTGCGACGTCGCCCGCGTGCGTTGGGTCTCGCCTGTTGTGTGTTTCAATCCACGCACCCGCGAAGGGTGCGACGTGCGCGGTATAGCTGGTGCTATATTTTGACGCAAGTTTCAATCCACGCACCCGCGAAGGGTGCGACACGGGACAGGCACTGTCTATGTCTCTGACACGGGTTTCAATCCACGCACCCGCGAAGGGTGCGACGGTCCTCCAACAAGGGGGGGGGCTAATTTTTCCCAGTTTCAATCCACGCACCCGCGAAGGGTGCGACAACAGTACTTAAGGACCTGCTACTTACAGCTCCAGTTTCAATCCACGCACCCGCGAAGGGTGCGACTATCAAAGTCCACTTCATCTGTTGTTTCCATTAAGTTTCAATCCACGCACCCGCGAAGGGTGCGACTTGTCGATATGACCTTGGGAGTCGACAATCTCCAGTTTCAATCCACGCACCCGCGAAGGGTGCGACATCGCAATAGTCTAACATCGACGTCGACGTCGACGTTTCAATCCACGCACCCGCGAAGGGTGCGACAGGCCCAAAAAATCCTCATCAATCGCGCTCCGAAGTTTCAATCCACGCACCCGCGAAGGGTGCGACAAGCTACCCCCCGCGAGGGGGGCAATAGGAGGAGAGTTTCAATCCACGCACCCGCGAAGGGTGCGACGCCAGGTTGAGCTTTTCGCGGGTGGCCCGGTCCAAGTTTCAATCCACGCACCCGCGAAGGGTGCGACGGATGGGCGGCAACATTGCGATGACGCCCGGAATGTTTCAATCCACGCACCCGCGAAGGGTGCGACAACTTCTCGCGGGCGGCCCGATCCAAAAACCCCAGTTTCAATCCACGCACCCGCGAAGGGTGCGACACCTTGGAGAGCACGCCCCGCATATGGATGACGTTTCAATCCACGCACCCGCGAAGGGTGCGACTCTGCTGCCAAAATTATCTCGCGCTGTTCTTCCAAGTTTCAATCCACGCACCCGCGAAGGGTGCGACGCGAACATCGCGACAAACTAGCAATCGCGCGAAAGTTTCAATCCACGCACCCGCGAAGGGTGCGACTCCCTGAGTATACCTCATTTCCATACAACAAAATAACCCCTTGATTTCATGAACCTGCTAGTCATATGTATTCCTACCCTATTCTGCCAAGGAGCTGAAATTTGCAAGTACTTATCATAACATGGATTACAGGATTTGCGAATGGTTCGGAGTATTCTGTTTTCACTATGTTCGCGTACTGAATTTCTTGCTGAAATCACTCAGAATACTCGAAACAGAACTAAAAGGATGATAATAACGGAAACCCACGAGACTCTTCAGGGAAAAACTCTCTGGAATCATACAATCAGAGTTCCTTCCGGGTTATAAGAGGGCTTTGCACCCACATGCTCTATTTTACGTTTCCAATTACTTCCCAGGTAGTAGTACCGCAGGCTGTCTTTTTTAGAATTGATGACACTCTCCAAGTTCTTCTTCATTCTGAGCCAAAGCTCGGGGGGTACTAGGCATTCAAAAAGGGAATACTGTACTCGCTGACCATAATCTTCACAAATTTTCGCTACACGGCGAAGCCGTCTGGCACCTTGTGAATCCTCGGTTGAAACATCGTAACTCACGAGTACCAGCATGTTTTACCTCCAGAGGAAGGGGGGATATTCATCAATATCTCCCCGGATGAATCGACAGAGCAGCAGAGCCTGATAGTAGAAGAGTAGTCCCAACGGCATTTTCTCCTTCAAAAAGGGGTGGGTAATGATTTCCTTTTTCCGTTTCTGGTACGCTTCAACCACTGTTTTCCGGGGATTCTCCTTCATATAGACAGCACCACTTGCATGCTCCTTGAAGTCCTCTGGGTTAATCTGTTGCCGGTTAACCAGGGAGAACACCAGACGGTCGGCGAAGAAAGGGCGGAATTCTTCCATCAGATCCAGAGATAGGCCATTGCGTCCCGGTCTGTCCCTGTGAAGAAATCCCACCGCCGGATCGAGTCCAACGGATTCACAAGCTGAAATCATATCGTGGTACAACAGGGTGTAAACAAAGGAGAGTAGCGCGTTAATTCTATCCATGGGAGGACGGCGGGTTCGTCCTGAAAAGGTGAAATATTCGGATTGCTTGAGAATCAGGGTATTGAAGAGAGCAAAGTATGCAGCCGCGCCATCTCCTTCGATTCCCCGTACAGCCTCCAGTTCAGGTGTCTTTCTCAGGCAGTTGAGAGAAGATTTGAGTCGGGATATGGTTTCCCCTATCTTCCCTCCTTCGTCTCTTTCAGGGTGATCTCGCAGGAAGCGTTTGAGGACTGAATTCGCATTGAAGATTTTTCCGGTAATCATGTTTCCAGCTATTTGTGCCGAGATTTGGGGTGAATCGGCATGATGATACTGCCGTCTTCGCAGAAGGACATTCCCCGACACTTTTCCACTGAAGCGCCCAAGAAACTTGCCGTTCTCACTTAGATAGCTGATGGTGATTCCCTTCTCCCCACAGGCTCCGATTAAAAAGGGACTGAGCCGTATGTTCCCGAAGCAGATGATTCCATCCAGATTGTGCAGAGGGAAGCGCTTCTTCTCATTCCCTATGTGAATGGCGATGGTTTCCCGTTCCCGAGCCAGGTAAGCCTCTTGGGTTGTGATGTAGAGTGTATTGAACAGGCGTCTCATAGGGGATGCCCCTCCTTATCCAACACTCTGTTTATCCAGCTTCGAACGGCTCTTGGTTTTCTCGGAAGATCGGGCTGACATACCTCCCTCAAGGAGCAGGACTTACAATGAGGTTTTTTGATCGGAGGGGGAAGCGACTCTTCGCGAAGCATCTGGTGGATGCCATTGGCCGCATGGACAACCTCCTCTCTGATATCCCGGCTCATTTCTATGGGAATCCGCCGTCTATCCCTGCCGTAGTAGAGATATCCTATTTCAATATCCACGCCCATCATCTCTTCCAGGCATAGGGCCTGGGCGCAGAGTTGCAGCTCATCCGCCCTGGTGTGCTTGGGACTTCCCGATTTGTACTCCACGGGGCATACCTCTCGGATCTTCTTGCCCTGGTAACGGATTTCAACTATATCGGTTTTACCCGTAAGTCCCAGTTCAGGGGAACTGACAGGCATGGAGAATTCCGTTCGAAATTCTCCCCTTTTTTCAATCGGATAGCTGTCTACTCGATTGTGAAAGAGATCGCCCTTTACAGTGAGGTAATTCTCCGTCCAGCACTGGTCTTTATAAATCAGCGCGCACTGCCTGGGGCAGAATGCGTAGTGCTGGAGGGCGGAGAGCATGATTAATTCCTCTTCGGGATAGGGCATGATGAGGAATCGATATCTCAGAGCATTTCGATTACTTCAATTCCCTGGGGAGCGGATTTTTCATCGACAGTTATCCTATAATCTGAAACCGAGCGGGGGGGCCTCTCCTTGTCTATGCGCTCAGTTCTCACTAGCGTGAAAAGATTCTGAGAGGGCGCATTCCCCAACTCAGAATCGTGCTTGAATGCAACCAGTTTTTGAACTGCCATTTCTCCCCGTGAAGCGGAATGATCATGGTCGAACATATTCATCAGGGCCTGCCAGAGCAGCGCGAGGTCTTCCTCGGAGAATCCTGTCTGCCTTGCGAAGGGAGCGGAGATGAAGCCGTGAGTCTGGTAAAGCCCGTAGGGGATGTAAGCCTTTCTCCCCATGGTCCGATTGTCCCCTCCTTGTGATTCGGCTTCTTTCGCGGTTTCCACGGCCATGCGTGTTATGGCGGCTTCCAGAGGAACAACCGGATCGATGCTCCGGGAAAAAGAGAACTGAGCCGGTCCGCGAACCTGTCCGCAGTTGTTCTCCTTGGTGCTCATTACCGCGCCGAATGTGCGGACATCGAAGAAGTTTTCGCACATCCAATCCCGTGCCCTACTCACCTTTTCCGATTTGTCTTTCACCTCTTCCACCGAGTCATAGGCCGGCTCTCGCCGCACAGTCAGCACGGCTTTCTCCTTGATATAAATGCGGTAGGGGGGGCGATCTTCATGCATTAGTTCAACATAGTTTCTCACCTTTCGCTTCAGGCAGACGTCGGTGGTAATCCCATGGCCCGTTTCCGGATCAATACGAGGCATATTCCCTCCATCGGGATCCCCATTGGGATTGCCGTTCTTGACATCGAACAGTAATACGAATTCATAGCGGTTTTTAATCGCCTCACTCATGATTTTCTCCTTTGCTGGTTTTTGCCTTTCCCCTGTAGTTCTCATTTTTCTGCTGGTAGTAGGCGATGGCGAAGAGTCCTTGATCCTGCAAGCCCATCTGGGGGGGAAAGTTCTCGATGTTCTCCATTATTTCTCCAATTCTCTTGTCGGAAATGATTCCATACTCAGCCTTCCCGATATGGTGCTGAGAGAGCTGGAGCAGCCTGGGGAAGACACTGGCCGGAGTTGCCGCCGCCGCGCTGAAGTAGCGGTCTTTGATGGTTGTGTTGATACTCCCCAGAGCATCCAACTGGGCCTTTTCCAGGACGGCGAAGAGCCGGCCCAATAGATAGGCCGTTTCCCGTCTCTCTGTGTTTAGTGACATAGGAATCTCCTTGTTATAATTTCGCACTAATACCGCTTTCAGTATGGAAGCTCTTAGATAGCTGATACGACAATCTGCCCTGATTCGCCCCATAACTCCCTGATAGAGGCTCATGGGATACTGGGAACCAGTGAGGATTGAACGCATCAAGGCTCCACTTAGAACCGGAGAGATGTCTTCGGTTTCTCGGGCCGTTTCTTTCAGCAGATGCCAAATTCCCGGATATTGGATATCCTTTTCCGGATTTCTTTCCATCTTCAGGCATTCAAAGTGATTTCCAAGGCGGCGCATAAGTTCCTCTACCGAGCAGATATACCAGAAGCGGAGGGCCAGTCGAGCTTTGTTCAAAGCCAATCCCAGGATATAGAATCTAACCTCTCCATCTTTTTCGAGTTCTTCGGGGAGAACTCCCTTCCGAGCCGCTTTCAGGAAGTTGAGCACGGCGGCTGCATTCGCCTCCCCGTCCCCGCTTCCAGGATTGAAAATCATTCCCAGAAAACCCTCGACAGGCGTTTTTCTCTCCGCCCAGAAAAGAGTTGTGGCATCTCCTATGCGTAAACGTTGGGTATCGCCGCGAAGCAGAAATTTAAGGGCGGCGGAGCTTTTAAACTCCGCGTCCACCGAGATGGGCGCGTTTTCTCCCCTGCTCTTCCCATAGGATTCATAGGCAGCCTCGTTGAAGGACACCAGAGAGGCGCCTGTGCCGAAGGGGAACTGGGCGTATTGGAGCTGAAGATTGTGAATCTGTCCATCGACGAGGCTGATTCCTCGGGGGTACTTCTTACGGTCAATGAAGGCTTTCCACAGTTTCCGCACCTCAGGACGTTCATGAATGAAGTCTCTATCTCCCTCCAGCTTAAATGCCACCCATTTTCCATGCGAACCGCAAATCTCCTCCCAGTAGGACAGCTCTTTTGAATCCGCCGGATTCCACTGCCTCAGAAAGGCCTTGACGGCAAGAACACCCGCATCCTGTGAGTTTTCACATACCTCATTAATCTTATCTCTAAAAGATTTCCAATGCTCGTTCTTTGGCGAGGTGTCGTACATGCCGAAGATATAGTCCGCCTTGTCAACCATGAAGTTGGGAGTTGTGGCAGCATTTCCAGTACGGACGTTTACCTGATTGGAATAGGGGACAGTGGAGCGCCGGTATTCGTATTTCTGGCCACTGATTTTTTCTCGTAGATCCTCGGGTTCTCCTATAAGATTTCCCTCCCTGTCTATGGTGATGGCGAAGCCGATATCTTCCACACTGAAGCCTAGGGGGGGAATTCCTTCCTCACCATAGGATTCCTCGTTTTTCTCCCTGTTCAAACGATCGTACAGGGCTGTCAGGGATTGAAGAATCACGATACCACCTTCTGACGGCAGTCGATTACTCCCTTTCGCATCAGGGCTCGAAAGAAATAAGGCGTCATGTTGTCGGCGAAATCTATGTCATGGAGCATATAGCCCAGATTCCGCTCGTCCTGATTGGCAAATGGCGAGGGCGGGATGCTTTCACACCATTCGAATTCCACCGGGAACTCACGGCAGCCGAAGTAGGGACGGTGAAAGCACTGTCCTTTCCGAGCTCTCCGCTTGAACATCTCCATATGCTTCCCCTCGTTTCGGTCATCCGGATCAGTCAGTTCGAAGTGAGCCTCGATTACGTACTCAACGTCCCGGAGAACCAGGGAGGCCCGCTGCTGGCGGTCATCCTCAATAAAGCGACAAACCAGAGTTTTCCCTTCCATGGTCTTCTTGCTTATGGAGACCCGTTTTGCCAGTTCATTTCGGCGGATATTTTCGAATCGTATGGGTTTAAGCACGTGTATGCGGTCGATAATCCAGCGGATGGCGGGTTTCCAGTAGATGGCTTCCAGAATGCCTCGGGCCGCCGAGGGGGTTATCACATCGTAGGAGACTCGTTCCACCTTCATCTCCGGGCGAGTGAACAGGGCGTAATCCCCCCAAACCCTGAGCTTGATTCCATAATTCATCGGCGCCTCCTACAAGATAAATGCTTCTCCCTGAGGAGAGCGGCATCGCAAGCCGGTTTGCTCCGAATAGAGCTCGCTGTTTTTCAGAACGAAAACCTCATCCACCGAACTTCCTTCCAGCCATTCCTTGATTTCCTCCATCTGATAAGGGTAGATTTGAACCGTGAACTGCTGAAGTCTACCAAGTATCTCTTTCTTCCGCTCCGAGTTTTCCAGGGATTCCACCAGCCTCAGGGATTTCGCGTTCAGGGCGATGATAACAGGCAGAGTCGCCGATTCAATCATCTGAAAGTCGGCGATTTCCCTGAATTGGATCTCACCTGTTTTTGACTGACAGCTCTTCGCCAGTATACCATCAGCATCCATTCGCTGCTCATTCTTCCAGAAGTAGTCGTCGAAGTATTCTTCGACACATTCGGGGCTTGTAAGTCTGCCGGGAAAGCGGTCGAAGAGCTTCCTGGCCGACTGGGCGGCCATGCGAAAATGGGAAAATCTTTTATTTTCGGGGAGCTGGAAGATGAAGACGGGCTGAGCCGTTTCACTTTTCCCGTTTCGATTGCATCGCCCGGCCGCTTGGGCGATACTGTCGATTCCTGATATCGCCCGATAGACACAGGGGAAGTCCACGTCCACTCCTGCCTCGATAAGCTGGGTGCTTACCACACGGCATGGAGCGTCGTTTTCGAGCCGCTCTCGAATCTTGTTCAGGATTTCTGTTCGGTGGGCCGGATACATCAGGGCGCTGAGGTGGAAGTTGCCCTCTGATTCCGGAAGGGCCTCGTATATTTCCAGGGCCTGCTTCCGGGTGTTGACGATGCAGAGAACCTGCCGGCAATCGGATAGCCTGGCCGCCACTTCCTCGGCATCCAATTCCCCGATGAAAACCTCTTCAGTCCTTCTCAGTGTGCTGAAAAGGGCGGGAACATCCCGCACAATCTCCCTGACATTTTTCAGCCCCGATTTGAAGTGTTCGGAATATCCCAGGGCCGGCTGGGTGGCCGTACAAAGCAGGGAGCTTACGCCGTAGCTGAGAGAGAGCTCTCTGATTACTTCGAGACAGGGCTTTAGCTTTTCCACCGGGATGGCCTGAACCTCGTCGAAAATCACGATGCTTTGGGCGATATTATGCAGTTTGCGGCAGCGGGCGGGGCGGGAGGCATGGAATGAGTCAAAGAACTGGACATTTGTAGTCACTATTATGGGGGCATCCCAGTTTTCTGCGGCCAAACGGGTTTTCCAGTCCGACTTATCCTGGATGTAGTTGCAGTGGTGTTCCAGAACCGCATCCTCTCCCAGGATCTCTCTGAAGACTTCGGCGTTCTGCTCGATTATGCTTGTAAATGGAATAACGTAGATTATCCGCTCCTTGCCGTACTTCTTCGCGTGTTCCAGGGCGAAAGCCAGGGAAGCCAGGGTTTTCCCCCCACCCGTGGGCACCGTCAGGGAAAAGAGTCCGGGTTCCTGCCGGGCTGCTTCCATGCAATCATCCAGAACAAGCTTGCGCTGTCTGTTGATTGCCAGTCCGTGATCGGCTTCATTTATCAGTCGATTGAAAGAGGTCCAGAACCGGTCATGGAGTTTTCCAAGGGGAAGCCAACCCCCTCGTCCGCCGGCCCTATCCGTATTCTGATTCTGCTCCGTGTCCAGATAGTCCGCGTCTACCAGGCATGAGAAGAGCATGCGAGTAAAAAACTGGAGCTGATAAGCAAATCGCTTCATATCAGAAGTGTCGAAGGGGGGCTTATCTGGAAAATCCAACGGAGGAAGCGGAATTTCAATGTCAGGGTGTTCCTTTTTCAAACGCGCCTTAAGCCCTGTTTCAGCCGACTCGCCTATCCAGGAGGGCAGCCCCCCATGATGGCCGGCAACCGTGTAGCTCAGAAGCTTCCCGGCTTCCTTGGAGTGCTGATAGAGATGACACGCTCCCACATCGGCATGCTTCGGGTGTCCCTCGTAATACGGTGAAAACTCGTCTCTGACACCATTATTTTTTCTCAGATAGGCTTGCCAGGCACGGGTTCCTTTTCCCAGGTCGTGAGTACGGCCAGCGAGCTCGGCCCATCGCTGGGCTCCGAAGGATTTCGCGAATTCCGAGGCTCGGCGCGCAACGCAGTCAAGGTGCTCTTCGAGCGAATGCCAGTTTTCGGGGGGTGAACCTTCCTTGCTGTGAGCGTAGAAGACCATGGGTTATTATCATCCCATAGTTGAAATATAAGCAAGGGACAATCATCAATTTTAAGAATATAATTCTGTTGACCTCTAGGATTCGCTTGTTTCTCCTCAAATGCCCTCTCATGATACTGCCTCACGCTTCATTGATTTCTATTCCAGGATCAACAAATTGGGCAAGGCCGCCGGACGGCATCCAATTAGCCTGACGCCGTCTCGACAGCCGGGGAAAAATCTCTCATCATGTGAACGTCGGAGACTGGCAAATGGAAAAAATCGCCCTGCTTAGCGTATATGATAAAACCGGAATAGTGGACATGGCACGCTTCCTGATGGAAATCGGGCATTCAATAATCTCTACCGGGGGAACCTTCTCTGCACTCGCGGCGGCGGGTGTGGAAGCGAGCGAAGTTTCCAGGTACACGGGCGCGGATGAAATTCTGGATGGACGGGTGAAAACTCTGCACCCCAAAATCCACGGCGGCCTCCTTGCCAGAAGGGAAAACAGGCGGGACATGGAGTTATTGAAGCAGAATCAAATCAAACCGATTGATGTTGTTATCGTGAATTTCCATCCCTTTGCCGAGAAGGCGGAAGAACGTTTATCGCTCACGGAGCTCGTGGATTTCATAGACATTGGCGGACCAACCATCATTCGAGCCGCCGCCAAAAACTACAACAATGTTGTTGTGTTATCGGATCCGGACGAATACTCCGTGATAATGGATGAGTGGCGGAAAAATGGCGAACTTCGTGTTTCAACTCGGAGACGGCTGGCCGGAAGGGCCTTCGCCCTCTGCGGCGCCTATGATGATGCAATCGCTGCGCGTTTTCTGAAAAACTCGGACGCGCGGCTTGCTTCGGTCCAAGGGAATAGCTCGGATTCGCGTGGAAGCATGGCTTCGATATCTGATGGTGATGTCGCGGCCAAGCCGGAAGACAAGGATTTACCCGATATACTTGAACTTGCCTATAAGAAGGAGGGCAATCTTCGCTACGGAGAGAACCCACATCAGAAGGCCGCATGGTATCTGCCTCTTGCACAATCCAGCTTTGGGGCGCTCAGCGAGTTCATTCAGCATCAGGGAAAGGACTTGAGTTTCAATAATCTAAGAGACCTTGATGCCGCTTGGCGGGTTGTTACCGAATTCGAGCAAATCGCCTGCGTTGGCGTTAAACATGCCGCGCCCTGTGCGGTCGCCCTTGGAGCATCGACTCTCGATGCTTGGGAGAAGACATGGGCGGCCGATTCGATGTCCCTGTTTGGCGGTATAGTGGCCTTCAATGCTCTGCTGGACGAAGACACCGCGTCCTCCTTGGCCGGACATTTTCTGGAACTTGTTGCGGCGTCGGAAATAACCCAGGGGGCGTTGGAGATTTTCAAGCAAAGAAGAGGTTTGAGAGTTCTTACCATCCAGCGGCCACCTTCCGACAGATGGGAGCTTATTTCCGTTGATGGGGGTATTTGCCTTCAAGAAGTTGATTGCGATTTTGCGCCCGTCGAGAGCTGGACCTATCCCACCAGGGCGAAGCCGACAGGCGAACAGCTTGAGGATCTGGCCTTCGCGCTGCGGGTGGTAAGGCACGTGAAATCGAATGGAATTGTAGTTGCGGCGGCAAAAAAAACGCTCGGAATTGGAAGCGGCCAACCCAATCGGATTGGCGCGGTTGAACTCGCATTGAGGGGAAGGGAGCATCGGGGCGCCGTTATCGCATCGGATGCTTTCTTTCCGTTCGATGATGTAATCCGCATCGCGGGGCCCGCGGGAGTGAGGGCCATAATTCAACCCGGCGGTTCCATCCGTGACCAGGAGGTTGTCGCCGCATGCGATGAATTTGGCATCGCGATGGCCATAACCAAGCGCCGGCATTTCAGGCACTAGACCTGGCCAATATGGGGACTCGGTGTTCCTTTTTGAGGTAGCTGTAAACCCTGCCATTTCAGGGCGCTGGGTCTGGGCCGGCGTGGGGGAAGGGCGCCAAAGTGGGAGGCGCCAGATTTTCCCAGGGTCTGGTTGCCTTAGGGAAGCTTCTTCTTCGCTCACTCTCGGAGATGCTTATCTGGACGCGTTCACCAAGTAGCGGCCAGGCATTGATGTACCTCCTTGAAGTTATCGCTTCGCCGAGGATCGCTGTCTGAAGCTG
>Ga0056110_100095_pt1 | contig 17931 bp, 17 predicted proteins | sample WorMetloBBELIZE1_FD_83873 | JGI IMG/M metagenome (GOLD analysis project Ga0056110, IMG submission 83873) | Marine gutless worms symbiont microbial communities from Max Planck institute for Marine Microbiology, Germany - Olavius longissimus B... ... | reverse complement strand
CCTGGCGTTCGACACTTCTCTGATGCCTTTGTGCCTGACATAACTGATCAGCCTCGGCTTCCAACATCGCGTTTAAGGTTTCCTGGAAGCTGTTTCTCTGACAAAATTTCCCAGATGATCTTTGACTTTTTCCTCGTTTATTTCGATAAACTTACCATTCATATAGTCCTCCTTCTGACTGGTTTTTTGTGTTGGATAAACAATCGTCAGATCTAAGGACTTTTTCATGCTTTTTTAGAATTTGCGAAGATTTTTATAAGTTACCTGGAGAAACGGGACACCGCGAAAATCCCGGTTTCGGCTCTCGCATGGGCTCATGGCATTTGAAATGGTATGGTGATAAGGCAAACAATTAACAAATCAGTCATCCAAGATGCTTATGCAGTCATGTGAAACTATTATCCGGCCATCTCATATAGGGGCAGAATTTCCTCAGGAGTGCCGGTTCTCATTAACTTTCCGTTCTCCAGCCAGATGAGTCTATCACAGTTTTCAACGGATGACAGTCTGTGTGCGATAATCAGTATCGTCTGATCTCCCTTAAACATATTGATGGTTCGCTTAATTGCCTTTTCGCTTTTACCATCCAATGAACTCGTAGCCTCGTCAAAAATCAATATTTCGGGGTTGGTGTATAAAGCTCGAGCAATTGTTACACGTTGTTTCTGTCCACCTGAAAGCATGGTTCCTCGCTCACCGATTCTGGAATGGATACCATTCCCCAGTTCGTCAATGAAATCTATTGAGGCCCTGTTACATACCTGAAGAATTCTTTTCTCATCAATCTCATCCAATTCCTCGCCCAACGCCACATTTTCCGCAAGCGTGCAATCATAAATATAGGGGAACTGGTGAACATATCCAAAGAGGCTTTTCCACTTCGATAAATTTTCCGGTGTTACACTAACACCGTCGATTTTCATTTGTCCCTTGTCCGGTATAAGTAGCCCTATCAGTATATCTACAAATGTACTCTTACCGGCTCCTGAATGACCAACTATCCCAATGGATTCACCCTTGCGAATTTTACACGACAATTTCTCTATCGCGTATTTTTTCGAGTTGCTGTATGAAAACGAAATATCTATCAGCTCTGCTTCATGGCTAAAAATAGATGCATTATCACTCTGTGTTTCCATGATATTGTAGTGATTGGACGAGAGGTATTTCTTTCTTTTCTCTTTTTCGGCAAACTGTCTCATCTCATTCATGGTCTCAAGGAAACGATCAATTTGTGGAATAATTCCTCTAACCTGTGTCAAGAAACTAACTATTCGATTGATATTGGGTAGAACTTTCCAGGCCGCGACAGCAATCATCGCCAGAGTGCCAATGATTTCTAACCAACTCAAATGAAGTATGCTAACCATAAGGATAATAGACAGGGACAGGAAGATGAAACCAACGGTTTCCAAGACACTGGCTGGGATAGTAATCAAAACCTTGCGAATACTGAAATATTTGGAATATCGATGATTTTTCTCAGCATAAGATGCTTGTATTTTCCTTTCCAAGCTGACAATCTTGATGTCCTTCATTCCATAGGCCGCCTTCGATGCCTCCAAATTGCTGGATATCGAAGAATTAAGTACTTCCTGAGATGTATCATCAATCTTTTTGCGCGCAATTCTGTATATGTAATAAGATATCAGTCCGATTACCGCTGTCATTGCCGGCATCAATATCGGTTGGATGATGAATACGCTTGTTAGCATGAAAACCGTAAGAATGGAACTGCTTGCAGCATGCAGTGACAATTGTATGAATTGGCCCATAAACTCCTTCAGACTGATGATGGTCAGTAGTTCTTGAGGATTGCGACTTAAATGCCACTCATAAGCTACATCCATAATCATGCTCAACATCTTATCCCCAAAGAAAGCTTGCACGTGTGCTTCATACCTACCGACGTATAGATTCACAAGCACTGAGAACCAGTTCTTCGTCGCAACCGTGATTACAACCAATACGCTCAATGCCAGAACTAATTCTTCATTGGTTATGGATTTCTTTATCCCGAAATACTCCATGAAACCGATAAAGAGCGGAGATGCCAACACCTTTTCTGGAACCGAAATCGAAGTTGCATATAGGGAAATCAAACCAAGAATCAGTGCCTCAACAAGCGCAAGTATCACCATCAACAGGAAAAACAAAACGAAGTTGCGCTTGCTACTTGCGGGCAAATGTTTCATTATCTTTTTGAGATATCGTATTACACTAATGTTCAATAACAGCACAGCAAATCCTGCCTTTGAGCACTCATCCCACCGGTCGGTGAGCATGGTGGAACAGTACATGGCTTTTTCATCGAAGGATTAAATCATCTCGAATAACAATGATGCCGTTTTTGAGATACTCCTTTCAACCGTTTGACGCATTTCAAATCCTTATCTTGAATCACATCGCTCGGAATAAGCACGAACAACCCACATCAGTGGCAATGTCAACTGGTCAAGCAAATAGCGACATCAATCTCTATATACTTCCGTTTTATATTTCTCACAACTCGGAGTACGGATATACTCTCTTGAATTCTTCATAAATAATATACATCCATTTCAAATATATACAAAGTCCCGGGAACTCCTTACGCTCGAGAATCATTTTGGGGAAGTTTATTTGTTGATTGCTGTCTGCCAAGTGAATCTGCCCCTCCTTCTTAAAACACACTTGTTTCATCGCGGTTGGGCTGGGCTGACAAGCAGACCTGCTAGTAAATCATACTGGTGCACATAGAATTCACCTCATGGCTGAATAATCAAATATTGGCCCGCAATGCTGGTTTGTAATATCCACTACAGTCGTTAGTTCATAAATGCCACTTCGTACTCACAATTCAATTTGAACCTTATAAGAGCATCTGTACATGGACCAGAGGGAATTCTAAGAGAATTCATTTCATCTCTGTCTATCGGCTTTTTTCGATAACGTATAAAATCTTATCGCGAATTCTAAAAAAGCATGAAAAAGTCCTTAGGTCTGACGATTGTTTATCCAATACAAAAAACCAGTCAAAAGGAGGGTTATATGAATGGTAAGATCATCTGGAAAATTTTGCCAGAGAAACAGCTTCCAGGAAACCTTAAACGCCATGCTGGAAGCCGAAGCAGATCAGTTATGTCAGGCACAAAGGCATCAAAGAAGTGTCGAACGCCAGGGCTATCAATCCGGCCATTATCAGAGGAGTCTCCATACCAAAGCTGGAGATGTCAAGCTCAAGGTTCCGAAACTCGGGAAGAGTCACATTCGAATCGGCCATCATGGAACGATATAAGCGGCGTGAGATTTCAGTCGAAGAAACAATGGTAGAGATGTACCTAGCCGGTGTATCTCATCAGAAGAGCATGAGGATATAACCGAAGCTTTTGGGATACGAGAGCCTCTCCTGGGACCATCAGCAATCTGAATAAGAAGATCCACGAAGGAATCTTAAGAAATGGAGAAATCTTCCTCATCAAAAATCACTATGGCCATGTGTATCTTGATGGAATCTGGATGCGGGTTGAGAATGTGTCATGTTGGTGGCCACCATGCTCAAGGAAAACTTGGAGGAGTTCAGCAAGGACGAGGTGAAGGGTAAGGTGGATATCGTGGCCCTCTTCGCCTCCTTTGGAGTGAGGCTCGAGAAGAAGGGTTCCTCCTAGTTGGGGAGTTGCCCATTACAGGGAAACTGGACTGTTGACAGAGGAGCAAGATTATCAGACTTCACCAGCTTCACTATTCTTTTTGCATAGTTCGCATGGGCATCCTCGGGAATTGGCTTGTTAATTCTCCTCTAGTAAAGCAATTAGTCCAATAGAGGACAAATTGGGAATATGCATTTTGCATTCCGCAGGCTATTCATCGACTGATGACTTCGGGGGCTAATGTATTATGTACAAATAAATTAAAACTTTTGGCACAACATTTGCGTTACTCTTAACAAGTGTAAGTTCAGCGCCGACAATGCGCTACACACTGAGTCGGTTTTCTTTCGTTGTTGTTCCTTCGGACCGAGGCATCGTCGCCTCGGTCCACCCTATTCCTCCTTCAACCAGGGGGCCGGCCTTATCGGAAGTTGAAAACCTTGCGATTGTCTAACCGTGGGGGCCTAATTGAGGATGGAATTCGCTTCGAGCGCGACACATTCTCACCTGCAATAATTAGGAATCGCATTGTCTCTTCCGAGCTTAAGTCGGGGCTTCGGCCCCGGCTTTTTCACGCTACGTAATCATATGAAGTAACGCAGCGCCGAAGGATGGGGGTGTGGAACCGCGCAGGCCAGAGGTTCGCCAAATAACACTCACAAAAACTCAAATTGTCGGGGGGAATGTTACTGGAACTCCCGGGACAGCCTGAACAGTAGGAGGCTGATTTGAACGCCTACTCCCATCTGAAAAGCAGCGAGGATATCAGAAGAAATAGTACACTCATCCCAACTAGTGTGATTAGGTTCGTACTTATATCGGCGAGTTTGGCTCCGTCCAGCATTATCGCTCTGCCGGCTTCAATGTAGTGGGTTAGCGGGAATATGCGGGAGGCCTTTTGCAAGACAGCAGGCGTTCCTTCGAGGGAGAAGAAAATTCCCGAAAACGCCATCATCGGCCAGAGTATGATGTTCATCAATCCTCCAGCCAATTCTTCGCTTCTTATGCGCGAAGCGAATATCAGGCCCAGGGAAATCATACAGACGGTGGCGAGGAGGGTTATGAGAAGTAGATCTAGATAGGAGCCCTCCATCATGAATTTGAGGAAGAGATTGGTTCCAGCATATACGATGACGGAGACAACGAGAACGATGAACAGTCGAGACGCAAGCTGTGCCGAAATGAATTCGAAGGCATGTACCGGCGTGGCCTTCAGCCTTTTCAATACTCCGTTTCTTCTATATCGGACAATTATCCAACCCGCGCCAAAGATACACGAGAACATCATGTTTGCGCCTATTGCTCCCGGCACAAACCAGTCAACATAGCGCACAGGCTTTCCACTAAGAAAGCGATGTTCGAAATTGGCGGCCTCGTCGCTTGTTAGAAAAATCCTTTCCGCCACCGAACCGCTCGTGGAGTCTTCGTTGACGAAATACTCATTAGTTTCAAAATTTATCACCATGTCTATCTGATGATGGCGAACCTTGTTCAGGGCAAGATGCAGTTTTTCGTAGTTGACGCTTTTCACATAGGGTTCTTCAAGAAAGCTGAGCCCGAGGACTTGATCTCCATAAATTCCCACCCTGAATAACTCGTTATTGCCGCCGGAAAATGCGAATGAAAAACCAAAAACCAGAAATATCGGGAAGAGAAGGTTCCAAAACAGATTACCCCTGTCCCGTACAAATTCCATGTTCCGCGCGTGCACAAGAGCCAGAAATCTGCGCATGTGTATCTCCTATCGTACTACGAAACCGGGCCGCTGGATTACGATCTAAGCGACGATCCTGTTAGTTTCAAAAAAAGATCCTCCAAATTCGGTGAGTGAATGGACAAGCCATTTAGGTGTACTCCGTTGTAAATCAGGCTTTGCAGAGTAGCGTCCACATTCTTTGAGTGAATCTCGACATGTTCGTTTTTCCGGCTCACGTTTTCGCCAAGGCGGCGGTCTTCGGACAGTTCGAGATCCTCCCTCCAAGGAAGTCTTACAAAGACGCCGTCAAAATTCTCGCTCAGAAGTCTGCTCGGAGCATCCCGGGCGATAATCCGTCCGTGGTCCATTATTGCCACCTCGTCACAGAGTATTTCCGCCTCTTCCATGTAGTGGGTGGTTAGCAGAATAGTTTTGCCCTCGGCCTTTATTTTTTCCACCAAGGCCCAGAAATTTCGCCTGGCTTGGGGATCCAGGCCTGTTGTCGGTTCGTCCAGAAAAACCACGGCGGGATCGTTCACCAGAGCCAGTCCCAGCAGCAGGCGCTGCCTCTGTCCGCCCGAGAGCTTGCGAGTGTCCTGCGTGAGAATGTCCTGCAAATTGCATATTTCCACTATCTCCGCCATATCTCGATTCATCTCATAGAGGGCGGAAAACAGTCTCAGAGTCTCCACAACCGTAATGAAATCCTGCAGTGCCGTGTCTTGAAATTGAATCCCCACCCGTTCGTAAAAATGTGGTCCTATTGGTTTCCCTTGAAAGAGTGTCCTGCCGGAGCTTGGGGCCAGTATTCCCTCCATCATCTCAACGGTGGTGGTTTTCCCCGCTCCATTGGGTCCAAGAAGGCCAAAGCAAAGTCCTTCCTTGATTTCAAATGAAATATTATCGACCGCGAGAATATTTTTATACCTTTTTGTCAGGTTTTCAACTGAGAGAATGCCCGCCATTTTGGCAGTCTATTGACAGAGATTAAACCGGTCAAGATAGTGCGCCGGATCTAAATTGCTTACTCCTGGCACGGCACCCATGCTCTCTTTCATAAGTTCTCTCCCAGCCGAAGAGCCCCCGCAACACATATCAAGAAGAGGCGAGGTGATTTCAGGGACGAGCTCTGAACTTCCCGGGTGACTGGGATGGTTCGCTTAAGTGGCCGATACCCCCTCGGAGTCAGGAGCAATGAAGACAAGGGCTGTTTCAATGCTCATGTGAAGTGTCGTCGGGGCGGACTTGCGACGTCGTGGTAATTGCTTTGACAGGACTGAATCGAAATACAGCAGTGGACAACTGGTATCTGAAAACACGATGATGTTCTTGAAGTAGATGGGGTCGCGGGAACATTGGATTTGAGATGTAAAACGCTGTCGGTTCGTGCTATGCTTAGGATGAATGCCGCCCCGTCGGTGATTTGGTGATGAAGCGCCGTGTCGGCGCCGAGCCATAAACTGGGAAGTGTCGAGTGAGTCCTGACATAGGTGACGCGCTGGTAATCGCGATTTCATCTCGCGCCTTGTTCGATCTCGAACGTGAAAACCGCATTTTTGAAGATGAGGGACTCAAAGTCTATGCCGATTTTCAGAAGAGTAACGAGTCGAGCATCTTGGAACCGGGAGCGGCCTTCCCCTTAGTGGAAGCCTTTTTGAAGCTGAATGACAAACTTGACGAGCACTTGGTTGAAGTTGTGATTATGAGCCAGAATAATCCGCAAACCGGTATGCGTGTTATGAACTCCATTGATTACTACAAACTTGGGATTACCCGAGCGGCTTTTTCAGGCGGCCGGCCGTTGGGACCCTACCTGACTGCCTACAATGTCGATCTTCTTTTGTCCAAGAATTCCCAGGATGTGCAAGATGCCGCGGACCACTCGATTGCGGCTGCTCAACTCTATCCCCTTCCTGGGAATTTCAATCCCGATGCGGACGAGATTAGGATAGCCTTTGACGGCGATGCTGTCCTATTCAGCGACGAGGCGGAAATTATTTACAAGCAGCAGGGTTTGGATGCATTTCTCGAGCACGAGAAATTTTTTGCCAAACAACCCTTGCCGGAGGGGCCTTTTGGACGCGTGTTAAAAACTCTTTCGAGAATAAAGAGTCGGGCAGGTGGTGGAATCATTCGTATTGCGCTAATCACGGCCCGCGATAGGCTCGCGCATGAGCGGGTGATTTTAACGCTGCGGAGCTGGGGGGTGACTGTAGATGAGGCCTACTTCCTGGGAGGTCTCCCGAAAAAGGAAGTTCTGAAAGCCTTCAATGCGCACATTTTTTTCGACGATCAAGACAAACACGCGGGCCCCGCATCCGAGATTGTCCCCTCCGCGCGGGTCCCATACAAACGTGATTCCGAGCTCCATGAAAATAATGCAGACTAGACTTACTACATACCTGCCCTCCCCTGATACAATTGTTGTATGGAAGTAATCGTCGAACGTCTAATCGAATTTAGAAACGCCATTCCGCATCATGAGCTTCTTTCCACCAGCGCCTTGCTCATACTTGGTTATTTCCTGGGCAAATTGTCCGCGCTTATTAGACTGCCCGAAATAACTGGATACATAGTCGCCGGTTTCATTCTGGGCGATTCTGTCCTGGGAATTGTTCACCATGAAATGAGCAAGTCGCTTCAAGTTGTTACGGATGTCGCATTGGGCCTGATTGCACTGACTATCGGCGGTGAATTCCTAATGTCAAAATTGAGGCGCATGGGTAGTGAAGTGCTGATTCTAACGGTCTCCCAGATTTTCCTGACACTGGTGGTGGTAACTCTCTCCCTATGGCTTCTGCAATTACCCCTGCCCTTCGCACTGATACTTGGATCGATTGCCACTGCCACGGCGCCTGCGGCAACCGTCGCGGTTGTGCAGTCACTGCGCGCGCACGGTCCCTTCGTGGACAGACTCTATGGAGTTGTAGCTCTGGATGACGCCGGCGCCGTAATCATTTTCGGAGTGGTTTTCGCCGTTGTATCGGGAGTGTTAACTGTGGATTCCAGCGGAGTGGTCGGACACGGCGCTGGGGCTGGGGGTGCGGCCGTCATTTTGAGCGCATTGAAGGAAGTTCTCCTTTCAATTCTAATCGGCGCCGTGGTTGGCTGGATTATCCACGCCTTGGCGCATGGAAAAAACCACAGCGGTGAATTGACGATTATCGCCCTGGGATGGGTTTTCCTGCTTACAGCCATTTCCTTGGTTTTTCATCTCTCCGCGCTGCTATCCAATATAGCCGCCGGGATGATCATCATCAATTTGTCGCCAAGAAATCACAGGATATTCCGCAATCTTGAACCACTGACACCACCGATTTACGCGCTTTTCTTCGCCATCGCGGGCACGAAACTGCATCCAGCCATTTTTGCCCAAAAAGACATTCTGATTTACGGTATGGTTTTCATCGCGGCCAGAGCTTTCGGCAAGCTTTCAGGTATCTGGAGCGGTGCTGTTTTGGCAAAATCGCGGGCGAACGTGAGAAAATATCTTGGAATCTGCATGCTCCCCCAGGCCGGTGTCGCCATAGGGCTGGTGCTGATGATTCAAACCTCGCCAATGGTTGCGCTGCTCGATTCGGAGCAAAGGAGTATCATCGCTATAATGGTAAACATCATTCTTCTATCGGTGTTTTTCAACGAATTAAGCGGACCGCCACTATCCAAGCTGGCTATTGTGAAGGCCCTGGATATGGAGGTGGATTCCGAGGAGGGAACCAAATCGTGAATCTAGCCGATGTTTTTGATTCCACATCCTGTTCTGTGAAGCTTAGCGCCCGCGACAAGAATGGAGCGCTTGAGGCCTTGGCTGCCCTGGCAGCCCGCAACGTGAAAATTGGTAGCGCCAAGGCGGAGAGTATCGCCAGGGCCTTGACTGAACGAGAGGCCCAGGGCTCCACAGGATTCGGCAACGAAATCGCAATCCCACACGCGCGAATGGGAGATTTAGACAGCTTCATCGTTTTTATAGCCCATGCTCCCAAGGGAGTGGAATTTGACAGTCTAGATAGGAAAAAGGTTCGTCTCTTTTTCGTCATTCTCGGCCCAAGAGATCGCCCCTCGGAACATGTTCAGATTCTTGCAGCCATCTCCCGTTCCCTCAGCAATACATCTCTCAAAAAAGAACTGCTGGCCGCGGGTACAGTGGAAGCTATGGAGGAATCGTTTCTTCGGCATGCTGGTGAAAAACAGGAAGCAGTTGTGAACAAACAGGAGATGAAGCTTCTCATTCTGATTCTCTACATGGATGAATTGATCTATCACATCTTGGAATACTTTCTCGAAGCCGGTATCGAAGGTGCGACTATTCTTGAATCCTCGGGTATGGGGCAGTATGTTTCGAACATTCCGCTATTTGCAACTTTCATTGGTTTCATGAACAAACAGAAGAATCACAGTAATACACTTCTTGCGGCAATCCCGGCCAACCGGGAGGATGAAATAATTCGGGGGATAGAGACGATCACCGGGAATCTGGATAAGAAACAAGGGGCCATGCTTATGACCTTCGATATCAATCGTTATAGGGGTACCATGAAAGTAATCTGAAGCTCAAATACTCTGGTCAAAACTTCTCGGAGCCCGGATTGAAATCGTCTTTGAGGCTCACATCGGAAAAATCATCGGTGGAAAGATTCCTGTCGCCCGGAATCTTTCCCGGTTCTCGAACAAGCCTCGAAGCAGTCCTTGGAGCACGGGGAGAACCTTGAGGTTTGGGAATTCTGGTTCTCATACCTGTCCTCTGGTAAGCAGAAGCGCCTCTCATCCCAGCGCTTCTCTTCGTCCGGGGTGTCAAACGCTTGGACTGATTATCCTCGTTCCAGCAACGAACAAGGACTCCTGTTAGAAAAAGATCAAAAAAAACTCCAAATCCAAGTAAACCGCCGGTGAAGAGCCATAGCAACCCGCTTGCATAGCGTCCGAGATAGAATCGATGTATGCCCAGGAACCCCCAATGTATCAAAAAGGCATATGCGCTTACATAGCTTTTGCGTCCTTCCCGCGCAACCGTTATAGCCATCAAGATTGGGAGTATGATCCCGGTAAACAGGCTCGTGACGAAAATAGAGAGTAATAATCCGGGCATCCTGGATTGTGCCCAAGCCAAAGTCACTCTTGGTCCTTCGGATACCAAGGTGGCATATAACTGCATTGTCTCCTCGAAGCTGGAAACAACAAAGATTTGCACAGCGTCGAATCTCGTGCTGATCAAACCATAGGTTTTGGGCAATCCAGCCCCTAATCTCGCGTAGGTTCGCGCTATTTCACGTCGCTTGATGTCTTCGTCAACCTGTGATTCGGCGGCGGCCAAGGCTGGGCTCTCGGGACTCTGCTCGGCAAGATAATAGCTCGCCACTGCATATAGCGCCTTTGCATAGTCAACATTTTCACCCAGGTTTTGACGCCCCAGGATCTCGGCCGCCCTGTATATGGTTAAGCCATCATCGCAGCCCTTGGCCAGTGCCCGTTTGTAAAACACCCACGCGGCGTTATAATCCCCCAGCTCCGCATAGCCACTTGCACGATCGGCATCCTCCTTCCACTCCTGCCCCCGAAGCGTGGCGGCACACGCAACGAACACCATCACAAGACCGATAACAGCTTTACCGTACATATTCATTCATTGTACCTAGCTTATCGGTAATGCGATACATTAATTAGCAGCTAATTCTTAACTTGTATTTTCACTGGAGACTATTTATACATCAGGGTATGCTCTTATCCAACTTCAGGGGACTCGATGATTAAAATCTTACCATCTGGCACTTCGGCGATACTCAAGTATGGAATAAAACCTATTCAAAGTACGAAAGCTAAGGATCAAGCCGGAAGGAGGGGATCCAGAGAGCATTCATTCGAGCTCAAGCCTGTGCATTTGGAAGCCTTTGGGCGGGATACACACATTGAGGCGAAACTTGAAGCGAGAGAGGAATTGTTTATACGCAGCGTAAGCCTGGTATTTCGTTTCAAATCTCCGCGTCCCATCAGAGATTTGGCGGTTTGGGCTGAGTCTTATTCAGACGAATTCAATCTCGGTAAGACTAAATCGATACCCGGAATCCTATCGGGAAGCACTCAGCGCGAGGGTGCTTGGGCAATGTGGATATCCGAATCCACCGGCGTCGATGGATTGTTTCTCAGACAGACATATCCGGCGAATTACCCGATTACATTCAAATGCAAACCCCTAAATCATACCCTGTCCATTACGTGGGAGATTAATCACCGCTTGGAAGTACGAGAAACGCTGAATCTTCCCTCCGTGGCGCTTGGCCGCGGATCACTGGAGAGACTGGTCTCAACGTGGAGACATGAGTGGAGGAGGCCTGGCACAAGGGTGCTTCCTCGAAACGGAAGGCTTGCCTGGTGCGATTCAGGGGAAGTGAAAACACAAAAAGACCTATTGGAAATACTGAGCTCTCTTCGCAAAAAAAAGATTAGAATTAACTGGTTCGCACTCGGTCCACAATACGCATCACAAATAGGCGATTGGCTCGCCCCAAAAGACTCAGATCGCATGAACATGTATATGCGCACAATCATGGAACAGAATATTACCCCGGGACTGCGCCTTGCACCGTTCCTGGCTTCCAAGAAATCCTCGCTCGCCGCGGAAAAACAGGCCTGGTTTGTTCGTGGTAGTAATGGGATGCCAATCACCGTGAAGAAGTATGGCCTTGCTCGAGATAATTGCTATGTCTTGGATCTTAGCAACCCGCATGTTCTCAGCCACATTCAACACATGTTTTCGCTGATGCGCGAGCAATGGGGATTCCGCGCATTTTATCTCGAACGACTCGGCGACGGCCTTGCGCCTGGGTTGCGGCACAAGAAAAACCATGGCGCCGGCGAGCTCCTTGACGGTGCCGCCATCGCGATACGCGAAGCCGTGGGAAATCGAGGGTTTTTAGCCGCCGCCGATCTTCCATTGCTCAGCACATATGGGGTTTGGGATGCGCAGACGATGACTCGATTGGCTGAAGGAAACCATAGGCGGATATTCGTGAAAAGCCAGCGCGCAAAAATGGCTATTGCATCGGCGTTGCTTCATCGGTCAGCCTGGAATGAATCTTCCTGGATAAACACAGCGGGGTTGCTGCCTATCGAGCTATTCAATGCGCAGCATGATACAGCGACAAGCACATTGATCAACGCCATAACACTCACCTGCGGGCTTGTGTGTTTTTCGGGGGATCCCAGGGGAATAGCCACGGTAACACAGGTCTCCATCCAAGAGTTTCTGGCCCGATTCGCCGAATGCCAAAGAGGACAGATCAGTTTGATGCCAAGGGCCGGCGGCGATATCGACGATTTGCTGGTTGTACGGAACAACCAGGGTTGGGTGGCTCTGTTCAATTTCTCAGACAGAAAGACGCTGGTGCGTTTGGATATCAAGCGCCTTCGGTCTCAGCTCGGAGTATCCTCTCCGTTATCGGCTGGAGACGCGGCGGTTTTCAACTCACCGGAAATTCATGTTGCCCTTCCGCCAAGAGGCCACCGCTTGTTTCGGGGATGATTTACGCGGGCTTGGATGAAGCTGCCCTTGGTTCCAGGCTCGGACCTTTCTGTAGCTGTCTCACTCTTTTTGAATATTCCGGCCCTCAAGTTACAGGGCTTTATGAAATACTCGCCAGGTTTGTCTGCCAGTCAAAGGACGATTCTGGACGTCTGCAAATAGCGGATAGCAAGACCATCTTTTTTCAGTCAGGCGGAATCAGAAGACTTGAGACAGGAGTTCTAAGCTTTCTCAGCGCGGCCGGTATTTCCTTCCCTCTCTCTTTTTCCCACCTTCTTCAATCTCTATGCCCAAGCACCGATCTCCGGGCACTCACCGAATCACCCTGGTTTGCCGGCTCTTCTGATCTGACAATTCCAACAAGTCAATTCACCTGCCTTGAATTGGGTCCTGTAATCAGCATGGCAATGAGAGATTGTTCGCTTACGATGAGATGTCCGAAACTTCGCTTCATCAGCGCCAGGGAATTCAACCGCAAACTGGAACATCATGGAGGCAAGGGTCCGGCCGTACAAAGCATAATCGCCCCTCTGCTTATAAGCGTCTTGGAGGATAATAAGGCAAATACTCATATATCGGTCGACAGGCAAGGAGGTAGACGCTATTATGGAACATGGTTGCGGAGTATTTTCCCGAAAAGAAAGCTCAAGATTCTCTCAGAGGAATCAAGACTTTCCCGCTACCGGATTGGAAACGTTTCGATCGAATTCCTGGTTCGATCTGATTCAATCAGATTGGAAACCGCACTTGCTTCGATGATATCCAAGTATGTTAGGGAAGTGGCGATGTCATTGTTCAATGCATGGTGGGAAAAGAGGGTTCCCGGAATTCGACCCTGTGCCGGATATCCGCTCGACTCCAGACGCTTCCTGCGGGAACTAAGGAATGCGGGGGCCATCGACGCACTGGATTTCACATTGGTGAGGCATGGATAATGACAGACGCATGCACCCGGCGAGTCAACTTCAAGCTCTTTATCCGCCTGATCGGGAATCCCTGCCAATATCGCGGGTGTGGGGCTTGAAAACCACTAGAAGGGTGAACTTCATCTCCACCATGCCCATAGGTTTGCCTTATGAAATCCACCCCCCACACAAAGGGTTCGAGGCTGTGCTGGTGCTGCATGGTTACACAGGAGCTCCTGGAGAACTCAGGTTCATGGCCGAACATCTGGGCGCCGGTGGTTTTGCCGTAGCGGTTCCCAGACTGCCTGGGGCAGGGACGGATCTGAGTGACCTGTCTACCACTTCCCGACACGATTGGATAAGACGAAGTTACGACGCTTGGCTGGATTTACGTTCCCGTTACAGACGGGTTTCCATACTTGGATACTCAATGGGCGGACTTCTGGCCTTGAAACTGGCTATGCATGTGAGGCCGGAAAAATTGATATTGCTTGCGCCGGCACTCGAAATCAAACAAAAAACCTGGGGACTGATGCCCCTGCTCTCCCTATTCACCCCAATTCTCCCCGAGATAAGAACCGGATGGCAACCCCATCCCGAACTCGACCCGCAGGTTCTGGAATTAGGACGACGCTACTGGGTCCGTCGAGACATTCGCAGTGCGGCCCAGTTGTATAAACTACGGGGTGAAGTTCGGCGCAGTCTCCGAAAGGTTCAGACGCCGGTGATGGCTGTGGTTTCCAAAGATGATAAGTCCGTCCCTATCACTGTGTTGAAACTCCTTGAAAAGAGGCTTCCAGCCGGTCTTGCCCGCACACTGACAGTGAGCAATTGCGGGCACGATCTTCCTCAGGGCGCTGATAAGGGCGCAATCGCTGATGCCGTGCTGGATTGGCTCAGACTGGATTCGTTTCCAGCAGAATAATCGATGGAATTGAAAGCGACTCAGGCGAAATTGCCGAACCCTCCATCCCCGACACGCCCCCCCAGTCTCCGATGGCAAGATATTTTGAACAATTTTACCGCGCTTCATCTTCATGAGCACCAATCCGATAATAGGGTGTGGAATCCTCACAGCTAATTCTTCGTAATCTGGCAATCACGCTGGGCACATTGATGCTGACGCTGGCAATTCTATTCCTGCTGCTCTCTTTTTCCCAGGGACAGTCCACGACTCTTATTTACACGGACTCCACGATACCAGTGACTTCTGAGTTCTTATCACCAGAACATGAATCCGAAAACCACAGATACGTCATTGACAAGCACATCGTTCTAATGGGTCAGTCATTTTCCATGATAACGGGCATCCATTGGGACGATTATTTCCTCTGGCCAGACCTCTATGTACATAACGACATGCGCTCTGAAGATCCTGATCTCATCTTTCCTGACGAAATTGTGGACATATACAACCGGCTCGGCACAGGAAACACCTACACCCAAACTGAACGAGCTCTGATTATGGACGCCTACATCAAGGTTTACGATAGGTTCAAGGCTCTCGGCCCACACAAAAAGGGCTCCGCCTGGACCCTGCTATGGTGCGGCGCGAAATTCGATGAAAGTTTCCTCGATAAGTACTCTCATAGAATCGATCCTGACGATCTCATGACCGCCAGGCGATACGTGGACGAAGAGGAATATCTGGACTGAGCCCCTCAGAGAGAGTATCGCCATCCAGTCTAAGCACCCAATGTCCGCGCCCAGACAAAAAAGGCCCAGGGAACCAAGGCCGCCAAGAGCGCCTTAAACCAACCCCTCATCCCGCGCCCTTCCTGTTTCGTTATCGTTACATGCTCCTTGTCCAAATCAAAACTTTCCTTAAGCAGCTCATCGAGACTCGCAAAGAAATTCCTCCTGGACAGGCGCTTTCGCCCCTCAAAAAGCAGATCGAAGTAATAAAACGTACGTCCCAAAAGCCCTCCCAGGGTTCCCGGCAATTCCAATTCCGGTCGCACCGCCGCGACAGAGAGAAAGACCATCCCCACAAGTGTCAAACCCCTAATCAACCCACTCTCGAGGGCGCCGATTGTAACAAGCACTGGACCAAACTCAAAAATCACCCGCCCCCAGGGGAAAAAAAGTTGGAAGAAAGAAACCGAAACGAGCACAATCAGAAAATATCCCCAACGCAGCCGTTTCCCTGAAAGCAGCGCTAAAACCGCGAATGAAGCTGTCAGGATTGCCTTTAACGGAACCTGCTTAATCAGCAAAAAAGGTGGTAGCATCGCCATGCCGGCTACAAATCTGGCGACAGGCCCCACATATGCGTCTATCCTGTCGGACGCTTCTCGACGACGCGGTGATTTCCCATGCGCCAGCTCCGTTCCATCCAAGTTAGTCCCTCAATTCCTTTTCGCCTCACAATTCAATCCCGCGGTATAACGGCGCTCGACTCGGCGCAGCCAAGTGGATTTCTGAACAAAACGTTCGGCAAATACGCCAACAAGCAGGCCCGCCGTGGCACCCGCCCCGATTGAAAATGGGGCGATAACCCGTGCCGCCACTCCGAAAATGAAGACTATGGCCAACAGCACCTGGATGGAGGAGCTGGTCAGGGCGCCCGCGAGCGACACACCTATCAGGCCCACATGACGGCCGCCAAGGCGGTAAAGAGCGAACATAGTCACAACCGAAATCAACGTGCCCGCGGCGGAAAACAGAAACACATGGGAAGCCAATGTGCCGTTCAACAGCGCCTGTCCGAAAATCTTCAAAAGAAGCACCAGAATCAAATCCACAGGTCTGAGAAATCGCAACGCCAGGAGGATTGGCAGATTCGCCAAGCCAAGTCGAAAAAAGGGTAAGGGCTTCGGGATCAGGTATTCCACCGCCGACAGAAACAAACAAAGCGCGCCGAAAAAAGCGCAAACCTCCATTCGCTCACTTCCGCTAGAACGCGACAGAATCCACCCCCAGTGCTTGCGCGTACTCGAATTCTACGGCAACAAGCCGAACAAAAACTCTGTTCGGCAGGCAGGCTAACCAGGCGGAGGGATTGGAAATCGGCCCCATTGCAACACATAACCTGTCTCGGCAATCCGAATCGCTGATAAAAACAGTTCCGTTTCTCACCTCGACGCGGGTTCCACCAACTGGTCCATCCAGAATCAGTTCGCCATCCTGCGTGAGCGGCAAAATGAAATGCCCATTGAGGGCTTCAATTTCAACCCTCAATTCCCCCTCTCCAGCCACCGCGGACCAAAAAATCGAGCCAATAAGAACCACAACGGAAATCAGGAGAACAAGCCAATCAAGTATTTTCAATCTGGTCACGCTTTGTTATTCTAGTATGAATCCAACCCAAGAATTACCTTACCACATGAAAAATGCTAAAGAAATATTGCCTTTCACATAAAAAAACGCTAAAGTGGAGGTATATAACCATCTCAAACTGAATGCGTTGGGATACTGGAGGCATTATGAAAAAGAAAATTCTACTGATTACGGGGCTTTGCCTGTGTACCACGGGCTTTGCCGCAGGTGGGGGACCGAAGTTTCAAAGCGGCGTCGGATACTATATCATGTTTTTCGGGACCCCTCTCACACTCTATGAGTCTAACATTGGCTTTGGAGAACTCCTCAGCGGGGATGAGGACTTCGATGGAAGTTTCAGTATTAAGAGCATGCCGCTTGGGGCAATCGGATATGGTGGAATTGGCTATGGGTTTGGCGATACTGAAAACTTCAGCGCCGGTATTGAAGGCGCATTAAGCATGTCGTACTCAGTGAAGCCCTTGGGGCTTTTTTATATTGGCTTACAGGGGCGGGGCTTCGCTAAATACGAGTTTCTCGAGCATATGAGTGTAACCGGTTTCGGTGGAGTTAGAGGCAATTTTTCAATATTAAAATTATTACGTGGAGGCAAAGAGTATACCGGTGCCTTCCCTGTATTTGGAATCAGAGCCGAAGTCTATATGTTTTACTTGGAATACGCCATTGTGCCGGCGAAAGATTTTTCCAGCATCTTCTGGCACGATCTCAGTATAGGGGTCACATTCCTCAATTTCTAAGACTCTCCCCCTGGCTCAAACAAGGCGCGGCCGTCTATTCCCTTTTCACATCGTGTTGGGCCGGGGGATGTGTTGATGCCCCTGACAGTGATGCATTGCTTCTCTCCACCTCTGAAAATCGCCGGCTAGGAATGCCGCTATGATAGTCAAAGCCAGCCCTTAACTACGG
>Ga0056110_100092_pt1 | contig 18383 bp, 17 predicted proteins | sample WorMetloBBELIZE1_FD_83873 | JGI IMG/M metagenome (GOLD analysis project Ga0056110, IMG submission 83873) | Marine gutless worms symbiont microbial communities from Max Planck institute for Marine Microbiology, Germany - Olavius longissimus B... ... | reverse complement strand
GTGGCGGGGAAAACCTGGAGTGAACTTGGAGATAAAGAGGGTAACTATTACAATCCCAAGACTAGGGAGTGGTATCGTCCTGACTTAGAGCATTCAGATCCACACGGACCACATTGGGATTATGGTGATCCGGATGGGGACGAGTACCGCATATATCCGGACGGAACAATGGAGCCGAAGTAGATTATGAACATTGAAGATTGGAGACTCCAAGGACAAGAACGTTATCTGATGGGAGTAACGCTTTCGAGAAAGAACCATCCTGAAGTGAGAGGTTCTTTGGAGCATGACCACTGCGATTTCTGTATGAAAAAAATAGGTTTCGCGAGAGAAGTTGATTTTGGATATACAACGAAAGATAATTACCATTGGATTTGTGATGAGTGCTTTGCTGATTTCAAGTCCAGCTTCAAGTGGAAACTTGAAGAGCATAGCTGATCCAATGAGTCTGTTCGCTCAACTGTGTCAAGCTTCCAAAGGCGAATTGAGAGGGGAAGCCTCTCGCCAAATATCATACACAACAAGTGCGGAAGCACTGTATTCCAATTTCGAATCGGTCGATTCCAGTTCTTGGAGATGTTCTTAAATTACCAAGCAGACCAATTTCAGCAAGGCAACTTGGATTGGAAAGGCTCCCTTGGTTTTTTGCGTCCTCCGCATCTGCCGAAGAAATTCCTCGAGATGGTATTCGTGGTGTGGATGAACCTTCTGATTTCCTACAGGATATTTGGAGTAGGCGCTCAGTTCATCCCAATTTGCCCGCCAAGAGGGCAGGTCAATGGGGTACTTCAAGCCCCACTTGGCCTCCAGGTCAATTGAGTTGTTTCTCTGCCAGCCCTTTGTCGGCAGCACGATGTACAAGAAGTTCCTCTATGAAGGCTCTCTTATCTTCCCAGGAAACGTACTTCAAAGAGTTGCGGATCTGGTGAATGACACAAAGCTGCACTTCGGTATCGGGATAAACCGAGGCATCGGGAAATTCTTCCAAGTCGTCAATCGAAGCGATCAGGGTATCCCGGCAACCGCGATTTCTCAGATCGGTTGAGGATCCGGAGCCAGAACTTAGCCCCCTAGTTTTCGGATTGCTAAGCAAGTCTGCCCTCGGTATTCACCGCCAGTACACAGTAGGTGTTTTTCTTTCGAACGAATCCTTCCTCCCTGACCTAGCGAAGACATCCATCCAGAGGAAGGGATAGACCTCTTCGAGTTGCCGGCCCTGTCATTCGTGGACCACTGTTTTAGAGATCAGGAAGGTGAAGAAGCCATTCCATACTTCCTCCGCCAATTTGTCATGCAGGAGTTGTCGGTGTTTGGCAGCCCGGAGAAAACCTTGATATAGACACGGCACTTAAGTTCGCCTCGCTTATCGATTCCAGGCTGATTTATCCCACTTGTCGCGGGGCGATGCCTACCTGGAAGATAAGGAACTATCATCTTCCAAGGAGTGATGAGGCGTCAGACAGCCCTGGCGGATCAAGCGAACCTATCGGACGGATGGAGAGAACTGATTCAGAGCCATGGCAAGACAGATGGTTCAAATTGGGAAGTTTTAAGGAAGAATACCTCCGGCAGACACAGTGGCAGCTCCGGCCAGAGCGGAACTCTTATGGATATCGACGGCGACGGCTACCTTGATATCTTGAACTACACGAAAAGGGGGCTAAGATATCTTCCGGGAAGCGGAGACGGATTTGCTCCTGAATCTCTCAAGGTTTATAAGCCGAATTGAGCTTCTGGGGATCTGGAGAACGATCCGAATGACTTTGAGACTTTGGTCGGATTGAAAACCTTTTTTAAAATCAGCTCCCCCGGAGGATCCAAAAATGAACTAAAAACGGAATAATGAGAAGGAGAGCTGATACAGCTGAAAATAGATGTATGTTGTGTTTTTGACAAGGTATCAATGCCGAACCGGGTAGGAAAAAGTTAACGGAATGTCCCAGTTTCTTGCCACGGTAAACACCAGTAAGGGACTTGAATATGATGGGTTTCATCGAACATTCCAAGCCTAAAGGGGTTAAGATTTCTTGGCGCCGAAAAAACAGACCTTTCTCGAATGATGTTCCTTTAATTGCTGTGGGGAAAATCATCACAAATGATAAGCAGTTAGGCCGTGATTACTTTATCACGACACCTTCCTCGGCCCGCGGCAAAGCTTGCACAAAATTGCAAGCAATAACGAGGTAAAAGACTATATAATTGTCAGGAATCTGTATAATAACTATATATGAAACAAATTCCGGCCCCGGTTAATCCTACAATGTTAAACTGGGCGATTGCTCGCTCCAGAAAAGACATAGACGAACTCGCGAAGAAGAGGGAACTTAGAAATCTCGAAGCATGGCTCAAAGAGGAAAAAACGCCTACTGTTTCTCAGTTAATGGTTCTTGCGGAAGCAACTCACACTACATTTGGGCGTTTTCTACAACCCGAACCTCCTTCCGATGAGTTACCCATCCTTGATTTCCGAATTAAAGATATTACAGCTGATCCCCCGAGTGCTGATCTGATAGACACTATATATGCCATGCAACGACGCCAAGCATGGCTAAGCGAAGAAAGGAATAAAAGATGTGGATGGGATGAGTTTGATTTTGTCGGTAGCGCCACCTTGCAGGACGACATCCCAATAGAAATAGGACAGAAGATGCGTAGTACTCTCAAACTTGCTGATGGATGGGCCAGCGAAGCTAAGACGTGGCAGCATGCAATCAACTATTTGCGCGACCACTTGGAACAACAAGGTATCATGGTTGTGATTAACGGCGTAGTGGGAAACAACACATCCCGGAAGCTAGACGTTAATGAATTTCGTGGCTTTGCCTTGTCCGATAAATATGCCCCCCTTATTTTTGTAAATGGCGCTGACGTGAAAGCTGCACAAATGTTCACTTTGGCGCATGAACTAGCGCATCTATGGTTAGGCTCCAAGGGAGAGGGAATGTCCGGGGATGTCGTTATGCTTGATAATCAAGATAGCCAAGTTGAGATGTTTTGTAACAAGGCAGCAGCGGAATTTCTTGTTCCGGCCCAAGAGCTACAGGAACGCTGGAGCGACGGAGAGATAAGTCATATAGAAGAAGATCTAGCCCGGGATTTTAAAGTCAGTCCTATCGTCATTATGTGGCGAGCTATGGATATAAGGTTGATTTCTCGCGATTATTTTAATGCTTTCTACGAAGTTTACATAAGAGAAGAGCGAGCTAAAAAACCAGCAAAGGGTGGCAACTTCTATAACACTCAAAATGCGCGACTTGGAAAAGAGTTTGCTGCTGCTGTATTTTGCGCTGCGGCGGAAATGCGACTAAGCTACAAGGAGGCTCAGAGGCTTACGGACCTACGAGGGAATGCGTTTACTAAATATGCCCGAAAACTTGGGATATATATGTAATGGAAACAACCTATTTATTAGATTCCGACGTCTTTATTGCCGCAAAAAATTCATACTATAGATTTGAGATTTGCCCCGGTTTCTGGGAAGCTCTTCTTCTGGCACACCAACAAGGCAAGGTTATGAGCATCGACAAAGTAGAAAAAGAATTACTTCATCAAAATGATGATCTTTCTAAGTGGATAAAAGGAAAGGAGAGAGAACTCGAAGCTTTTTTCCTTGATTCAAAAGCTGCCTTATCGGCATACAATGATATTTTTATTTGGATAGACGACCCCTCAATCAAATTCACAAAAGAGGCGAGGAACACATTTCAAGAGGGAGCAGATGGTTGGCTAATAGCGTACTCACTAGCATCCTCAGAAAATCACGTAAAAGAGTTTGTTGTCGTTACTAACGAAAGGTCTGAACCTACAGCGAGAAGGGTCGTCAAAATACCTGATGTTTGTGATAAGTTCGGAGTCAAGTGCATTGATACCTTCGCCATGTTGAGAAAGCTGAATATCAAATTTGTTTTAGAGGAAGAGAGCAAGCTACGAGGAGCGCGAAAACCGTAGAGAGCCCAGGGTGAAAAATGGGGTAACTATGTCGTGAATCTGTGAATGCAATCCACGAGAGCCTTGAGTCTGTCAGGTTTCACTTATTTTATTCTTTTCATATCCAGGTAGACCCATCGGCTCGCGTGATAGATGGCACAGGTATTCACGGGGCCTTTGCTTCGGCATCTGGGGCGGCGAAGTTTTCTCGTTTTAACAGGCCTGCGACGGCGGCACGTGAGGCTTTTCCATTAGTTTCTTTTGGGCAGGCAATCTACTTGAGACTGCCAACTGACGTTCCTTATTGTTCCTGAAACCTGAGTTATTTCAGTTTTTCGTGGGTAATGACTTCAAGAAATCAGTTCATTCTTGTCATCCGAGCTTGGACTTGTCCATAATGTAGTGGTGTTGGGAAGAGGGCGAGGGTACGACAAAAAGGGCATCAGGGTTATTCTCGATCAATTAATCTCTGATTATGAACGCTTGATATTTGACTACACTTTGAATCCGAAATTACTGGAAGCGTTTAATGATAGGGTACGTCATGCTGAAAGCATGGGACGCGATCCTGAGAAATTTCTCGGCGAAGAATTAAAAACGTATAAGGAATTAGAGAATAAGACGATCGAGAAAAAGCGTATTGAATCAACAATCAGCGAAACTAAGCATAGACGATTGGCCGGTGAAAGTTTCGCGGACAAGATTCTAAACGAGTACAAGAAGCGTATTGAGCACTACCCCTCGGTGCACATACATGAACATGCCGATCCGGAGGTATGCAAATTGTATGGTGCGATGCATCTGCTGGATAGGTTACACTGGGGTTTTCTGACATCATACCTTAAGCGAGTTTACCCGCGTGCAGGACAGCTAGACAGAACTAATATCGAGCAGAGGTTTTGGCGCCTTGTTTCAACTCGCGAGGGACGTATCCCGGAAGAACTTGAGTCATACAGAAGAGCCTTGACCGCTCCCACGATTTCACAGAAAGACAGAATAAGGGAAGGTAGGGAGGCGATTAAGATGGTCGCCTTTTATTTGCACGACTTACTGGAAATCTATGAACGGGCGGCCGCTCTTGTCGCCCCGCGAATGGAAGTTAGAAATGCCATCAACTTTGTGTATGAAGTCATAAGCGACTTTAGAATCGGTGATTTGAAGAAGTATTAGAGGGGTCAAACTCCGAATTACTACATGGGACATCTCACATTGGGGTGGTTATGGAATATCTGATATGAGGGGCTGAATGTCGCTGACCGTGTCGGGTGTATTTATTTTTTTTCATACATCCTGTCTGTATTGATGGCGCCAAAGGTTTGGCCCCTTGTTGGAACAATGTGCCAATCTTCCGCGCTATCTGTATCATTTGGCGTTGAGGCTCTGCAAATGGACCGAGTGGAAGTTGAGAAATTTACATTGAAGGCGTCCGAGGGTGCGGGAATGCCGCCGGATGCCGAGATCCATGCCCCGGCTTCAGCTAAATCGCTGGCGAAGACGAAGCCGTCCCTGGTCCATCCAAGTTTTTCATCCCCCTTGTCGTCTTCTCGATCGCTCCAGAGTATCGCATCAATCACGGGTCCATTCTTACGGGCATGCAGCGTTACTGCTCCGTTGTTTCCAGGAAGCCCTGGAGCACTCCTTATCCAAAAATCTCTTGCTGTATCTGATGCAAGTTTACCTCCCGATACATCCAGCCTTGAGGTTTCATCTATTTCTTCGGAGATACCTTCCGCCTTTGTATGAACAAGGATGTATTCACCTTGCGAAACCTCAACTGCTGGAAAAAGAAAACTATCCTTGTACTTGTTTTTCGTTCCAATAAGCAGGATCAGACCGCCAAGATTTCCCGCTTTGGTGATGAATAATTCGACACAGTCGGGAGTATTCCCCGAACCGCGGGGATTTAACTCGTTTATCAGTATTCCAGGTATTCTAGGATTCCACCCGCTGAAGTTATACAGAAATGTCAGGGAATTGCCCGATTCATCTGCGACCTTCATTCGAATTGTATACTCATGGCCGATTTCCTGGTCTATTCCAAAGCCAATGGTAAGTTGTTCATCCTCAATATCAAGGGTATCGACAGTCATGGGAGGATCGACAAGCGGATTCATACCATTCACTACAACCGGCTCGTCGAAAATGAATCGTAGATGTCGTTCGTCTACTACTCTGGCTGACTGTAGCACCGGCGGCAGAAGATCTATGGAATAAGTTGATTTCTTTGAATTTGAGTCAGGGGCGCAGCCAGGCATAATCAGTATGCCGGACAGTATGATCGCGATGACGGGTTGAAAAAAGCCTCCAATTTGCCGGGCGAATACTGTGGATTTTGTTGTATATAATCGTGTATTCATATGGGATACCAACAGGTGAGATTCAGATATCACTTGAATCAGGGAGTAAAAATGTGTGGAATAATTGGGTATTGTGGAAGCAGAAATGCTGCCCGGTTCCTACTACCCGGCCTGAAGCGACTTGAGTATCGCGGTTACGATTCCGCTGGAATAGGTACCGTTCATAAGAACAAACTTCGACTGTATAAGAAAACGGGAAAGATTGAGAACCTGCGGATGATTGTTCCAGATACACTTGAGGGACATTGGGGAATCGGACATACTCGTTGGGCCACTCATGGCAAAGTGAACGACATAAATGCGCATCCCCATACCGATTGCACCGGTAAGATCGCCATCTGTCATAACGGGATTATCGAAAACTACGCGAAATTGAAAAACCGATTGAAGAGCGAAGGCCATAGTTTTATCAGTCAAACAGATTCCGAGGTTATTGCCCACTTGGTTGAATCCTTTTATGAAGGGAATCTAGTAAGCGCTTTGAAATCAACTGCCAGTTTGCTGGAAGGAACGTATGGAATTCTCGCTATTCATGTTGACCACTCGAATCAAATCGTAGGTGTTCGAAATGGATCGCCAATGATTATTGGGCTTGCCGATAAGGAGATGTTCATTGCAAGCGATGTCAGCGCCGTGCTTGCTCACGCAAAGCAGGTTATCTACTTGGAAGATAGCGAAGTGGTCAGCATAAATCCAAATGCTTATGAAGTAAGTGACATGCGAAATCGGCCGGTTGATAAAAAGGTTGAAGTTATTTCCTGGGAACTTCAAGAGATAGAGAAGGGAGACTACCCTCACTACATGCTAAAGGAAATTCATGAGCAGATTGAATCAATTCCCCGGGCCTTAAGCGGTCGAATTGATGAACAGCAGGCCACCGCTGTGCTAGGTGGCTTGAATATGAGTGACGCTGAACTACTCTCGGTTAAGCGCGTAACAATTATAGCGGCCGGCACCAGTTTCTATGCGGCAAGAGTAATCGCCTATCTTTTGGAAACACTGGCTCGTATTCCGACTACCACGGAACTGTCATCGGAGTTTCGTTATCGCAATCCGGTTGTAGAGCAGGGCACATTGTATATAGCGGTGAGTCAATCTGGTGAGACTATTGATACACTTATGGCTGTACGGGAACTCCAGCGTAAGAGCGTCCCGGTACTCGCCGTATCCAACGTGGTTGGTTCCAGCATTGCTCGTGAATCTCATGGCGGAATATACATCCATTCGGGTCCGGAAATAGCTGTAGCTTCCACAAAGGCATTCGCGAACCAGCTTGCGGCAATGTATCTTCTCACACTCAAGTTGGCACGGATGCGGAATATGGCCTGGCTCGAAGGCAGGAGTTTTCTTGAACACCTTTCAAAACTTTCAAATCAGGTGAGAAAAGTACTTGAGGGCTCGGACAAAATCGCACGATTGGCCAAGAAATACTGCAAGGCTAGAAGCTTCCTTTTTTTGGGTCGGGGAATAAACTTCCCCGTCGCCTTGGAAGGCGCTCTTAAGCTCAAGGAAGTGGCATATATCCATGCTGAAGGCTATAGTGCCGCGGAACTCAAGCACGGTCCCATAGCTCTAATTAACTCTCATACCCCGAGCATTTTTCTGGTACCCGATGGGTACCTGTATGATAAGGTTCTCTCTTCAATGAAGGAAGTAAAGGCCCGCGATGGTCCGATAATAGCCATCAGTACAGAGGGTGACACACAGATTTCTCACATCGCTGATGACAGCTTCCAAATACCGAAGACGGAGCAGAATTTCTACCCATTCCTAATGGTTGTCCCACTTCAGTTGTTTGCTTATTACTGCGCGCTGGAGCTCAAATGCGACGTCGATCGGCCTAGGAATCTTGCAAAAAGTGTCACGGTGGAATGAATTCTGTATACCGTGGAATTCGCAGGCGTTTAGCCGAAAACTTGAGTTAGAACCTCATCTTGAACAATCCTATCAAAGTGTTCGTGAGCTATTGTAACTTTGAGAACGCTGATCATCTCCAGTTGCCCGCCGTGTGTGAGATGAACCTGGAAGAAGGAAATTTGAGATGAATCATAGTTTATCCGAAATACTCCCGAAGTGAACTTGGACACCGAGCCTGGCAATGAGACAGGGAAAACATGGCCTGGCTCTTCAATCTATTGAAACTGGCATGGAAAATCGCTCCACCTGAGGTGGAGCAAACTTTTTTGTCTCTCTGATTCATTGTAAGGCCCAATCATGGAATCGCTGTGCCATCTCATTTGGTGTCCTAAGATGTTGAAGATTAAGATTGTCGATTCAGTTCCCACTTGGGCGAGGTGGACACAGTTCCGATAATGAAGTCATATTTATGGGCCGCGAAACACACAATTTGGGTATCCCATGTCGTTTCATTGTACTGTTGATTGCCATCCTCTGTGTGATTCCCCAAGCGGTGGCCAATGATTTAGTGATTCTGCCCGGGGATGTATATATCGAAATAACCGAAGATTCCGCGGGTTTTGACTTGTATATCAAAGTCAAGGAACACCTGGGTTCGGTACTGATAACGGAGTCTTCGGCCGATCCGGAAAAGAGGGCTGACTCCTTTGCATTTAGAGCGCGGAATTATAACCGCGTCAATGGAGATGAGCGAAGGATATTGGACGGCGAATTCCTTGATCCGGAAAGGGAGCTCTTCTTTCTGGTTGATTCAACTCCGGAACCCAATGAATTACTGGGCCTTGCGTTCAGAATACATGTGCCGTATCGCCTAAGCTATGGTTATCCATGGAGCAGAGAGGGGGAGATAGAGGTTGGCAGAGGAACTTGGTTGAATATTCGAACCTTTGAAAAACCATTTGCTGATTATGATGGCCCTTGGATGGACAATCCCTTCGTTTTGTCAATGAAGGAAATGCCATTACCGACTGTAGTGGAAACTCAACCTGCAAGCGAAAATGAAGTAGGTGATATTCAAGAGGCGATAGAGCTTATTGCTGAACTAATCAGTTCGAGCGGAGGAGAAGTGGACGTTGTAATTGTGGTAGACGCCACTGACAGTATGAAGGATGATCTTGAATATGTTAAAGACTCCCTGGTTCCTCTGCTTAGGGACAGGATTGAGAATTTCGAATCGTTGCGTATCGGATTGGTTCAATACCGTGACTACAAGGAGGCGTTTTTGACACGGACATCTCCGTTTGTAGAGAGTCTGAACGAGTTCCAGAGAGAATTGGATCAAATTTCCGCATCCGGTGGAAGAGATGTGCCGGAGGCCGTGAATGAGGGTATTTATACTGGGTTAACCGAATTCAATTGGTCTGCTCCCAAAAAAATTCTCATTCAATTGGGTGATGCTCCAGGGCACGATGAGCCTCGTGGAGCGATAACTCCGGATCTCGTGAAAAACGAAGCCTCAAGACTCGGGGTGTCTGTCTTTTCAATTCGACTTCCGAATAATCCGAGAAATCCATAGCGTTCACAGCGTACGTTCTGAGTTCCTCCCAAATGAAAAGCGCCGCTTAGGCAACCTCAGAGTTCCTCCAATGAGCGTCTTTTTTCGACTGTATTTCGAGATTTTCGTCTCGCATCGAACACCCGTCAAAACGAATTTCTTATAGAGAGCAATTTGAGCTTGAATGAACTCCACGGATCAAAAAAATCGCCGTTTCCATGGCAAGCGGATGGAAACTGATTCCATTTGATCCCACGGCTAGCGTTTTGATAGTACACTCGCTCGTTCAATCAATTGTCCTCCAACGACTATCTTGACCGACGGCAGGTTTGGATTTTCGATCCGGGTATTCAAACAGTTCAGCGCGAGGCTACCGATTTCTCGTTTGGATACGATTACACTGGTTAGCGGAGGATCCAGTAGCGCCGATGCAGGGAGGTCGTCAAATCCGATGATGGAGATTTCCTCGGGAACCAGATTCCCATTTTCTCTGAGTGCTTTGAGTATTCCGAACGCGATAACATCGTTGACGCAGAAAAGAGCCGAAGGGAGCTTGATCTCTTCGTCAAGAATTCTCTTCATATCTTTGTAAGCCCCATCCACTGTTGAATCGACATCAAAGGAAAACTTCTCATCATGGGTTCTCCCGAAGAACTCAAGACCTTCTTGAAAGGCTTTATCCCTGAGCCAGAAGTTTCGAGTTTGTACGCTGGATCGGACAATTCCGATTTCATCGTGACCCTTTTCAATGAAATGTTCCAAAATCGAGAATACGGAATCCGTGTTGTTCATGTCGACAAAGTCGAGAGGAACGTACTTGAGAAAGGTATCGAGAAACACGGCTGGAATCGAGCAGTCGATGAATTCGAGAACATCCTCGCGACTCAATTCGGTTCCAAGTATGATGACTCCCGATAAGTGAGTCTGGCCTTCGAACCAGGCGATGATTTCAGTGATTGGCGTCGCGAGGAACGATTTGATCTCAATTTTGTAGGGAAGGTTTTTCGTTTCGCGGAGGATACCATCAATATAATCCGAAATAAATATTTTGTGATCTTGATTTAATGTATGGCCATGTCGGACAATTTGGACAAACTGAATGGTGCCGAGATCGGCCGGAATTGCCAAGCTAAGTTGAGAGGCTCTATATCCGAGATTCGCGGCTATCTCGAGAATCTTACGGCGAGTCGCTTCACTGACATTTGGTTTATTATTAAGCGCTAGAGATACAGTCGCGAGGGATACATCCGCTTTCTGCGCGATGTCTTTGATTCTTACAGTCATGACTCTGGGAGGAACTTATTCCTATTGGATTAAGTCTGTCAACTAAAATATTTCAATAATCGTGGCTTCTCAGTATTGACATTTACCTAAATTGTAAGACTGTGTTTAGTGTAAACGACTAAAAATCCGGCAATACTCACTCTTCGCATTGGATTCTAAATAAACTTTACAAAGGGATTTTAAGAATCGGAAGTAACTTCTTGACAGATACTGTGAACATGCTACAATAATTTTTACATTTTGTTAAAATATTTAGAGGAGGTTTTAATGAAGAAGCTAGCGTTGCTGTCTGGAATCTTATCACTAGTTGTAATGGTTGCTTGTGAGCGGAAAACTGACGACAGCTACACCATGGAGGAAGAAAGGAAGCTTAAGCAGCAGATAGCGGACAGGCAAATAGAGGAATTTTTTGGTGGCGAGGGTTTTTATGACCCGATACACAGCGAGGAAGCTTATCAGGATGCGATTTGGGGACGTCGGCATAGGCGAATAATGGACGGAGAAGATCCAGACGGATGAGGTAAGCATGAGCAACGGTCGTCAAGGTTGATGGAATAGCTTGGTTCGATCGAATGAGAGTGGGAGTTGAGGAATACGGTGCGGAGACGGGCCACGACGCCTTTCTTCTCGGTCCTTCAAAGGCTGATGCCGCTGAGCAGGTCCGCATAATAGAGGATTTGATCGCGCAAGGCGTTGACGCCATTTGCGTTGTTCCTTTTGGCGTGGAAGCTCTTGAACCGGTTCTTGAAAAAGCCAGGCAGGAAGGTATCGTGGTAATTAGTCACGAAGCTTCCACTCAGGTGAACGCGGATGTCATTATAGAAGCCTTTGACAATGCGGCCTACGGAGAGTTTCTAATGGAGAACCTTGCCCAACGCATGGGCGGAGCGGGAAAGTATGCCACTTTCGTCGGCAGTTTACAGTCCAAGAGCCACAACGAATGGGTAGACGCCGCCGTCGCCTACCAAGAGGCCAACTATCCGGATATGGAACTGGTTGAGAACAAGATCGAGGAATTCGATAATTTGGAAACCGCTTACGAGAAGTCTCTCGAGCTTCTTACCGCCTATCCTGACTTGGGCGGCATACAGGGCAGTGCTATGTCAACCGCTCCCGGCGCCGGTTTGGCCGTCGAGGAACGTGGACTTGAAGACCAAGTTTCCGTTGTCGGAACTAGCTTGGTTTCTGTTTCCGAGCAGTATCTGGAGAGCGGCGCGACAGATATGATCGCCTTTTGGGATCCCGCGATGGCTGGTCGGGCCATGTGCGAAATTGCCGTACGCATCCTCAATGGTGAGAGCATCGATAACGGCGCGGATCTCGGTATCACTGGATACAGGGAGATCCTCCAAGATGCGGACAAACCTATTTTATTCTACGGTTCGGCATGGGTAGGTGTAACCAAGGATAACATGGACCAGTATAATTTCTAATCTGTTTCAATCCAGCCATGGGCCCGTTTAGGGCCTGTCGACACCCTTTCCCGAAATTATCCGACGTGAGTTAGTATGATTGCATCATTGGTTGAAGTCAAAAATGTCCACAAACGCTTCTCCGGTGTCTATGCACTGAACGATGTTTCTTTGAGCATTAGCCCTGGAGAAATACGTTGTCTCGCCGGAGAGAACGGAAGTGGGAAGTCCTCACTGATCAAAATCATTGCCGGCGTTTGTCAGCCTGATGAGGGGCAGATTATCTTAAACGGGCATCTGTATGAACATCTCAGGCCCATTGATGCGATTCATGAAGGAATTCAGGTTATTTATCAAGATTTCTCCCTGTTTCCGAATCTAACGGTGGTGGAGAACCTTGCCATCAATTCTCAACTGGAACAAGGCCGAAAATTAGTGAGCTGGACGGATATGGAACGAACCGCCCAATCGGCTTTGGCATATATCAAGGTAGATATACCACTGCGTTCGAAGGTGGGAAACCTTTCCGTCGCCAACAAACAACTGGTGGCGATTGCTCGGGCTCTGCTTCATAACGCGAAACTTATTATCATGGATGAGCCGACAACGACGCTGACCCACAACGAGATCGACAGCCTTTTCGAAGTTATTTCAGAGCTTAAATCCGAGGGCATCGCCACGCTGTTTGTCAGCCATAAACTCCGGGAAGTACTGGATATCAGCGAGAAGTTGACCATATTCCGAAATGGCCGCAAGGTATCGGAGGGTGAGACCGGCGAATACGATGAAGATAGTATCACCTATCATATGACTGGACGCCGCATTTCTGGAAATCAGTTCGCTTTCAATGGGACGAACGATGGAATTCCACTTCTCTCCGTCGACAGGCTCGGACGAAAAGAGGCGTTCGAAAACGTTTCTTTCGACCTCTTCCCTGGAGAAATCATCGGAATCACCGGTCTCCTTGGTTCCGGCCGGACTGAGCTTGCGCTTACTCTCTTTGGTATGCTTTCGGCGAGTTCCGGGAGGACGATAATTGATGGAAGGGAGGTGCTTATCGACTCAGTTGACTCGGCAATGAGGACTGGAATTGCGTACATACCTGAAGACCGTCTAAGCGAAGGTTTGTTTCTCGAACGCAGCATAGGAGACAATATCATAGCCAGTATTCTCGATCGCATCAAAACCCGCATGAAATTCATCGACTTCAAGAAGGCTGCGGGCATCATCAAAACTTGGATCAATACCCTTAAAATCGCCACTCCTAGCTCCGAAAATCCTGCACGATCCCTTTCAGGAGGGAATCAACAGCGGGTGGTTCTTGCCAAGTGGCTTGCCGCGAAATCTCGGATCTTCATACTCAACGGACCGACCGTTGGGGTCGATGTCGGTTCAAAACTGGAAATCCATACCAGACTCCGCAGACTCGCTTCAAATGGAGTCGGCATAATTATTATGAGCGATGATATGCCCGAAGTAGTCCAGAACTGCAACCGGGTTTTCGTGATGCACAAGGGGCAAATCGTTCGGGAATACAGGGACGACTTCGACGAAGATCAACTACTTTCCCAAATGGAAAGCCTGAAATAGATAGAGCCGACTATGAAGAGTTTGCTGAAAGCACACGAGTTCTACATCACGGTGATACTTATTGCCTTTTCACTCATGGTGGGTATCATCAATCCGAGATTCTTTTCCATCGGAAACCTATTCAGTCTACTGAAAAGCACAGTCGTTACCGGTATTTTCGCCCTGGGAGTTCTACTTGTTCTGATATCCGGAGAGATAGATATCTCCTTTCCGGCCATCGGCGTGGTGTCGATGTATATCACAGGAATCATTTTTGAGTCCATGGATTTTTCGGGGCCGGTTATCCTTGCCTTTCTAGTCTCCGGCGGAATTGGGGTTCTGCTGGGACTTATCAATGCGACAGTTATCTCCTCGTTCCGTTTACCCACTTTGATTGTCAGCCTCGGGACTCTTAGCGCCTACAGCGGATTAGTTCTAACCTTTGTCGACACGCGGATTATAAATCGGCTTACTGCTCCGATGGAGGCCTACAGTAAGCTGGCGTTCTTCCGGAGAACGATGGATTCGGGACAAACCGCCGAACTCCATTTCTCTTTCTTCATTTATCTGGCATTGGCCGCTCTTACGGCGCTTATCTTACGTTACACCATTATAGGTAGGGGTGTGTATGCCCTAGGGGGCGATCGCCAAGCCACGGAGCGCGCGGGATTCTCAGTGAGGAAAATCGAGTACTTCATTTACTGCTATGTTGGATTACTCGCGGGTTTGGCGGGAATCATACACAGTGCTCACATAAGAAGTGCGAACCCCTTCGATCTTGTCGGTAGCGAACTGAATGTTATCGCCGCCACAGTTCTCGGCGGTGCGATTATTGGAGGTGGCAGGGGAACGGTGCATGGGACTCTTCTGGGCGTGATGCTTATAACCGTTATAAACAACAGTCTGATTCTGCTGGGCATTCCCAGTTACTGGCAGCGTTTTACGACGGGTTTCGTTTTGCTGATTGCCGTCACCGTCCCTCAAATCAAAGGGGCGAGATCGGCTAGGACCCAGAGGAGAGTGAGAAGTTGAAAGCTCTATCCAATTCGCCTATCAGGCATTTGAAAACCAGGGATGATAATCTGAATCGTCTAATCATTATTTCCATTGCGCTATTCGTTCTGATGGCCATCCTCAATCCTGGCAAGTTCATCACGATGAGGAACTTTCGTTCCATGTCATATTCTTTTCCAGAGCTGGGATTACTGTCTCTTGGACTCACCATTTGTATGATTACCGGGGGAATAGACCTGTCCATTGTCGGCATTGCCAATCTAACGAGTATTCTGGCTGCCAAGTTAATGGTGGAAGTGATGCCGGCGGAACCCACTTCGGCAATCGTTGGACTCTATATTCTGCTGGCGGTAGCTGTCGCCTTCATTATCGGCATCACCGCCGGACTTATCAACGGATACTTGGTGTCGACATTTCATATTCATCCTGTCCTGGTTACTCTTGGAACCTGGCAGATTTTTTCCGGTATCGCCATCATCATAACCAAGGGCTATGCGATTCCTGGCCTTCCCAAGCCCTTCCTGTTCATCGGAAATGGATTATTTCTGGGTTTGCCGATGCCGCTGCATATCTTCCTGGCATTCGCCGTCGTAGTCGCCGTGATGTTGAGAAAAACTCAATTCGGTCGGAGTATCTACCTTATCGGCACCAATGCCACCGCCGCTCGATTTGCCGGGATTCGAGTTCGGGCAATGCTCATGCGTGCATACGTAAGCAGCGCTGTTCTGGCTTCCACAGCCGGGCTTCTGATGATTTCCCGCACGAATCAGGCGAAGGCCGACTACGGTGAAAGTTACGTTCTTCAAGCGGTGTTGGTGAATCTCTTGGCGGGCGTAAGTTGGAACGGAGGATTCGGACGGGTAATCGGTGTTACCATCGCCGTTATGACTCTGCAATTTTTGTCTAGCGGTTTCAATATGCTGCGTTTCAACAATTTCGCCCGGGATTTTACTTGGGGTGTATTCCTGATATTGATCATGATTTTCAATCATCTTATGAACGAACGTAGAGACAGGCTGGAAGCCGATATCGTAGGTGCGAAGTCGGTGGAATAACTATTTTGAGGAGAGGATTATGAAGAAGTTTATAAATCAACCTGAGGCCTTTGTGGATGAGATGCTGAAAGGCCTTCTTGAGGCCCATTCCGACCAACTGAGCTCTGCTGCCGGCGATACACACTGCATCGTCAGAACCGACATATCGAAAGCCGGCAAGGTTGGCCTGGCCACCGGCGGAGGTTCCGGACACCTACCGCTGTTCCTCGGTTACGTCGGTAAGGGCATGCTCGACGGTTGCTCCGTTGGAGGTGTTTTCCAAAGCCCCAGTTCCGATCGGATGCTGGAAGTCACAAAGGCCATTGATACTGGCAAGGGGGTTCTCTACATTTACGGCAACTACAGTGGAGATGTAATGAATTTCGACATGGCCGCCGAGATGGCCGGCATGGAAAACATTCGGGTTGAATCCTATGTCGCCGGAGAAGATGTCGCCAGCGCGCCCAAGGGCAAGGAAGCCAAACGGCGTGGCGTTGCGGGTATTTTCTATGTCTATAAATGCGCCGGCGCCAAGGCCGAAGAGGGAGCTGATCTTGACGAGGTGAAAAGACTCGCTGAGAAAGCGGGAAGCGCGGTCCGAACCATGGGCGTCGCCATCTCTCCAGTCGTTGTCCCCGAAGTAGGCAAGCCGTCGTTCATTATCGGCGACGATGAAATGGAAATCGGAATGGGCATCCATGGCGAACCGGGTATCCGACGTGGCAAACTGCTTCCCGCCGACGAGGTTGTTGGGGAGATGTTGGACAAGCTCCTGCCGGATCTTCCCTATCTGTCGGGAGACACAGTTTCGGTTCTGGTGAATGGCCTTGGGGCGACACCGAAGGAGGAACTCTATGTGGCTTATCGCAAGGCGGCGGAAATTTTGAAGGGAAAGGGCATTTCAGTGTTTAAGGCTTACGTTGGTGAATTTGCTACATCCCTGGAGATGGCCGGTTTTTCCATCTCTGTTTTCAAACTTGACGATGAGCTGAAATCATTACTGGCTGCGCCTGCCCGGACTCCCTTCTTCGAACAGTTTCAACTCAAGGTGTAGCATTTGATGGATGTCGTTACTGCGAAGAAGGCCATTGCCTGCATCCGGAAACTAATGGAAGAGAACCGGGAGTTCTTGGTGGAATTGGACAGTATGATGGGTGATGGGGATCTGGGCCTAACCATGACCAAAGCCTTCAATACCGCCGAGGATAAAATGAAGAACACGGAGGAATCCGATATCGGTCGGTTCTTCGTCAGAACCGGTATGGAGATTGCCAAAGCCGCACCCTCTACAATGGGCACCCTTGTCGCAACTGGATTTATGAGGGGGGGTATGGCTCTCAAGGGCAAGCTCGAACTGTCTCCCGCCGACATGGCCCTGTTCTTTCGCGCCTTTGCCGATGGTTTGATGGATCGTGGGAAGAGTAAGCCGGGAGAGAAGACTGTTGTCGATGTCATTGATCCCGCGGCAACGGCCATGGAAGGAAGCGCCGACGATTGGAATACCCTGGTTGATGCTGGTATCGCTGCCGCGCGAAGCGGTTTGGAAAATACCAAGGCGATGATGGCCCAGCATGGACGGGTTGCCTACTATCAAGAGAAGTCGATCGGCCAGCAGGATCCCGGTGGAACGGCTGGAGTGCTCATCGTCGAAGGAATGCTCAAACCCTTCAAATCGGAGAAATAAAGTATCGCGATCCGAAGCCTTCCCAGCCCGGCGTATCCTGTCCACTTCGTTCGAACAATCAAGCGACTTGGAGAGCTGGTTTTTCCTCTTGGCTCATCCTGCCTCCGCACTCGATATTCAACCTGTGCGGCCCGCCCTCTTGAGCTCATGCTTTTCCGGCGCCTGTGTCGACGCAGCTTAATTCAACTCCCAATGTCGTTTCATGGTAAGCAGCGGAGTGATTTGATAAACGGCTTCCGGCGCCGTATTTGGCACATATGATCATTTCACCTTAGTCAGCCGAACGGCATACGGCGTGTGGGATTGGAAAATCAGGCCATGGACGGAGGCGAGAGCCCGTGATTTCTCAGCCGCTTCGTATTTGAGGGCGTTCTGAACGATTTCGGTTTTCAGCCTCTCCCCCGGCATGCAACTTCTTTCGCCGAACGTTCTCGGTTTCAAGCTCTTCCGAGGCAGGCACTTGGAGTCCATGCGCCTCCGTACTTCAAGGCGCCGGAAGTAGAACGAGAAGGCCGAGTCTTTCTCTCGGCGAATCTCCGCGACCGGCACGCCGCATGTGGACTATCTGGGTAACGTATAAAATCTTTCGCAAATTCTGAAAAAAACATAAAAAAGTCCTTAGGTCTGACGATTGTATATCCAACACAAAAAACCAGTCAGAAGGAGGACTATATGAATGGTAAGATTATC
>Ga0056110_100085_pt1 | contig 20197 bp, 18 predicted proteins | sample WorMetloBBELIZE1_FD_83873 | JGI IMG/M metagenome (GOLD analysis project Ga0056110, IMG submission 83873) | Marine gutless worms symbiont microbial communities from Max Planck institute for Marine Microbiology, Germany - Olavius longissimus B... ... | reverse complement strand
TGGCGTGAAACTTCGCCACTTGCGAAAATGGCGGCTTGTCAGCACGTCACTGACACGCCCGTTTAATCGTTCCACCATGCCAGGTGCCCAGGCTTTCACGGAGCTGATCAAACACCCGCTCCCCGGTAGGCTCACATTCGCCTGCCGCGCCAAGGGCGATTGGTGAATTCCTTACACTTCCCTCCATCTGACGCAGGTTGGAGACGCCTTCTCGCTTCAACAACGGGCGCTCAAGAGACGGCGGGTGATAATGAACTCTCGCGGTGACCACCAGCGCGATACGCGGCAACGACCACTACTTGGCTCAGATGATAACGTGGTGTTCATGGCCGGGGTTCCAAGAAACGAGCCATGGAGCCCGATACCGATTCAAGCTTCCAGTTCTTCGGCCATGAGAAGGCCCGTGGCACAGAAGCGAAGCCCCGCCGGAGATGAGTAAAGCGCCCACCTCGCACGCCCCGCGCGCCCACAAGTTGGAACTTGGATCTGTGGTGGAAGTAACTCTCAGATACCCCAGGGCAACCCCTGCCGTTCCCGCGGCGGACATTTGCGCAATTTCAAGAAGGGAGCCCCCTCTGATCATTACCCTGGCGTTCAGCCGTCTAAAGCGAGCGGTTATAGGTTCTTCAACGGAACCGGGACCGGCTCCTCCGACTCCCCATGCTGCACCGAAAATAGCCTGAGAATATCCTTTTCCTTGCCGGAAAGTCTGGTTGGAATCTCAACCTTAAGCTTCACGTATAAGTTGCCTCGCCTGCCTCCAGCGTTCAAAACCGGAACCCCTTCGCCCCTGACGCGCAGTAGCTTTGAATCCTGCGTACCCGCCGGCACCTTCAATTTGATCCGCTTTCCATCCAGCGCCCTCACCCAAATATCGGCGCCCAGTGCCGCTTGAGTCATCGAAATCGGAAGCGCGCAGTACAAATCGTAGTCGTGACGCTCGAAATAAGTATGCGGATGTACATGAATGTATACATACAAATCACCCGGAGGCGTACCCTTTGAACCAGAATTCCCCTGTCCCTCAAGCCTGATTCGCCTGTCAGGATCCATACCCGGCGGAATACTGACTTTGATTCTCTGATACGAATGAACCGTCCCGCCACCCCTGCAGTTCCTACAGGGATTATCTATAACAGTCCCCACCCCGCCACAGGAATCACAGGTTGTCGCAACTGAGAAGAATCCCGAACTCCTCCGAACCTGCCCTGTGCCGCCACAGTGTATGCAGGTTCTAACACCCTCTCCACCCGCTCCATTACATGCGGAGCAGCTCTTCAATCGCTCATACTCTATTTCAATATCCTTGCCAAAAACCGCCGATTCAAAATCACATTCCACATCGTGACGAATATCACTTCCCCTCGGACGGCCGCGCCTACCAGTGCGAACGCCTCCAAATAGAGAATCGAAAATTCCGGAAAAATCCCCAAAAATATCCTCAAAGCCCCGAAAAGCGCTCGCATTGAAGGTTGGGCCTCCCATGTTTTCCACTCCGGCAAAGCCAAACTGATCGTAGGCCTGGCGTTTTTTCCCATCTGAGAGCACTTCATAAGCCTCTGTGGCTTCCTTGAAACTCCGCTCGGCTTCGCGACTATTCTGATTGCGATCAGGATGATATTTCACCGCCAGCTTGCGATATGCTTTCTTTATCTCATCGCCGGAAGCGTTTTTCCCTACACCCAAAACTTCATAATAGTCCCGCCTAGACACGAAGCCCTACTTATCCTCATCTACAACTTCGTAATCCGCATCCTCAACATCACCCTCCTGCCCGGAATTTCCACCGGACTCACTGTCAGCTCCCGATTTTTCCGCAGTTCCGGCACCGGCTTTCGCGTTCTCAGCTTGAGTTTTATACATTTCCTCAGCAAGTTTCGCTGAAATCTCCGCGAGCTTGTCAGTTCTGGACCTTATTTCTTCGCTGTTATCTGATTCCAATGCCTTCTTCAAATCCGCTATGGCAAGCTCAACAGCCCTTTTTTCATCGGCTTTTATTTTATCGCCATAATCCTTAACGGCCTTCTCCGATTGATAAACCAGTGAATCGGCCTTATTCCTAAGCTCCGCCAAATCTCTTGTCTTTTTGTCCGCGTCGGCATTAGCCTCCGCTTCCTTCACCATCCGATTGATCTCGTCCTCAGAGAGTCCACTCGACGATTCGATTCGAATCTTCTGTTCCTTGCCGGTGCCCATATCCCTGGCCGAAACATGAACAATGCCATTGGCATCAATATCGAAGGTTACCTCTATCTGTGGGACTCCACGAGGCGCTGGGGGAATACCAGTCAATTCGAATCTACCCAGGGTTCTGTTATGAGCCGCCATCTCTCGTTCACCCTGAAGAACATGTATCGAAACCGCCGGCTGATTATCGGCCGCGGTGGAAAAAATCTGGCTTTTTTTGGTGGGAATAGTCGTATTCTTCTCAATCAGCTTTGTGAAAACGCCGCCGAGAGTCTCAATTCCCAGCGAGAGTGGCGTAACATCCAGAAGCAAAACGTCGTTAACGTCACCGCCAAGAACGCCCCCCTGAATAGCCGCTCCCATGGCAACCACCTCGTCGGGATTGACACCGCGATGAGGCTCCTTCCCAAAGAGTTTCTTCACCACCTCTTGAATGGCGGGAATCCTAGTCGAACCGCCAACCAGAATCACCTCGTCTATATCAGAAGGAGAATATCCAGCATCCTTGAGCGCCTGTAGGCAGGGCTCCTTGGTGCGAGCCACCAAGTCCGCGGTCATCTGATCGAACCTGGCCCTGGTAAGGTTGTATTGAAGATGCTTCGGTCCCGAGGCGTCCGCCGTTATAAACGGCAAATTGATATCCGAAGTCTGTGTGCCGGAGAGCTCCTTCTTGGCCCTTTCGGCGGTTTCCTTCAGTCGTTGAAGCGCCATTCTATCCTTGGAAAGATCAATACCCTGGTCTTTTCTGAATTCATCCACCAGCCAATCGATAATCTTCTTATCAAAATTATCGCCGCCAAGATGCGTATCTCCGTTAGTGGAACGAACCTCAAAAACGCCATCACCCAAGTCCAGAATCGAGACGTCAAAGGTTCCTCCCCCAAGGTCGTACACTGCGATTTTTTCTTCCTTGTCCGATTTGTCGATGCCATATGCCAGAGCGGCGGCGGTTGGTTCGTTGATAATGCGCTTCACCTCCAGGCCGGCGATTTTGCCCGCGTCTTTGGTTGCCTGGCGCTGAGAATCATTGAAATAAGCGGGAACCGTGATAATGGCCTCCGTTACCGTCTCGCCGAGATAGTCTTCCGCCGTTTTTTTCATCTTCTGGAGAACTGTCGCCGAAATTTCAGGAGGAGTGTACGACTTATTCTTGATCTTAACCTGCACCATGTCTCCAGCGCCCTTGGCAACATTATATGGCACCATCGTCATCTCTTCATTAACCTCGTCAAAGCGCCTACCCATAAACCTCTTGATTGAATAGATCGTATTCTCCGGGCTGGTTACCATCTGATTCTTCGCTGTCTGACCAATCAATCTGTCACCCTTATCGGTGAAACCCACAACTGATGGGGTAGTTCGAGCACCTTCCTCGTTCTGAATCACGATAGACTCGCTGCCCTCCATCACCGCCACGCAGGAATTAGTGGTCCCCAGGTCAATTCCAATTATTTTGCCCATTGAAAATCTCCTCTAAGTGTTATCCTCGTTTCGATCTTTTTTTTCTTCTTCTTCCGCAGCGCCGACGGATTTCGAGACCACAACTTTTGCGGGACGTAAAACCCGCTCATACAAGCGGTAACCGGATTGAAAAACCTGCTTCACCGTATCCTTTGACACTTTGGAACTTTCCTCAAGCGACACAGCCTCATGAATGGCCGGATCGTAGACATCGCCCTCGGACCCTACCCTTTCAAGGCCATAACTCTCGTTTAACATTCCCTTGAACTGCTTCTCAATCATTACAATGCCTTCGTGGAAGGCGTCAAAATCCTTGGAATCAACCGAAGATTCGATAGCCCGCTCAAAATTATCGATTACCAAGGCCAGATCTTTGAGTATATCCTGGTGACGATATTTGTAGGCATCCTGCTGCTGTTTAACCAATCTCTTTCGAGTGTTCTGGTTCTCAGCCGCCATTCTTAGGATCTGCTCTTTCAAATCGGCGTTTTCAGTCCTCAGGACATCCAGCTCATCTTCCGATTCATCCGAAATTTGAGTTTCCGTCGTATCTTCAGCTTGGTTTCCATGTTCCTGCTCCACCCCGTTGTCTGCGGAGTCATCCTTTTCTGCGTTTTGAATACCTTCGTGGCTCATAACACCCTCGTGAAGCGCTCAATACTTCTTGTTGGCAATAAAATACTCATGGCCAAGAAATAGGGTCAAGAAAAACCCAAATAATTCTATCCTTCGTCCAAAAAAGTGAAACCAGTTGCCGCAATGCCGTTAATGCGGTAGAATGTAGATAATGATTCGGAAAGTTTATACGAACGGTCAAGTCAGTACACTTCTCGTATTCGGTGATCGTAGCAATGAGTCGGGACTTAATTCGATACTGGAAGCACTCAAAGAGCAGGCGGAACGCATAGAAAGCCTTGAAGAGCAGAACCGAGAATTGATGAGGCAGGAAAAAATGCTCGAATTTCTGGCGGCGGTAACCGCTCAGACCGGCGAGATTATGACTCGTGGCCTCAAGGCTATAGAGCGTCTGGAGGGCAGCTTGAAGACGGACAAAATACCATAAGAGAGCTATATAAAAGCGCGAAACCTAGACTTCGAATCCCGGGAAGCCGGAGCAGATGATTCCTACCCACTCAGCGCCAACGAAAAATGGATGTCCCGCTGAAGTCATTGCTGCTGGGTACATAACCGTCCGTTGCTAATGTGGAGATGGGAACCATTGCGATAAGGGCGTCCATGGCGGGCCTCCCTTCCTCGGGATTGTTGAATCAGGGATTGCCATGGCCTTCTCACCCTAGACGTTGATGGAGACCTGTCACACGGCTTTGTCTCTCAGAAAAAATCTTACTCCGGTTTCCACTTGACGACAAAACGCTTTTGCCTTAAGCTTCAAGTGCGAAAGGAGGCGGTATATGGCGAAATTTCTTTTTCTGTATAGTGGGCCGACAACTGACATGTCGGAGTTCAGCGAGGCGGAATCCAAGGCGGTGATGGACGCCTGGAATAAGTGGATAGAGGACAATAAGAAAGTGTTTGTAGATCCCGGAGCCCCATTTGGCGAGTCGGCGGCAGTTGTTGATGATGGCAGCAGCAAGAAGCCACTTGAAGTTCAAGGCTACTCGCTTGTCGAAGCGACCGATATGACCGCGGCAAAAAAACTGACCAAGAACTGTCCGATGTTAACCGAAAAGACCGGTAAGTATGCGGTTGAAATCTTTCAGGTGTACCCAATGCCGTCCTGACCGGGGGTTGATTACTCAGCCTAGTCTACCTGGAAATGGAGATTCCAATGGCAAAGTTCATGTTTCTATACCATGGTCCGATACCCGATATGTCGAAAATGTCCAAGGAAGTTTCCAAGGCCGTTATGGAGGACTGGTTGACTTGGATGAACAGAACAGGAGAGGCTCTGGTTGACCCCGGAGCTCCTCTTGGCCCTTGCGATTCCGTGGTGGATAACGGCTCCAATAAAGCGCCTCTGGAAATTGGCACATACTCCATTGTGGAAGCGCCAGACATGAGGGCCGCCAGAAAGTTCACTGAAAACCATCCGTTTCTGAAGCGAAAAACCGGCGAGTATTCAATAGAAATCTTCAGAATAACTCCCGTTTTCAACTAGTTTGGACTGCCGCCGCCATCATGATTTTTGAAGAGTTTCTAAAAGCCTGCGATGGCGTTCTGGCTTCGGAGGGGCCGCCGGAAGAATGGCCGGAGCTTCTTAGATCGCTGGCATTCGATAGGGCCGGTGACTGGGATGCCGCCCATAGAATAGCCCAGGATGTGCCCACCGAGCAGGGCAGCGCGGTTCATGCCTATTTACACCGGAAGGAGGACGTCGAGTGGAACGCCAAATACTGGTATCAGCGAGCCCGGCGGGCACCGTTTAAGGGCTCGTTAAACGAGGAGTGGGTTGCGCTCGCAAAGGAATTAGTCCGGTAAAAAATCAATAAGTTCGCCACACTACCCCGAGAGACGCCTTGAGCCACAAGCTTTGTACTCGAACGGAATTTCATATCCGTGGGGGTTTTCTTGAAGGAAGGATGCATTTCAGGGCGAATCACCGAAGCAGGTTCCCAATGAACGGGCATGCAGAACCAGAGGATGTTTTCGGGAAACTGTTTTAACCTTGCCGGCCACGTCCGAGAGAGGAATTCCCACCAATTTTTGCCCCCTGTATGCGGACATCTTGCCATACTCTCCCCTGTGTATCATCTCGGCGGCATAGGCACCGAGTTCCGTCGCCACTACTCTGTCCCGCGCGGTTGGACTGCCGCCTCTCTGGATATAGCCAAGGATTGTTTCGCGGGTTTCCAATCCCGTCTTCTTGAGAATCTGATTAGCGATATAAGCGGCCGCGGGTACATTGCGGGGAGCGCCGTTTTTTTTATCCGGCAGTGTGACCCCCTCGGCGACAACGACAATGGAATAGGGCTTACCCTCCTCAGAACGTCGAATCAAATACTCGGAAATCGCCTTGATCTTGTAGGGTATCTCGGGGATTAGGATTATATCTCCGCCGCCCGCCACACCTGCATGCAAGGCTAGCCAGCCCGTCGTATGGCCCATAACCTCCACCACCATAATACGCTTATGGGAATTCGCGGTACTATGCAGCCTGTCAATCGCCTCAGCTGCAATACTCACCGCCGAGTCGAATCCAAATGTCAAATCGGTGCCCCAAACATCGTTATCTATCGTTTTCGGAATTCCAACTACCTTTAGTCCCAGTTTGCTAAGTCGATAGGCGGTTTTTTGGGTGCCGTTTCCACCAATACACACAAGGCAATCCAGGCCGAGTGTTTTGTAATTCTCCTGTATAATCTCGGGCTTGCTCTTTATGTAGTCTTCGTATTCCTTAGCTTTGAATGGTTTTTCCCTGGAACTTCCCAGTATTGTTCCCCCAACAGTCAGAATACCACTAAGAGCCAATTCATCCAATTGTTTGTATTCGTTTCGAATCAGCCCAAGGAAGCCCGAAGAGAAGCCGATAACCTCGTGTTCATATTTCAATACGGCCGTTTTACCAACACCACGAATCGCGGCATTCAATCCTGGGCAATCACCCCCGGCCGTGAGAACACCTATTTTCATTCTGGCTTGGCCCATATCCACATTCCTCCAATGCCGTAATCATACCATAGAGTCCGCGATGTCGATCCGACCAAATCGGGCAAAAAAGGGCGGACACAGCGCATCCGCCCAACAGGAGAGAAAAGGAAAATCAGAACGAGTTCAAACGTGCTGTTTTTACTTGTTCAATATGAACTCTAACTCGTTTCCCATGCGATTGATTTTTATTTCAACACGGTCTTCCGAATTCAGAAGTGAATAGAAATGCTTCAAGTTTCGCACATCTCTTCTGTTAATTGCTTTTATAACGTCCCCACTGCGAAGTCCCAATGACGAAGCGGAACTATCCTCGATTACGCCCCCGATGAGCACGTTGCCGGCATTGCGAGGAATTCTCATCCGCTCACGAAGTTGGGAGCTTATCGGAGCCACCGAAAATCCAGGCCATACATTGACTTTGACTCCGTCCCGCTCTATAGTACGTACGGCAAGTTTCAGGTTGAGATTCACAGTCGAACCCTGCCTGATCAGGGTAAGCGGAACGTTCTCATCGGGTGTCAAAGACGCCACGATTCTGCTTAGATCGTCAGAACTCTCAATGTCGCGTTTGGCCAGCCTGATTATCAAATCACCAGGAAGAACACCGGCCCTCATTGCTGGAGATTTCCCGTAGACATTGTAAATAAATGCCCCTTTTTCGCCTTCCAAATCCAGCTCGGATTCTAATATCTCACTCAAATCGCCCATGTTAACGCCCAACCAGGCATATTCAACGCTACCCTTTTCAATGAAATCGTCGATTGCTTTTTGGGCATTGTTAATTGGAATAGCAAAACCAAGCCCAATGTTTCCACCACCTGCGGAGGCAATGAAAGTATTGATTCCGATAACTTCCCCATTGAGATTGACGAGCGCCCCTCCGGAATTGCCCTGATTGATAGAGGCGTCCGTTTGCAGATAATCCGTAAAACTCTGGCCCGCGCCGCTTCTTCCCTTGGCACTGATGATACCCGCTGTAACGGTGGACTCAAAACCCAACGGGCTTCCGATGGCTAATACCCAATCACCAACCCAAACTTCGTCAGAATCACCTAAAACAGCTATTGGCACCTCATCTTGAGACTCAAAGTAAACCAAGGCTAAATCACGGAGGGGATCGCCGCCAACAAGTTTACCCTTGAAAGTACGGCCATCGTGCAAGTTAATCTCGATTTCGTCTGTGCCTTCCACAACATGGTTGTTGGTTAAGACATATACTCTGTTACCCCGCCTCTCGACAATCACGCCGGAGCCCAGACCCTCCTTCATGTATGGCTGTCCCCTGGGTATATCAAATTGATCCGGTCCGTCAGGAAATCGGAAAAAGAACTCGAAGGGGTTGGTTGTACGCCTGTCAATGACACTGACCGTGTCCAATTGAACCACTACCGGCCGGACATCCGAGGAAATTTCCCTAAATGCATTCTGTAAACTCTCGACAGTGCTCCGTGATTGAGCCAAGGCCGTTGCAGTGGAAACAAAGGCGCCAATCACTGGAAGTAAACCAAGTCTGATTAGTTGGACATAACGGTGTTTTTTAAGGCTTTTCATGCAATCACACTCCTACTTTATGAGCCTAGAATAACACATGAACATTACATAAATATTGCAGGATACTTACAAAACTGAAATATTTACGTTTTTTGGAAGAACAACCCTGAAGCAGGCGCCCCGTCCCTGTGTGTTTACCACACTGATCGATCCACCGTGCGCTTCCGCCAGAGCCTTCACCATGCTGAGTCCAAGTCCCAGCCCACGCGAGGCACGGCTTCTATCCTCTCTGTAGAAACGTTCGAAAACACGATTCTTTTCCCCATCCGCGATGCCCGGGCCATCATCTATCACCTCTACCCAACAATCATCGACGTTCTCGCCGCAGAGTACTTCAACCTTGCTTCCGCGGGGAGCATATTTAACAGCGTTATCCACAAGATTGCCAAATATCTGCCTAAGTCTGACAGGATCACCCATCAGTTCCAAAGCCTCGGGTGCCTCGCAGTGTATGCTCATTCCCTTTTCATCCGCAATGAATTCATACATTTCGCATACCTCGGCCGCCAGAGCGCCCAGATTACAAGGCGCTATATCGAGATGAAGCATTCCCTGCTCCGCTTCGGCAATGTCCATGATGGCGGAAAGCAGCGCTACCGCCTGGTCCGTCTGTTCCACCACTACAGCAAGAACTTCTTCGTACTCACCTGAATTGCCTTTTCTCAGCGCCATCTCCGCATGTCCCCGCAATCTGGTAAGGGGAGTGCGTAAATCATGGGCAACTGCATCCAAGGTGTCGCGCATTCCGCTTATCAACAATTCAACCCTGTCGAGCAAGCGGTTGTATCTGCTGATCAATATGTCGAATGAATCCCCGGTGTCCGGACTGCTAAGACGTCTGCTCAACTCTCCGGTAACTATAATCCTGTCAATTTCCTCATTGAGTTCGCCAATCGGCATCAGCAGTCTTCGTGATGAAATAATTCCAACGATAAGGCCCGCGAGAATAATTGCTGCGATCGCCCACGGATAATACCTCTGATACATTCTCACCAGAAACTGACGATTTTCGGTACTGACTCCCACAAGCAATCGTGACCCATCATCAAGTATCGTCCCGGTTGTAAGAAGCGCATAATGCATTCCCTCGCCTCTTAGAGTTGCATACGTTCCGGGAGAGAGCTGCTCCAATTCTGGATTCATAAGTTCGAAATTTTCCCAGGTGCCCGGGATGAGAGCCCCCTGCAAGTCCCCCTCCGGGCCATTCAGAGTCAATAGGAAGGGGCGCCCGCCATGTTTTTTCATATCCGCCGAGGCTTGGTTAAGCACCGCCTCCGCGCCTCCATACTGCCAGGACGCCCAATAAGAGAGCAATCTAGAATCCAACTCGGCTCGGTCTTGGTTTCCAAAACCAATGAAAAGCGCGCCAAGAAGTATTCCGTATACCAGCACCGAGGACAGCGCCGCGCCGAGAGTGACTACTAGAGTAAGACGAACATGAATCTTGCGAACTGCCTTAATGGGAATTCTCAAATATGTAACCCATACCTCGAACGGTTCTTAGCAGCTTCACAGGGTAGTCGTTGTCGATTCGACTCCTGAGCCTGGAGACCAAAACGTCCACAACATTGGTTTGAGGGTCGAAATTGTAGCCCCAAACCTTCTCCAATATCAGCGTTTTCGTTACAACCGTGCCGGCGTTCCTCATCAGAAATTCCAGAAGAGCATACTCCCTAGGCTGCAGTTCTATTAGATCTTCGCCCCTTGTTACACGCCTGGTAAGAGGATCGAGCGACAAATCCGCTACGCGCATCCCCTGTGCAGCGGTCGCCCGCCCTCCGCGCCTGATTAGAGCTTCAACTCGTACAAGAAGTTCAGCGAATACAAAGGGTTTTACAAGGTAGTCATCGCCCCCCGCCTTCAATCCCCTCACTCTGTCATCTACGTTGCGTCGCGCGCTTAGAAATAGAACCGGAGTTTGGATATCCAGCTTTCTAAGCTCGGTAACAACCGCGAACCCATCCTTGCCTGGCAGCATCAGATCCAATATCACTGTCTCATATAAACCGGAACCAGCGAGTTTCAGCCCCAAATCACCATCCATCGCGACATCAACGCCGTAACCGGCCTCTTTCAATCCCTTGGAAATGAATGATGCAATGTCCTCATCATCCTCTACCAGGAGCACTTTCATGGCATTCCCCACCATCATTCTGTTTCGGCTTGATTTACAGGGTCAAGTGGAAGCACTCCGACGCTAAGTTATGCTATATTCGAACAAGATGAAAAAACTTACCAAACCTGAGCGATCTTGGATCTTATACGACTGGGCTAATTCCGTTCATTCCACTATTATTTCAACCGCAATTTTCCCGCTGTGGTTCGGGCAGGTGGCTGGAACCGGTGGTCTATCGAATACACAGGCCTCCTTCTGGCTTGGGACAGCCAATACCATATACGCTCTCTCCATCAGTTTGATTGCCATGGTAATCGGCACACTCTCCGACTTCAGAGGTTTTCGGAAAAAACTTTTCGTCCGCTTCTGGATCTTGGGGATTCTTTCGACAGGGGCTCTAATTCTGGTTGGAGTCGATGGATGGATAAGCTTGCTGATACTCTACATCCTCAGCTTCATTGGATTTGGAGGTTCGAATATACTCTATGATGCATCGCTGCCCGATGTTACCACGCCAAACAGGCTGGATTTAATCTCCTCCCTGGGTTATGGTTATGGTTACATCGGCGGCAGTACGATTCCGTTCGTTTTGAGCCTGGTAATCATCGCGATGCTTACCGGCATGGATTTCTCAAAGGGACTTCCAACAAGTGGTGTGAAAATCAGTTTCGCCATTACCGTTCTGTGGTGGCTTTTTTTCTCGCTCCCTTATTTGAATAACGTGAAACAGAAATATGGAATAGATCCAGTACGCTCTCCCATCGCTGCGAGTTTCAAGAGATTGGCCAAAACCTTTCTGGAACTTAAGAAGTACAAGAAAGTGTTCCTGTTCCTTATCGCCTACTTCTTCTATATTGATGGGGTTAACACTATTATAAAGATGGCTACCAATTTCGCGTCAAGTATCGGTGTGAGTTTGATGGTACTGCTAGGCTCGATAATTGGCATACAGATTCTCGCCTTTCCCTTCACACTGCTCTACGGCAAATTGGCGCAGCGCTTCGGTGCGTGGCCTCTTCTATTCGTTGGGATCGGGGTGTATACTTTGATAACCGCCCTTGGCACAATAATGCCGTTGCTGCCAGAGACGAAGGTAGTGCCGTTTTTCATCTTGGTTGCATTCCTGGTATCGACGAGCCAGGGTGGAATACAGGCGCTGAGCCGTTCCTACTATGCGTCAATTCTTCCAGACCAGAATTCCGCGGGGGAGTTTTTCGGCTTCTACAACACCATGGGTAGGTTTGCGGCAATACTTGGTCCTTTTCTGATGGGTGCTTTCCCAAGAATCGCCTACCTGACAGGAGTGGTAGATGAGCGGGCGGCATACAGCTATGGTGTTGGAGCGGTTCTCATTCTATTCGTAATCGGCGGCGCCTTGCTGTTCGCGGCGGGTAAAACTGACAACAATCAGTACAAGGATGTGTGCTAAACTTATGATCGGGTTTTCGTTCACAAGAACTTTTTGGGTTGTGATGAGGCGTATGGCGGAGAACCGGAGGGACTAACGCGAAAGAACCTGGGGGCTATATGCGGAAGGCCGAGGAACTAATCGTCGAAGTATACAGGCAGCTACTGGAAATCCGCAGCAGAGGTCTCGAACCCAAAAAAGTGCTGATGTCTCCTGCCTGTTGGTCCAGTATTGAGAGTTATCGGCATTCCCTTGGCGCGTTAAACGGTCCGTTGCCGGATTATTTATCGAAGAATGAAATATTTGGCCTGGAGGTATGGTACGGTGATGAATCTGAAATCCGGGTTGTATGAGGTGGAATGGCATTATGGGCATGAATAGAACTATTGGTTTTATTGGCGCTGGCAATATGGGTGGAGCCATGATCAAGGGACTGCTCTCCGCCGGTACATATTCTCCCTCGGAATTGATAACATCCGATTATAATGAAAGCGTGCTTCAGAATTTGAGCACAGAATTCCCCGGCATTCGAACCAGCACAGACAATGTGAATCCGGCTTCAGCTTCCGTAGTTATACTCGCCATAAAACCCCAAGCCTATGAAGATGTGCTGCGAGGTATCAAAAACACGGTTCAAACCGAAACCATTATAGTCAGCATCGCCGCCGGTCTGCCAATTGAGAGAATAGCCAAGTGGTTCAATCACGATGTGAAGATAGTAAGGGCTATGCCGAATATGCCGGCGTTGGTGCAGGAGGGGATGACGGCTCTTTGCCGTAATCAGGCGGTAAAAGATGCGGAGTTCCAAACCGTTCGAGGAATATTCGATGCGGTAGGGAAGTGCATAATCCTCCCGGAGAACCTAATGGACGCTTATACGGCCCTGGCAGGATCCGGCCCGGCTTGGATTTTTGTCTTGATTGAAGCGCTTGCGGATGGAGCGGTGCGGGAGGGGATTTCGAGAATCCCGGCATACGAGATTGCCGCGCAGATGCTTGCCGGTTCGGCAAGATTAGTGTCCGAATCGGCCCTACATCCGGCCGTGCTCAAGGATCAGATCTGCTCTCCAGGCGGCACTACAATCGAAGCGATAGCCTCCCTTGAATCCGCGGGATTCCGCTCCGCCATTATCCAAGCCTTCTCCGCCTGCGCGGCGAGGGCCAGAGAGCTGAGCAATGAATAATAATGGTTCAACTACCGATGTTGAAATGATATTTTCGGTCAGCGAGCTGACAGAACCATTTCTTCATAGCCAGGATCTGCGAGGCTTCCTGTCACGAGTGGTACGCGTTATCAATCATCACATGAGAAGCGATGTTTGCTCAATATTCCTTTATAACGAGGAAGAAGATCATCTAGTCTTAGAGGCAACGGTGGGGTTGAATCCGCAAATGGTTGGAACCCTGACACTTGCTTCGGGAGAAGGACTGACAGGACTGGCGCTGGAGGAGCTGCGGCCAATACGCGAAGGCCGAGGCACCGACAATCCATATTTTAAATCCGTCCCAGAAAGTGGTGAAGACAAATTCGAATCGTTTCTTGCGGTACCTATAATCCGGGGTATACGTCGTGTTGGGGTGCTGGTGCTGCAAGATACGAAGATTTCGCGATTTAGCAAGTCAGATGTTCGAGCGCTTCAAGCGATAACAGCCCAGCTGGCAACCGCCATAGAGGATGCGATGCTTCTGATAACCCTGCCGGAGAAGAAAAAAAAGCCACCCAAGATCGCGGCGCCGCCAAGCAAGCTCATCAGAGGTACTCAGGTGGTGGAGGGAATTGTGCTGGGCCATGCATACCAAGTGCAGGAATCGAGTTCAAACGCCAACCAGCCCACTGCCCAAAAGAATTCCTATGGCGGAACGATGGAGGACTTCGACGACGCGATTGCCCAAACTGAGCAGCAGCTGGAACAACTGCAAAAACGGCTTGAAGAAGAATTGGCCGACGTCGCCTCTCTAATATTCAGCGCGCATCTTCTGATGCTGAGAGATGAGGGCTTCTCAGGCGAAATGGCAAATCTGATCAGAAATGGTTCCGCGCCAAGTCAAGCCGTGAATCAGGTAGCCGATAACTACATAAAAATTTTCGCATCAAGCAACAACCCTCGAATGAGAGAAAAGGTTTTGGATATAAAAGATCTGAAGCATAGAATACTCGAGAACCTCCTATCCGATAAGAGCGCGCATGGGGGGGGGTACCACGGACAGATAGTCATCACAGACGAATTGCTACCATCCGAATTGCTGAAACTCACCACACAGAATGCCGCGGGCTTAGTGTTGTACGGAGGTGGCGTTACCGCTCATGTGAGCGTTTTGGCCAGTTCCCTGCGAATTCCCCTCATATGCACCGGTGACGAGAGTGTTCTCCTGATTCCTTCGAATACACCCCTGATACTGGACGCGATACAGGGCACATTGATAATTCAACCGGATGTCTCCGCAACCAGTCGTGTGCGGCAGCTCATAGAAGATTCGAAGGGAATCAAGGAACTCGAGAAATACGTAAAATCTGAGACACGAAGCCTCGACGACCAGCGAATCTATTTAAGAGCCACGGTGAATTTGCTTTCAGATTTAAAACTGTCCAAGCGCTTGAAGGCGGAGGGAATAGGACTCTACAGAAGTGAATTCCCATTCCTAATCCGTAGCGATTTCCCTTCGGAAGAGGAGCAATATCGAATTTACAGGCAGGTTGTAAATGGCCTGGACAACCCAGTGGTAACCCTGCGAACGCTTGATGTGGGCGGCGATAAGATTCTAAGCTACATCCCTGATTCCGACGAGGCCAATCCCTTTCTTGGTCTCAGATCAATCCGCTTCCTTCTGGAAAACAAAAAGGTTTTCATCGGCCAACTGAAAGCGATGATTCGGGCAAGCAGGAACAAGGGAATTCGCATTCTGTTCCCTCTGATCTCATCGGTTGATGATTTCGACAATGCGAAAAACATGGTTTCAAAAAGCCTGGGTTTTCTAAAACGCGATGGCTTGGAAGGCTATCCACAGCCCAAACTCGGGGCGATGATTGAGTTGCCCTCCGCCGTTGAATTGGCTCCTGAATTGGCAAGGGCAGCCGATTTCCTTTCCCTGGGCACTAACGATTTGGTGCAGTACACCTTGGGAGTCGATCGGACCAATGAAAAAGTCGCCGATCTCTTCGATATCAGACATCCAGCGGTTCTTCGCGCGGTTAAACGGGTAAGCGATGCCGCGAAAGAGGCCTCTTGTCCACTGTCGGTGTGTGGCATCATGACCAAGGATCCACGCACCGTCTACTATATGATTGGCCTTGGTATTAGAGATTTCACGATGGAACCCGGCACAATCCCCGGCATGCAGAAATCGGTTTCGAGAATGGATACTCGGAAAGCAAGCGAAGACGCAGAAAAACTCTCCAGCCTTGGCACGATCAAAGAAATACACGAATTTACGGATAATCTAAATTTGAGCCGCCCCGACTTCATCGGAGACATATCTGTTTGAGAAAACTCTGTCATGGAAAAGCAGAGAGTCTCAAACTGCGTGAGCTCTATCGGAACCGCTCAAGCCGGCAATTGTGACAAGTCCAGCCGTCAGATTCAAAACGCCCGGGCCGTGATTCGATTCAAACGAGTGGTGAAGCTTATCGGATCCTTGAGTGTTACTCCCTCAACCAGCAAGGCCTGTTCATATAGAAGATGCGCCACATCATTCACCAAGCTCTTGTCGGCGGCATCGGCCAGTCCTTTAACCACTGGGTGATCGGGGTTTACTTCGAGTATGAAGGTAGCCTCGGGTATATCTTTCTGACCCATGGCTTGCAGCATCTGCCGAAGCTGAGCTGAGGGATCGCCTTCGTCCGAAACCAGACAACTCGGCGCATCGGATAGGCGTGTCGAGGCAACAACATCTTTGACAGACTTACCGAGAACATTCTTGATTTTCTTAAGGATAGGTTCGGCTGTTTTCTCCTTCTTCTTGTCATCATCAGTCTTTAAATCGTCAAGCGCCCCTGAACGGTTTATCGCCTTCATTTCCAATTTCTTATATGGACCAATCATAGGAGTTACTATCTCATCAATCTCATCCGACATAATAAGAACCTCGAAACCCTTTTCCTTATATGCCGTCAATAGGGGAGACTTTCGAAGCGCTTCCTTGTTCTCCCCTATCAAGTAATAGATTGTTTTCTGATTCTCAGGCATTCTGCTTTTGTAAGCCTCAAGGCTGGTCCATCCCTCAACCGCGGTGGATTCATACCTGACGAGTTCAAGAAGATCGTCCTTATGAGCCCAATCCGAGTAGAGTCCTTCCTTTAGCGGACGATTATATTGCTCGATGAATTCCGCGTAATTGTTCTCATCTTCGGAAAACCTTTTGAACTCACCCAGCAGTTTCTTTGTTGAAGCCTCTCTGATATTCACCATAACCTTGTTCTGCTGAAGTGTTTCCCTGCTGATATTCAATGGGAGATCTTCGGAATCAATCACGCCGCGCACAAATCTCAAGTACACAGGAAGAAGCTCTTTATCATCGTCCGTAATGAATACCCGCTTCACATAGAGTTTCACGCCGGGTTTGTAATCCGCCTGAAACATATCCATAGGCGCTTTTTTTGGAACAAAGAACAGGGTTGTATACTCCAGGGTTCCCTCCGCCTGTACGTGAACACGAAGTAAGGCATCGTCCGAGTCGTGTGAAATCGTCTTGTAGAATTCGTTGTAGTCCTCAGTTTTCAATTCTGTTTTCGACCTCTTCCACAGCGCACTCGCCAAGTTAACACGTTCATCTTTTTTCTCTTTTTTTTCCTTCTTGTCGGTTTTTTCCGTCCAATGAAGGTGAATCGGAAATGCAATGTGATCTGAATACTTCTTTATGACCGACCTTACCTTCCACTGTGAATCATATTCCTTGCCCGTTTCGTTGAGATTCAGTGTCACCGTGGTGCCCTGGGCCTCCCTCTCAGCCTCCTCAATGGTGAAGCCGGATTTCCCATCGCTGGTCCACTTCCATGCCCTGTTGTCACCGGCCTTCCTGGAAACCACTTCAACAGAGCTCGCCACCATGAAACAGGAATAAAAACCAACACCGAACCTGCCAATCAGGTTGGAATCCTTTTTCGCATCACCGGTCAATTTCTCCATGAAATTCTTGGTGCCGGAACGAGCGATCGTACCGAGTGAATCGGCCAAGTCGGATTCGTTCATGCCAATCCCATTATCTTCAATAACAAGAGTATCCTCTTTCTCACCGATGCGAATGTCGATTCGTGGCGTGAAATCCAAGCCTTTCAAAGCATCATCGGTCAGTGTCAGATACTTGAGCTTGTCGAGCGCGTCGGATGAATTTGAGATTAGCTCCCTGAGAAAAATTTCAGTATGAGAATAGAGAGAATGTACCAGCAGATTGAGAAGTTGACTAACCTCCGTTTTGAATTTTTTCATATAAGTTTCCTTAACAGAATGGAATTTTTCGCTTGATAAAATACTAAGTGGTCCCTGTATTCGGCAAGTAATAACTAGATAAGCTTCCATCCCTTGGCGCGGGGCCTTGTCCGAACAAACCCCCCTTGCCGGTTTGCGGCATTGTGGTAATGATGGGTAATATGGAGCAGTCGCATTCGAATAGACAAATTGATGACGGAAGCTGATGTTATCTGGCCGATTGCCTTCCTTGCGGTACTGTTGATACTCTCTGGGTACTTCTCGTCGGCGGAAACGGCGTTTACCTCGCTCACCCCTGGTCAGATCAATTTCCTGGCAGAGAACCGCGGTAAACGCGGTCGATTGGTGAAAAAACTTACCGAACGACACGACATCTTGTTAACCACACTCCTGATTGGCAACAATCTGGCTAACTTAGGGGCGTCCGCGCTGACAACCGCAATGACGATTAAACTGTTTGGCAACGTCTATGTGGCCGTAGCCACGGGAATACTGACCCTGACAGTCCTGGTTTTCTGTGAAGTCTCTCCGAAGCAGATTGCGCTGGTGACTAATGAAACCATCTGTCTGATAAGCGCGCGTTTGGTAACCTTGCTTTCGATAGTCCTAAGACCCTTTATCTGGATAGTGTCCTCCGTGAGTCGGAGCATCACCTTGTTATTTGTAGGCAGCGAGCGGAGAGAGCTTACACTTGAACAACTTCTGCACCATGTGAAAGTGGCAGAAGGCCAGGGGGTGGTGGAATCCTATGAAGAGGAGATGGTGAGAAACATTTTTCGCATCAACGACACACCCGTCAAGGCCATTATGACACACAGAACTGAGTTATTCATGATTGACGAAAACACCACCATTCAGGATGCAGCCGATCTCTTCGTTGACTCGGGACATACGAGGGCGCCTGTACTAAAGGGTGATTCAGAAAATGTATCGGGGCTTGTAACCTTATTCGATTTAGTCAGAGTCCTGAAAAAGCGGCCCCATATTCCACTCAAAATGATTGCCAAAGCACCCTATATAGTTCCTGGAACCATGAGAGCTCACGAACTATACTTTCGGCTGAAATCCGAACCGATTCAGATGGCAATAGTGCTTGACGAATACGGGGGACTTGACGGCATTGTAACTCGAGAAGATATCATAGAGGAAATCTTCGGAAAATTCCTTGACGAGGGAGCGAAACCAAGCGCCGATCCAATCAGTGAGCAGCCAGATGGCTCCTGGATTATTCAAGGAGATGCGGATTTCTACGATCTAAGCGATATGCTCGGACTGGAATTGAAACACGACAGCCGAACTCACACCATCGGAGGTTACCTCCTGGAAAGGAGTGGCAACATACCCGCGCAGGGCACTGTAATCGAACTTGAGGAGGGGCAATATACCATTTTGGAAACCCGAGATAAAAGGATAGCTTCGGTTCGATTCAAGCCATCGAACAATCCAGGGGATTAAGGCCACAAACTCAAAAGAGCTCCAGTTGTCTTCCGCCAAGTAAATCATTATCCTACCCTACAATGATACAAACGCCCTTAACGCTTGAACATCAGGAAATAGTCAGCGAAAAACTTGATGCCATCGGAGTACGACTCTCCGAATTCTCCTTCCCAAACCTCTATCTCTTTCGCAACAAGCACGAATATCATGCAGTGGAAACGCCTCACGGCTTCTTCATCTCCGGCGTAAGCTACGACAGAAAAAAATATCTAATGCCAATGGCCAGTCCGGATAAAACCAGCGAAAACTGCTTCAACGAACTGAAGAAGCTTCTCTACACCCGCAACTGGGATTTCCTGTTTCCAATCCCTCAAGCCTGGCTGGACTGCTTCGACGAAAATGAGTTCAGCATAAGCAGCAACCCCGACGACAGCGACTACCTCTACAGCACCGAAAAATTTAAAACCTATCCAGGTAAGTCAATGCATAGGAAGAAGAATCTACTCAATCAATTTATCAGAAATAACGAATCCCGGCTCATCCCCCTAAGCAGTGACACCAAAGAGCATGCCAGGAAGGTTCTCGAGCAGTGGCAGAGGAACACCCCCCAGGAATTCCATCAAAACGACTACACTCAGTGCGCGGAAGCCATAGAGAAACACCAAGTTCTCAATTTAACCGCCGCCCTGGCCTACGCCAACGGAAACCCCATCGGATTAATCATCGGTGAAGCATTGAACAAGGACACCTTCATAATTCATTTCGCCAAGGCCAATATCGAAATCAAGGGCGCCTATCAATACCTTTTCAGCCAATTCGCCCGTGATTTCTGTCCGGACCACCAATATATAAACCTTGAGCAGGATCTCGGCAACGAGGGCCTAAGAAAGACGAAAACCTCGTACCGTCCCGATTTGATGAGCCACAAATTCCGAGTCAACATTAAATAACCTCTGAAGATAAGGTTTTCCAGTGAAAGCATACATCCATTCACGGCCTTACTCCA
>Ga0056110_100080_pt1 | contig 21590 bp, 18 predicted proteins | sample WorMetloBBELIZE1_FD_83873 | JGI IMG/M metagenome (GOLD analysis project Ga0056110, IMG submission 83873) | Marine gutless worms symbiont microbial communities from Max Planck institute for Marine Microbiology, Germany - Olavius longissimus B... ... | reverse complement strand
TGGTTGCCGCCAGGTTGCGACATATTGCCGGTTCGACATGGAGCGAGCGTAAGTATCTTAATATGGATCTATTAGGAGAATGGGAAAAGGAGAATCAGGCATCATGATTTAGGATTTTCAAGATTGAGGAATATGAATTTGCGAAAGATTCTTGACACTACCTCGGAGGCAGGTTTCCGGTGCTGGTTCACTAAAGCACCCGCATTGCAAGTGGATCTCAACCTTCCATCCACGGTCGGATTGATGAATGTCGAACCATTAGTTCGGCTTCCAACAGGAACTCACGAGGTGCCCGATTGGGTTTGGCGATCCGACTTAGCATTGCGTCAACCGCGGCATCCCCAATAGCGGCACATGGCTGCTTCATGGTTGTCAACGGTACACGAACCAGTCGCGCGTATTTCACATCATCAAACCCGACAATGCGGATGTCATCCGGGACACGGTATTCAAGGCGTTCAAGAATTGGAATGAGCAACGCCGCGATTTCGTCCGTAACACACATGATATCTCGTGCACCAGAGGCGATCATTTGCTGAACTTGGGCGATATCTTCAGGGTTAATGGAATGTTCCCATTCAGCGTCCAATACAATACAGTTTGATGTGAGTGCGAGCCGGTAGCCGCCGAGTCTACTGACAGCCGTTGTCGCGATGAGTGGTGTGGAGACGAAGTCTACCCTCTGGGCTCCTTGCTTGATGAGGTGTTCAGTTGCCACCCACGCAGCCCTTACGTTGTTGATACCAACTATGTCGAAGTCACCCCGTTCCGGGAACGCCTTGTAGTCCGCGTCTAGAAGGACTACCGGAATCTGGCTTGCTTGCAGTAAGTCGATGACATCATGGTTGATTCGTTCGAGTTCCGGATCAAACTCCACCGGTTGAAAAAAGATACCGTCAACCCGCTGTTTGACGTAGCTTTCAACGGCATGGAGTATTGTGCTTCCTCCATCTGTGCCTCGTGTAGTACCACCCCAGCTTAGTGTGAATCCATCTGTTGGCGCTCGCTCCGCGATGCGTGCGCAAATTGGCTCAAAGATTTCGCCCCGGCCAAGTCCGGGTACTAACAATCCAAAATTGAGCGCTTCTTTGGGAGGGTCTATTTTAGTTACAAAGCTGCCGGCACCCACCCGTCGTTCTATCAATCCTTCGTTCACAAGGTCGTTGAGTGCCCGGATAACTGTCGGTCTCGATACTCCATAACGTTCCGCGAGATTGCGTTCTGTGGGAATCTTGGTTCCAGGAGACAGGTTCCCGTTGACAATCTGTGCACGGAGTTCCAAGCTGATTGTTGAGTATTTCTTTTTGCTGTCTTCCATTCGTGGCTGTTCCTACTTCAAGTAAAACCTTGACAAATTGGTATTTCCAATGTATCCAATGTATATCCAATAGCAAGTATTGGAAAGATATAATTATGCGTAAGTCACATGGTTCGGTTTTAGGAATCGACATTGGTACAACCTCTATCTCCGCGGTACTTATCTCACCAACTGACGGAAGCAATATTATAACGCACTTTTCTGCTCACGGTGCGGAAATCTCGCCTGATATACATGGTGGTCACCTTCAGAACCCGACTGTTATCTTATCTGCGGCTGCGGCGCTTATCGATAAGTTGATCAACGAGACAGAGGATATTCGCGCAATTGGAGTGACGGGTCAGATGCACAGCGTCTCACTTGTCGATGATAATGGGCGGGCGGTTACGCCTATTTATACATGGCTGGACCAGAGACTCAACAACCAGATTGGAAACAACGGTAACGGTAGAGAGTTGTTCGCCGCAGAGTACGAAGAAGAGTTAAACGCTGGTTATGGCATCGGTACTGTCTTCTCATTAATACGAAATAATGATGTACCAATAAATGCGAGACGTCTTATTTCAGTTCCAGATCTTGTATCTGAATACTTAACGAAGCACAGTCGAGAAACGCCACTTGGGGTGACGACGCCAAGTCTCGCACAAAGCTTCGGATGTTTTGATGGTGTGAACTCATGTTTTCGTGAAACTGGGCACCGGGCTGTTGGTAATCTTGATCTACCTCGAATAGTGCCGTCAGGCTCAGTTGTCGGACGATATCGGGGTGAAATACCGGTCATCGCGGCCGAGGGAGACAATCAGGCGGGCTTCACCGCAAGTGTGCGAGACCCTGAAAACTCGTTCTTCATCAACATCGGAACCAGTGCTCAGATCAGTTTCAAGGTTGGAGCTGATGATATGCTTGATGAATCGGATAAGAATGGAATCGAATTACGACCACTAATCGGTGAATCAAGGCTTGCAGTCGGCGCGACTCTTGGCGGGGGTAAGTCGTTCTCAGTGCTCTCTAATCTGGTCAGGGAGATTGCATTACAATTCTGTGACTCCGATGGCTCCGCCATTCTTGATGCTCTCAGTTCCACCGAACGGCCGAATCAGAGTCAGAGCTTGGTTGTTGACCCACGTTTTTTCGGTTCCCGGGTGGATCCTCAATCTCGTGGTTCCATCACCGGTATCTCTGGAACGAACCTCAATCTTAGGGCACTGTATTGGGGAATCGCGGATGGCGTTTCAGAGGAGTTGTTTCAACTTGCGGAGAGTCATGTCGGTATTATAAAGGGTGGTTACGTGAGTGCATCGGGAAACGCGGTGGATAGGAGTCCTGCACTTCGCCAGTCTCTGTCGGAACGATTCGGTGTTCCTGTACGACTTCCTCGGGAGCGTGAAACAGCAGCTCGTGGTATAGCTCTGGTGGCCCTCGCGACAGTTGAGGGAGGAATCAATCGGCTAACGGAGCTGCGGCATTCGCTGGTCCATTACCAGGATGAGTTGTCAGAGTGAATTGTTGAATCAGCCTGGTTAATATGGCATTACCAAAAGAAGGAATGGTAAATAAATAAGCAGACAAAAACTTGAAATTGGACTTGACAAATATCAGACTTGCTGTATTCTGTTTTCAACTCAAATCTAAAAGGAGGTGCTTCAATGAAGCAAATTGTGACTATTCTGTTGGTACTACTGGTTGGTAGTGTAATGGCTTTTGCGACTCCACAACCGGAAACAAGGGATGACACGTACGAAATCGTGTTTATTCCTAAACTGGTTGGTATCCCATGGTTCACGGCGATGGAAAACGGACTCAAGGACTATGCCTCTGAAAACGGCGGCATTGACGTTTCCATTGTCGGCGCACCTGACACCGACCCCGCAGCTCAGGCGCGCATTCTTGAGGATGCAATTGCTCAGGAACCTGATGCGATCATCGTTGTCCCCAACGATACCCAAGTGCTTGAGCCTATCCTTCAGCGTGGTAGGGATGCGGGAATCCTGATGGTAACTCAGGAAGCTCCCGGCGTGGCAAACGCGGATCTGGATATCGAGTTCTTGATTGCCGAGAAGTACGGAGCTGATATGATGGAACTGTTCGTACGTGAAGCGGGAACTGAAGGTGGATACGCTGTTATGGTTGGTGGTCTTACTGTAACCTCGCACAACCAGCGGGCAGACATGGCCGTTGCGTATCAGGAAGCCAACTACCCGGGACTGTACCAGGTAAGTAGCCGACTTGAGGGATCAGAGTCGGTGGAAGACGCTCAAGATCGAACCCTTGAGCTCATTGCCGCTCATGATGACCTGATTGGAATGATTTACATTGGCAGCCTTGGTGCCATTGGTGGATCACAGGCGCGCGCCTCTCTCAACCGTGATGATTTCACCATCGTTGGTGGTTCTGTTCCGAGTCAGGCGAAATCGTACCTTGAGGAAGGCTTGATTGACGCGAACTATATCAGTAACCCGTATCGCATCGGTCGTGATTCCGCGTACGTTGTTGAATACGTCCTTGATGGCGGCGGCCTTGCTTCGATCGGCAATCTTCCGGAATATGGTACTCCACAGGTGGCGGGAAGCGTGATTACCTTCCATGCGCCGTCTGAGGTGACTGCTGAAAACGCCGATTCTTTTGGATTCTAAGCATTTCGAAATGTGATTAAGTCCCGGATATGGAGTGGAAATGGAACAAAACCTCTTGGATTTAAGAGAAACAACCAAGCTGTATCCGGGAGTTCGTGCCCTGGACAATGTGAACTTCACCCTTCGTGAGGGTGAGGTCCACTGTCTTGTGGGTGAGAATGGTTCCGGTAAATCCACCATGATTAAAATTGTTTCAGGTGTGATTGAGCCGGAACCAGGTGCCCATATGACGTTTGACGGGCAGTCGATGGATGGTCAATCGGCACTGGACGCCATTGAGATGGGAATACGGGTGATATATCAGGATCTCGCCCTGTTTCCAAACCTGACAGTCAAAGAAAACGTCGCATTCGGAATCTACAATGAAACTACCGGGCCGACGGTGAACTGGGCGGAAGTGGAACGCCGGGCCAAAGAAGCCATGGCTCTCATTGGACTCAATCTGAACCTTGACCGAAAAGTTTCAATGCTGTCAATCGCCGAGCAACAACAAGTTGAAATTGCACGCTCTCTTACTGGCAACCTCAAGTTGTTGATTCTTGACGAACCGACCGCATCTCTCACGCGTTCAGAGGTGGACAGACTTTTCGCGACAATTGCCGCGCTCAAAAAGCGAGGGGTCGCGACATTGTTTGTAAGCCATAAGCTCAACGAAATATTCGAAATCGCTGAGCGAGTGACGGTTTTCAGAGACGGGAGGAAGATTGGTGTTTACCAACCAGACGAGTTGGATCATGGCAAGTTGGTCTACTTAATGACTGGCGAAAAGGTTGAAATAGAACCGCCGGAACCAATTGCACAAGATGCGGAAGAACTCCTTCGAGTGGAAAACCTATCTCGAGACGGCAACTACAAGGACATCTCTTTTGATCTTCGAGAGGGAGAGATACTTGGGATTACCGGTCGCCTTGGTTCTGGACGAACGGAACTCGCTCTCAGCCTTTTCGGAATGAACCCAGCGGAATCGGGCGAAGTGTACTTAAACGGGGAGAAACTGTTTCTACGGAATAATAGCGACGCGACACGGGCAGGGATTGCCTACGTACCGGAAAACCGGCTTACCCAAGGTTTGGTGATGGCTCAGTCGATCCGTACGAATCTGACAGTTACGGTACTTAAGTCCTTTCTAAACAAGGTTGGTCTCATCAACCCGGACAAAGTAAATGGAACCGCGAATCGATGGGTGAGAGAATTGTCTATTAAGATTCCGGATCTGAATGCCGCGGTGCAGACATTGTCGGGAGGAAATGCTCAGAAAATCGTTCTTTCGAAGTGGCTCGCCACCGATCCCAAAGTTCTGATTCTCGATGAACCGACGGTGGGGATTGATGTACTGGCAAAAGACAGCGTGCATTCATTTGTTAAACGTCTTGCCGCAAGCGGTATCGGAATCATCCTGATCTCAGACGAAGTGCACGAGGTTCTTTACAATAGCCACCGAGTTCTTGTTATGGATCGTGGGCGTATTCTTGATGAGGTATTTCCGGGTCCAAAAGCTGAGGAACAACTTCTTGAGCGATTCAACCTTGCGTAAGTTAAGTAGTGGGATGACAATGAATAATGAACCAATTGGATCAAGGATATTTTCCCAAAACGAAACCTACCTGTTTCTGATTCTTGTAATCCTTGTGACAGTAGTGAGTCTCATCGCCCCTAACTTTCTGACTGGTAGAAATGCATTCCAGATACTAAGGAGCGCGTCGTTTACGGGAATCCTTTCAATCGGATTTCTCTTTGTTTTGATTGCAGGTGGACTTGACATCTCATTCACTGCGACTGCGACGGTCGGGCAATACCTTATGGCGCTCCTGCTGGTGGGGCGTCCGGAAACTCCCATTATCCTTGTAATATTGATTCCGATGTTGGTGGGTATTCTGCTGGGAAGTCTGAACGCGATACTTATCCATGTTCTTGATGCACCGTCTATTATCGTAGCAATCTCAAACCTCAACGTGTACTACGGTCTCCTGCAGATATTCTCGGGAGGTAGGTGGTTGTATGATTTTCCCAAATGGTTCAATCAGTTGGGACGAGGATTCATATTCAACTTCGTTGACGAAAATGGCGCGTCATACGGGCTCGCGTACATTTCCATTATCTGGGGAGTAATAGCCTTGGCGGGGTTTTTCATCCTCAAATATATGAAACTTGGCCGGCGTATCTACGCATTGGGTGGGAATCTGGAAGCGGCGAAACGTGCGGGGCTCAATATTTTCGGACTCCGGGTGTTCGCATACGGATTTCTTGGGTTTTCCGCGGGGATCGCGGGGCTTGTTCAGTCACTCAATACACAGACGGTTGCTCCAAACGCATTAGTGGGTAGAGAGTTTGACGTTGTTGCCGCTGTTGTATTAGGCGGCGCGGATATCTTTGGTGGTTCGGGATCAGTTGGGGGCACACTTCTTGGAGTGCTGCTGATAACCGTCATTACAAACGCGTTGACGATTCTTAAGGTTCCACCCTACTGGCATCAGGTAGTGATTGGACTGGTTCTACTGGCGAGTATCAGTGTTACGTCAATTCGCACATTGTTGGCAAAGAGGAAGGAACGTACTATCGATGTTCGAGAGGATAGTTAAAGCATACAACTCTTGGCGGGATAACAACCACGATATCTCCGCGCTTCCCTGGCTGTTATTAGGAACGATTGCCGTAATGACGGTTGCCACCGGCGGGCGGTTTTTGCGGCCAAGTAACATCGTAAATATTCTTGCCCAAGCCCCTGAGTTGGGATTGCTTTCGCTGGCGATGATGCTGGCAATGATAACCGCAGGTATAAATCTTTCGATTATAAGTACGGCGAACTTCAGCGCGGTTATAATGGCATTGATTCTTACCCGTGTAATGCCCCCGGAACCTACCGCTGGTATGGCTGTCGCATTTGTAGTGATTACGATGCTGACCGGTATCGCGGTATCTGCGAGCCTTGGTGTTTTTAATGGATACTTGATTGGCTACCTTGAGGTGCCGGCCGTTCTCACAACCTTGGGAACGATGATTCTCTATGAAGGGATGACTCTCGCGATTACCAAAGGCTATGTGATTTCTGGAATGCCATCACAACTGCTCTTCATTGGAAATGCCCGCTTTCTCGGTGTGCCATTTCAGATGTACATATTCATATTGGCTGCGATTGTCGTGGCGGTCGTTGTGAAGCGGCGACCGTATGGAATCCACCTCTATTTAACAGGATCTAATCCAATAGCGACACGCTTTTCCGGAATCAATGTACGAAAGGTTCTCATGCGAACCTACGTCCTTTCGGGCATTCTTTCAGGTATCGCGGCGATCGTACTTCTCGCACGATTCAATTCCGCGAATGCCCGTACCGGATCTTCTCTCCTTCTTTCAACAGTGCTGATTTGTATGTTGGGTGGAACGGATCCGTTTGGTGGATTCGGAAAAGTTGGTGGACTGGTAATGGCTCTGTTCATACTCCAGATGGTTACCAGTGGGCTCAATCTACTCGGTGTGAGTTCGTTCGCCACCGTGGCAATCTGGGGGATTATGTTGATTGGAGTCATGCTCTACCGCTATTTGCAGCATAAGCTCTGGGAGAGGAAAAGAAAACAACAGCAGGTTCAGGCTTTGGAATAAGCCGGAGCCAATATAGGCCAGGAAAAGGAAAAACATAATGAAGTTCGGAGCACATGCTTTTGTCTGGGAAAAGGAATGGAACGATGTAACGGGTCGCAGAGTAATTGCTGAAGCCGCACGAATTGGCCTCAACATGGTTGAGATTCCATTGTTGCATCCAGAGTCATTTGACGGACCCGGAACGAGGGCCGTATTGGATGAACATGGTATTTACGCAGCCTATTCCCTGGGATTACCCAGCGACCGTACATTGCCCGACAATCCTGAGGGAGCGGAAGCGTTCCTCAGGATTGCCATTGATACCATAGAATCTGCGGGAGGCGATATTCTGACCGGCGTCCTATATGGCACCCTTGGAGACCTTCCCGGGCGACCACCGATTGAGGCGGACTACGCGATGATATCGGAGGTACTCAAGTCTGTAGCGCAGTATGCTAAGCGGAAGAACATCAGACTTGGGGTGGAACCTGTCAACCGTTACGAAACATTCCTGGTCAACACTGCCCAGCAAGCGGTGGAGCTGCTTGATCGCATCGGTGAAGACAATATGTTTGTCCACCTGGATACCTACCACCTGAACATTGAAGAAGATTCGTTCAAGAAAGCGGTTCTCACCGCAGGTGAACGGATGGGTTATATCCACCTTTCAGAGAGCCACCGGGGTACACCTGGGCGGGGGACGGTTGACTGGGACGGAGTCTTTTCAGGTTTGAAAGAGATCAACTTCACCGGTGCGCTGATCATGGAATCTTTCGTGGATCTGAATCCTGACATCGCAAGAGCAACCTGTATGTGGCGAAAGATAGTAACAGATCCCGAAGCAATGATTCGAGACGGTGTCACATTCTTGTCAAACAAAGCGAGAGAGCACGGGCTACAATAGCGTGACAGAAAACAATTAACTGTAACCTGCTCCTCTACCTTCCATCCTGCGTTATGATGGATTTCGCTGTCGTTGTGGTCTGTCATAGAGGTGGTACAAACATCGGTGTCAGGTTTCAAGTGTTTGGTGATGTGTTTGACAGAAATTCCAGACATGATACTCCTTATAGTCGCCCGAGACAAACCTCTGGCGGCCAATGGCTTTTTTGGGGTATCAGGTAATTATGGATTCGCTCATATCGACGCAGTGTCTGGTGTAAATCTTCGCCACCTGATTCAAGTCAAACTTGGCTCCGAAAATTTCAAGTGGACTGACCCGCAAAATGGCCCCATTGGCCTGACTGCCCGGATTGGAATTTCCCCGCGGCCCGGCGGCATTTCGCATGAAATAACGATTTTTCCGCCCTGAAAACCAATCCATTGCCAATCTTTGAAATTGAGGCTTATGATTTCGTTTGAAGAACCGTAGCTCGTCTTTGAATATTCGTTCCGCGGGATGGTTGAGCTGCTCAGGATTGCCGGAAGTAACTGCTGATTGAATTGGAACCAGTGGCGACAGGGTTTGTTTATTTCTCACACACCCACTTGGCAACGCGGTATGGAATTGAGGGAATTCACCGCGGCGAATCGATTTAGGATTGTCGGCTCACCATTTCCTTGATCCAGATCGGGGCAAAGGGAGAGGTGCATCCCCTGGATACTGGATAGTCGCGATAGATTCCCAACTTCTCTCCGATGCCCACGGCCCTCTCGCGGTACTTGGCGAAGTGAATTCCGATTTCCGCAAGCGTCGCATTCATGGTCCATTGAACTTCCGGGGCGGCGACTTTCATTTCGGACTCGATACGGCCCAGGAGCGCGGGGAGGTCCAGACCCTCCGGACTGCTTCTGACTCGTTCAGCGGTGAGACTCCATCCCGACCGGGCGGCCATGGCGTCCTCAGAGTTCATCCAGCCCCTGCGAAGAATCTCCTTGTCAGGATGCTTGTTGACGACGTAGGAGTTCAGCCAGTCGGCTACACGCACAAAGCTGACGGACCGAACCATTCGACCCACTTCCTCAGTTGAGAGGACCCTCGGCTCAATCACGAGGATTGCAAGGAAGCGCGCGTCGATGTTCTTTGTCTCCCAGAGAGCCATGGCCAGCTCATTGTCGGTTCTGACCCTCTTTGCCAGCTTGCGGATGTCGCCGAGCCGAACTCCGAACTGATTGTCACCGGCGCCCTGCTTTTTGTTCTGCGCGCGCACCTTCTCGTTGCCGAGGGATTCGAGTTGTAAAAGAATTTCTCCGAGATTCATTGGCATTTGGATACCTCTAAATGATGTTGACCTGTACTGGATATATCATAATAATTGAGTCTTGAGAATCAAGATGAGGAGTGGCTTTGAACAGCTCGGGTTGTTAACTCGAAAAAGGAATATAATAATTCGGCTCAGGAGAAAATAACATGAAAGCGTTAGTGCCCTATTTGGTTTTTGACGGGAATTGCCGAGAGGCCATGAACTTCTATGAGGAGGTTTTCGGCGGCAATCTTGAGATTATGACTTTTGCGGAGGCTCCAGATGAGGTTTTTGATGGAGGGGAGGACAAAGAAGCGATTAAGGATTCCATAATGCATTCCTGCTTAACTAACGGCGCTCTCTGCCTGATGGCTTCGGACAATTCCAAGGGGAAACCAAAAACAGGCGACAATGTTCAACTAAGTATCCAATGTGAGTCTGTTGATGTATTGGACAATCTGTTCGACACTTTGAGCAGTGGAGGGAAAAGTGTTATGCCTCCGGATAATGCATTTTGGGGTGCCAGATTTGGAATGCTCACCGATAAATTTGGAATTAATTGGATGCTCAATTGTCCACTTGAGAACAAGGAACAATGAGGGCTGGCTGGATAGATGTGTCGAGGCAAGTCCCCGAACTTAGGTGTTTTAAAGCGCTTATATTGAATACATGCTTTTTTTGAATCCTGGCATCTCTGGAGTTGGGGCTGGATAGTCTTGCCCTGACAAGAGAAAGTCCTGGCTTGTCGATACGAGATGTGATGGGATTCGGTCTTACATGTAATCTCCCGGAGACTTATGAAATGCCGGCCTCGGAATGCAGTTTCATATTGTTTCCATCCGGGTTCGGCGGGCGCGAAGTGTTCGTAGTCTATCCAATGCGGCCATTGGACTTTCCGTCATCGCGCCATTCGCAAGCCCGCCGTTTAGCTCTCAGATCCCCGATTCTGGATATTTGACACAACATATTTCTTGAAGTTATTCAGGATGGCCTGCCAACCATTTCTCTGCATTTCTTCAAACCTTTCCTTCTCGGCATCAAAGGTGATTTTCACCTTCGTTCCTCCATCAACTTGCTCAAAGGCGGTAATCACCCTTCGGCCATCTGTCATTGTGTAGGCAAATGTTTCAAGGTTGACTATTTCATCGTACGTGGCTTCAAAATCAAAGCCGGCACTGCCATCTTTAGCCTCCATTCTGGCGCTATATTTACCGCCGACTCTCAAATCGTTGCCTGCTCTTGGACAACACCAATCCTCAGAGGCGAAGTTCCATTTTGTGATGTGTTCCGGATCAGTATGGTAATCCCAAACTGTTTTAACCCCGACGGGCACGACAGCTTCAACTGTGATTTTCATTCTCTCCCACTTGATTATCGCTCATCTTCAATTTCTGGTTCAAGCAAGCGGGTAAGTTTCTCGAGAGACTCCTGCCAACCGAGATGGCACATTTCAACCGGAATGACTGGCGACAAGTTTACCTGAACGATTTGAAGTTCAGTTCCACACGAAACCTCTTTATAAGAATATTATGACTGTCATTTCTTCAGGTACATTTGAATCATCAAATTTTTCACTGAGTTCAATGAACTTTCCTGGGTTGAGTTTGAGATACTCGCCTCCAAAACCTTGACTTTTCTCTGTCGCGAAGTTCGTGAAGGACATCTTGAATTTTCCTCCGGCAGTCGGGTTCATTGAGTGAATTTCGCGAGTAAAACCATGGGGCGGAATCCACTGTGCGTAGGCATCGGCATCCAAAGAGGCGCGATAAACCCGCTCAGCGCGGGACTTGAGCACGCGATGCGGACGAGTGGTATTCACTTGACTAGACATTCCATGTCTCCTTGTTAAACAGAAGTTGGTTGGTTAAATGATTGATGGTTTCTGCCGCCGCCTTGACGGCACCACCAATCCTTGCCAAGATGAAGGCTCCAGCCGCTTGAGTGAGCCAGACTTTTGAGAGACCATGAAGCTTTCAGTAGGTTTTGAAACCTCCGCTTTATCAAAGTTATTATCTTCACGGACATTGCGAGTTTCAGGGTAAGTGGAACACGCCTTTTGAACCATTGTTCCTGCCAGGCAGGTAAATTCAGGTGTCTCGTCTTGAAAAATCTTGAAGGTTTTTTTCAATCGTGCGGTCTCCATGGATTTCATTACTTCATCCGCGAGTCTCCGGCTCAAACCGTTTGATCAGGGCCTCGCGGAAGGCCCGGGTTGCTGCTATCTCCGACCCCTTTGACATGGTCTCCGGGTCGGCTCAATGCCGCGATGGACGCATCAAGCGCACCGAGTACAGGAAGCTCCCAAGCGCCGTCACACCGGGCTTCAACTCGTTGAATTCCATCCGCCCACGAGGGGAAATCAGCATGCGGCGCCTGGGCGGTGGGTGTTCCGAACCGAGGTGGTAGTGAGTGACAGGTTCCGGCGTCGTCGCGGCGTATCATCCGCGAGGCTCGTCCAACTTCATTGGGTTGGTTATGGCTTCGAGTAGCCTCTTTTGTCTGTTCGCCGCCGCGAACGAGGCGATTCGAGTCATGTTCCTGGAGTGAGTCAATTCTTTTTATCCCGCCGCTCATCGACAGAGACCCTCCCAGCGGGTGAAACTGTTCCGGCTCCAACAACAATTTCCATCAGTTTGCCGAAGCGATTTACCATCTCGTCTTTCCCTGCACTTCCAAAGACGGCCTATCCTGTGGGCGTGCATGCCTTTTTCGCTTGTCCACTTATAGGCGGTATCTCGCTTGACTCCGAGATGTTCGCCAATTTCATCTACGAACCAAGCATCTGACTTCCATTTTCGATTCCAACATTCTTTGAGGGCCGTCCAAACGATTCACCAAGTTGTTCAACCGGGCGCTGTTCCAGAATTTACACTCCGGTCACATCGGGTTAAATGGGGCATGTGGATGAAATGAAAAATTCGAGCTTTCCTTCCGGATTCAATCGGTTTCAGCCGAATTCCTCCCCGTTCCGGCATTCACCAGCGTACACTGCCCGTGGGCTGACTTCATGGTATGTCCAGCAGGCGTGAGGCAGTCCTGGTTTGCAATCGCCACCAGAACCCGTTGGCGGATGCCGCGCCCTTCGAGATTGAATCCTTCCGGTTGGTCGATGGGCGGCAGATCGAAACCGGGCTTGGCAGAGATATTAATTCCCCGTGGACCAGATTCCGCCGACTTCCGGGCGGGTTATGGCGTTTTCATCGGTTTGGAGCTGTTCTCAAGAGTATCGGTTGGCGAATCGGAAATGTCACGCGTCAGTGCCGCCCGGGCCTTCCAAGGCCGGAAATCCGGCGGGCGGATGATGGAGTTCGCCCCATGTGGTGGGGCGGAATTCGAACCGCACAATTATTCCATCACTTGCATTCAGTTGTTCACTTCGGCCTCTTGGCGCTGCCATGGAATGTTGGCAAAAAGCGGCGCCCGGGTTGGGCGCCGCGAAAATTTTGTGTCAGCCTTTCAGCCCGCAGTGCTAAAACCCATCGAAGGGGAAGACACATACACCGCGTAATTTCAATAATTAGGAATATAGAGGCATGAGATATTAACAACATGTTTTCCAATAATAGTCAAGCACAAAAATTTTTATATTTTCCTGGCACTCGAAATTCGGCCTTCTTATGCTTCTCGCCTCCAGCTTGTTAGGGTTGAACTCCCGGCGATCACTGAGGCATAAAAACTTTTTGATGAAATGGCGAAATTCGTTTCTGTGGGAATTTCTGTTGTGCTTACAAAAAAGCGTGTATACGCGGAGATGAAGAAAGAACTTTTATTCAAAGTCCAAGGCTCCTCTCCTTGAGCCTTGCAATGTCAGTTTTGTGAATCGGTGAAAAGGCGGCGTTTCGGCATACTGCGATTGCGGGGCTGGTGAAAGCAAATTACATTGTAGGCACAGAATCTCAACTAGCTGGGGACAGTGATAAAAGCATGATTGATGGGGCAGATCAGATAAAAAACTTAAGAAGTGGATCGCCGACTCTGAGATCGAAAAAGCCATCAGAGAATTTGAAGAAAAAGGATAACTGGAATTCGCGAGGGAAGAACTGGTGATGGAAATGCTGACGCGGCAGGGATCTCGCGGGTGGCTTGTTCAAGCTTGAGATGGCCCACTTCACTTATTGACTTCGTCCCCCACCTTTGGAAATTGGGACAGCCTCATCTTCTCATCCAGGCGGCCATTGGTTTTCAGACTCTTTGGATTCTCTCAAAGCCCCGAGCCCCAGCGGCCAGGGCGCCCGCTTTGGGAGCGGGAAATCGGAGCTTCGAGTCCCCAAGTAATTTCGATTGGCAACGAGCCCGACACGCCCATGGCTCGGATGGATGGAGCATCGGCCTTACCAAGCCGAGGCTTGGAGCCTCGAATCCTCCTGGACATCTTCCCTTACCATTCCTCAAGGAAAGCCGTCCGGAGGCGGCTCCGCCCTGGAGATGATGGGCGCCCTCCCAGGGGGGGGCACCAAGCGACTTTGGTCCGCGCGCAAGTAACACCCCTAGGGAAACTTATACTCAATCTTGCGAATCCGGTGGTTGCTTGTATCGGCGACATAGACATTGCCCTCCGCATCCACCGCCACGCCAGAGGGATAGTTAAACTGTGCCGATGTGCCGACACCATCCTTGGAGCCCTCTGTGTCACTGCCGGCGATGGTGCTCACCACTCCGCCAGGTGTAATCTTGCGAATCCGGTGGTTGCTTGTATCGGCGACATAGACATTGCCCTCCGCATCCACCGCCACGCCACGGGGATTTCTAAACTGTGCCGGTGTGCTACCACCGGCGAGGGTGTCCACCACTCCGTCTGTGATCTTGCGAATCCGCTGGTTGTATTTATCGGCGACATAGACATTGCCCGATGCGTCCACCGCCACGCCAGTGGGTTCATTAAACTGTGCCGGTGTGCTACCACCGGCGAGGGTGTCCACCTGTTCATTAGTTGAGATCTTACGAATCCGGTGGTTGGCCATATCGGCGACATAGACATTGTCCGATGAATCCACCGCCACGCCAGAGGGATTGTTAAACTCCGCCGGATTACCACCACCGGCGAGGGTGCTCACCACTCCGTCTGTGATCTTGCGAATCCGGTGGCTGTAGAAATCGGCGACATAGACATTGCCCTCCGCGTCCACCGCCACGTCAGTGGGGCTGTTAAACTTTGCCGGTGTGCTACCACCGGCGAGGGTGCTCACGCTCACCCCTCCTTCTGCTACCGGTGCGATCTTGCGAATCCGGTGGTTGCTTGTATCAGCGACATAGACATTGCCCGATGAATCCACCGCCACGCCATAGGGTTTGTTAAACTCCGCCGGATTACCACCACCGGCGATGGTGCTCACCACCCAGGCTTTGGACGGGGAACCGGTAGGTTTCGGGCAAGAGATCAATGTCCCGACGATCAAAAGGATGAGAGCTCCCGCGAATTTCTTCATTATACACCTCCATGAATATCCCTTAGCGTGCTAAAGGCGCTCCCTTGAGCGGCGCCAAGCATTCTGGTTCATATTTTACCCCTTTCCGGGGGCAACGTCAGGCCATTAGTGAGTGATTTCCGTGAATTCTTTTCCAGGTCCAAAGCCCCGCCGGCGATGGCTCGGATGGATGGAGCATCGGCCTTACCAAGCCGAGGCTTGGAGCCTCGAATCCTCCTGGATCTTCCTTCTATTCTTAAGGTAAGCCGCCCGGAGGCGGCTCCGCCCTGGAGATGATGGGCGCCCTCCCAGGGGGGGCACCAAGCGACTTTGGTCCGCGCGCAAGTAACACCCTCCTAGGGCACCTTATACTCAATCTTGCGAATCCGGTGGTTGTAATGATCGGCGACATAGATATTGCCCTCCGCATCCACCGCCACACCTTTGGGAGTGTTAAACTGTGCCTCTGTGCCGGCGTCGTCCTTGAAGCCCGCTGTGCCACTACCGGCGATGGTGCTCACCACTCCTTCAGGTGTGATCTTGCGAATCAGGTGGCTGCCCGAATCGGCGACATAGACATTGCCCTCCGCATCCAACGCCACGCCAGTGGGTTCATTAAACTGTGCCGATGTGCCGGCGCCGTCCTTGGAGCCCGGTGTGCCAGTACCGGCGAGGGTGTCCACCTCTCCCCCTGATGTTATCTTGCGAATTCGGTTGTTGGAAAAATCGGCGACATACACATTGCCCTTCGCATCCACCGCCACGCCAGTGGGATTTCTAAACTGTGCCGCTGTGCCCAAGCCATCCGCGGAGCCCGCTGTGCCACTACCGGCGAGGGTGTTCACCTCTCTACTTGTTAATGTGATCTTGCGAATCCGGTGGTTGCCATAATCGGCGACATACACATTGCCCGATGAATCCACCGCCACACCAACGGGGTGGTTAAACTGTGCCGGATTACCACCACCGGCGAGGGTGTTCACCTCTCTACTTGTTAATATGATCCTGCGAATCCGGTGGTTGTAGAAATCGGCGACATAGACATTGCCCGCCGCATCCACCGCCACGCCAGAGGGCCAGTCAAACTTTGCCGATGTGCCGGCGTCATCCGCGAAGCCCTCTGTACTACCGGCGATGGTGCTCACCTCTCTACTTGTTAATGTGATCTTGCGAATCCGGTGGTTGTTTGTATCGGCGACATAGACATTGCCCGATGCGTCCACCGCCACGCCAGAGGGGCTGTTAAACTCCGCCGGATTACCACCACCGGCGATGGTGCTCACCACCCAGACTTTGGACGGGGAACCGGTAGGTTTCGGGCAAGAGATCAATGTCCCGACGATCAAAAGGATGAGAGCTCCCGCGAATTTCTTCATTATAACCTCCATGAATATCCCTAGCGTGCTAAATGGCGCTCCCTTGAGCGGCGCCAAGCATCCTGGTTCATATTTTACCCCTTTCCGGGGGCAACGTCAGGCCATTAGTGAGTGATTTCCGTGAATTCTTTTCCAAGTCCACAGCCCGACACGCCCATGGCTCGGATGGATGGAGCATCGGCCTTACCAAGCCGAGGCTTGGAGCTTCGAAGCCTCCTGGATCTTCCTTCTATTAAGGAAAGCCGTCCGGAGGCGGCTCCGCCCTGGAGATGATGGGCACCCTCCCAGGGGGGGCACCAAGCGACTTTGGTCCGCGCGCAAGTAACACCCCTAGGGCACCTTATACTCAATCTTGCGAATCAGGTGATTTGAATAATCGGCGACATAGACATTGCCCGATGAATCCACCGCCACGTCAGTGGGATAGTTAAACTGTGCCGATGTGCCGGCGCCATCCTTGGAGCCCTCTGTGCCACTACCGGCGAGGGTGCTCACCACTCCTTCAGGTGTGATCTTGCGAATCAGGTGGTTGTCTGAATCGGCGACATAGACATTGCCCGATGAATCCACCGCCACGCCAGTGGGAGTGTAAAACTGTGCCGCTGTGTCGTCGCCATCCGCGGAGCCCGCTGTGCCAGTACCGGCGAGGGTGTCCACCTCTCCCCCTGATGTTATCTTGCGAATTCGGTTGTTGGAAAAATCGGCGACATAGACATTGCCCTCCGCATCCACCGCCACGCCAGTGGGTTCATTAAACTGTGCCGATGTGCCGGCGCCGTCCTTGGAGCCCGCTGTGCCAGTACCGGCGAGGGTGTCCACCTCTCCCCCTGATGTTATCTTGCGAATTCGGTTGTTGGAAAAATCGGCGACATACACAATGCCCTTCGCATCCACCGCCACGCCAGTGGGTTGATCAAACTTTGCCTCTGTGTCGTCGCCATCCTGATAGCCCTGTGTGCCAGTACCGGCGAGGGTGCTCACGCTCACCCCTCCTTCTGCTACCGGTGCGATCTTGCGAATCCGGTAGTTGGCCATATCGGCGACATAGACATTGCCCGATGAATCCACCGCCACGTCAGTGGGCCAGTTAAACTCTGCCGGATTACCACCACCGGCGAGGGTGCTCACCTCTCCCCCTGATGTTATCTTGCGAATCCGGTGGTTGCTCTGATCGGCGACGTAGACATTGTCCGATGAATCCACCGCCACGCCAATGGGTCCATTAAACTGTGCCGGTGTGCTACCACCGGCGAGGGTGCTCACATCTCCCTCTGATGTTATTTTGCGAATCCGGTGGTTGAATTTATCGGTGACATAGACATTGCCCGAGGCATCCACCGCCACGCCATAGGGGCCGTTAAACTCCGCCGGATTACCACCACCGGCGAGGGTGCTCACCACCCAGGCTTTGGACGGGGAACCGGTAGGTTTCGGGCAAGAGATCAATGTCCCGACGATCAAAAGGATGAGAGCCCCCGCGAATTTCTTCATTATAACCTCCATGAATATCCCTTAGCGTGCTAAAGGCGCTCCCTTGAGCGGCGCCAAGCATCCTGGTTCATATTATACCCCTTTCCGGGGGCAACGTCAGGCCATTAGTGAGTGATTTCCGTGAATTCTTTTCCAGGTCCAAAGCCCCGCCGGCGATGGCCCGTCGTCTGGTTGAGAGAGCGCTGTTCCGTATGAGTTTCCGCCCCGGGGCCTGCCTCTCTGGCTCTCGGGTTGGAAGCCCGCATGCGCCCACTCCATCTGTCAGTTCAATCGAAGTCCGCATCCGCTGTGGCTTCGCGCCATGAAGTCTCGCCCCCGCGCCTTGGAAATCGGATCAACCTCATCATCTCATCCGGGCGGCCATTGGTTTTTCAGGCTCTCTTTGGATTCTCTCAAAGCCCCGAGCCCAAGCGGCCATGGCGCCCGCTTTGGGAGCGGAAGATCGGAGCTTCGAGTCCCAAGTAATTTCGATTGGCAACGAGCCCGACACGCCCATGGCTCGGATGGATGGAGCATCGGCCTTACCAAGCCGAGGCTTGGAGCCTCGAATCCTCCTGGATCTTCCTTCTATTCTTAAGGAAAGCCGCCCGGAGGCGGCTCCGGCCTGGAGATGATGGGCGCCCTCCCAGGGGGGCACCAAGCGACTTTGGTCCGCGCGCAAGTAATACCCCTAGGGCACCTTATACTCAATCTTGCGAATCAGGTGATTTGAATAATCGGCGACATAGACATTGCCCGCCGCATCCACCGCCACGGCAATGGGAGAGTTAAACTGTGCCGTCCCCGCGGCGCCATCCGCGGAGCCCGCTGTGCCGGTACCGGCGAAGGTGCTCACCTCTCCCGCCGCTGTGATCTTGCGAATCAGGTGGTTGAATGTATCGGCGACATAGACATTGCCCGCCGCGTCCACCGCCACGCCAGAGGGTTTATTGAACTCTGCCGATGTGCCCAAGCCATCTGCGGACCCCGCTGTGCCACTACCGGCGAAGGTGCTCACCTCTCCCGCCGGTGTAATCTTGCGAATCAGGTGGTTGGAATAATCGGCGACATACACATTGTCCGATGCGTCCACCGCCACGCCATAAGGAAATCTAAACTGTGCCGCTGTGCCGGTGCCATCCATATAGCCTCGTGTACTACCGGCGAGGGTGCTCACCAAGCCTCCTGATGTGATCCCGCGAATCCGATGGTTGCTTTGATCGCCGATATACACATTGCCCGATGAATCCACCGCCACGCCAGTGGGCTTATTAAGCTTTGCCGCTGTGCCGGCGCCATCCGCGAAGCCCGCTGAACTACCGGCGAGGGTGCTCACCTCTCCCCCTGATGTGATTTTGCGAATCAGGTGGTTGTCTCTATCGGCGACATACAGATTGCCCGATGCGTCCACCGCCACGCCAGTGGGCTTATTAAACTGTGCCGATGTGCCCAAGCCATCCGCGGAGCCCGCTGTGCCACTACCGGCGAAGGTGCTCACCTCTCCCGCCGGTGTGATCCCGCGAATCCGGTTGCTGTAATAATCGGCGACATACAGATTGCCCGATGCGTCCACCGCCATGCCATAGGGGTAGTTAAACTGTGCCGTCTCCGCGGCGCCATCCGCGAAGCCCCGTGTACTACCGGCGAGGGTGCTCACCACCCAGGATTTGGCCGGGGGAGGGGAACTGACAGACTTGGCCGGGGAACTGGCCGGGTCCGAGCACGAGAGCAATGTCCCGACGATCAAAAGAATGAGAGCTCCTGTAAATTTTTTCATTATGACCTCCATGAATTCCACACATGCCCTATGACGCTCCCTTGAGCGACACACGAGCATCTTGGTGCGCAATTAATACCCCTTTCCGAGGACAAAGTCAGGTTATTTTTTTTTTGAGTAATTTCCGTGGTTTTTCGCAGGCTCTCTTTGGATTCTCTCGAAGCCCGAGCCCCAGCGGCCAGGGCGCCAGCTTTGGGAGCGGGAAATCGGAGCTTCGAGTTCTCAAAATAAATCCCGATTGGCAACGAGCCCGACGCGCCCATGGCTCGGATGGATGGAGCATCGGCCTTACCAAGCCGAGGCTTGGAGCCTCGAAACCTCCTGGACATCTTCCCTTACCATTCCTCAAGGAAAGCCGCCCGGAGGCGGCTCCGCCCTGGAGATGATGGGCGCCCTCCCAGGGGGGCACCACGCGACTTAGGTCCGCGCGCAAGTAACACCCCTAGGGCACCTTATACTCAATCTTGCGAATCAGGTGGTTGGAATAATCGGCGACATAGACATTGCCCGCCGCATCCACCGTCACGGCAATGGGAGCTTTGAACTGTGCCGTCCCCGCGGCGCCATCCGCGAAGCCCGCTGTGCCGGTACCGGCGAAGGTGCTCACCTCTCCCGCCGCTGTAATCTTGCGAATCAGGTGGTTGTTTAGATCGGCGACATAGACATTGTCCGATGCGTCCACCGCCACGCCAGAGGGAGAACTAAACTGTGCCGATGTGCCCAAGCCATCCGCGGAGCCCGCTGTGCCACTACCGGCGAAGGTGCTCACCTCTCCCGCCGGTGTAATCTTGCGAATCAGGTGGTTGGAATAATCGGCGACATACACATTGACCGATGCGTCCACCGCCACGCCATAAGGAAATCTAAACTGTGCCGATGTGCCGGCGCCATCCATATAGCCCTGTGTACTACCGGCGAGGGTGCTCACCAAGCCTCCTGATGTGATCCCGCGAATCCGATGGTTGCTTTGATCGCCGATATACACATTGCCCGATGAATCCACCGCCACGCCAGTTGGCTTATTAAACTTTGCCGCTGTGCCGGCGCCATCCGCGAAGCCCGCTGAACTACCGGCGAAGGTGCTCACCTCTCCCGCCGCTGTGATCTTGCGAATCAGGTGGTTGTCTCTATCGGCGACATACAGATTGCCCGATGAATCCACCGCCACGCCAGTGGGGAATTTAAACTGTGCCGATGTGCCCAAGCCATCCGCGGAGCCCGCTGTGCCACTACCGGCGAAGGTGCTCACCTCTCCCGCCGGTGTGATCCTGCGAATCCGGTGGCTGTAATAATCGGCGACATACAGATTGCCCGACGCATCCACCGCCATGCCATAGGGGTAGTTGAACCGTGCCTCCGTGCCGGCGCCATCCGCGAAGCCCCGTGTACTACCGGCGAGGGTGCTCACCACCCAGGATTTGGCCGGAGGAGGGGAACTGACAGTCTTGGCCGGGGAACTGGCCGGGTCCGAGCACGAGAGCAATGTCCCGACGATCAAAAGAATGAGAACTCCTGAAAATTTTTTCATTATGACCTCCATGAATTCCACACATGCCCTATGGCGCTCCCTTGAGCGACACACGAGCATCTTGGTGCGCAATTAATACCCCTTTCCGAGGACAAAGTCAGGTTATTTTTTTTTTTTGAGTAATTTCCGTGGTTTTTCGCAGGCTCGCTTTGGATTCTCTCAAAGCCCCGAGCCCAAGCGGCCAGGGCGCCAGCTTTGGGGGCGGGAAATCGGAGCTTCGAGTCCCAAGTAATTTCGAACAGCTTGGCTGGATGTGACATGCGCGTTTGCAGATGGCACTCGGCACGGGGCGATTCCGGGCATCGACTCAATTCGGCTCAGGCC